>MDSW01138963.1_pt1 | contig 11618 bp, 9 predicted proteins | sample 811171 | NCBI WGS metagenome assembly MDSW01 (sample SAMN05326641, study PRJNA326480) | marine metagenome | isolation source: seawater | place: Atlantic Ocean: North West | collected 2012
AGCAGCCGGCCGCCAGCAGCCGATCCGCCCTTGGTTAAAGACAAATGCCGGGGGTTGGGCCCCAGCGCCAGGGTGGCCAGGGTATCGCCACTGGGCAGATCCAGTTGCCGTAACTGGCCCAGGGCCTCCAGCACCACATAGGCCTCGCCGGCCTGGGCATCAATGACCAGGCCGTGGGGCTGGGAGGCCCGGGGCAGCATCACCTCCCGCACCACCTGTAGCTGATCCGGATCAATGACCGAGAGGCTGGCGGAGTGCTTGTTGCTGACCCAGATTTCGCCGTTATCGGCCCGGGCGAGCGCGCGGGGGGACTCGCCCACCGCAACCTCCGCCAGCAACTGATGGTTGGCGCTGTCCACCACCGCCACGGTGTTGTTGTCCGGGTTCACCGTCCAGATCCACTCGCCACCGTCGGCGCGCGGTTCCACCAACAACTGACTGGAACGCCGCGCCGCCCCCGGCAGAGAGGGCGTGGACACCGCCTGCACCACGGTCTTGGTGCTGGTGGCGTCGCTGCTGTCGCGGGTAGTCAGGGTCACCACATACAGCCCCGGCTGTGAGTACGTATGGGTGATCCGGGGGTCCGGCGAGTACGCGGTGGTCTCGCCGTTGTCACTGAAACTCCAACTGTATTCCGTGCCGGGGGTGGCCGTGACCTCATAACTGACCGGTTCCCCCGGGCGGGCGGTGGGAGTGCTGATGGGTTCGGTCACCACCGGGGGCTCATAGGGCGTCACCACCACCGGCGGTGGCGCCTGCCCCTGGCCCAAAGCAATGATCACCGCTTTAGAGGGTGTGCCGTTCTCATCCACGGCCACCAACTGGTAATACCCCGGCGGCGCCAGGCTGGGCCGCGGCAGGGTGATGGTGAGGCGGAAACGGTCCTGACTGAAATCCAGGGGAATCCGGCGCTGGCCGGTATTGAACGAGTGGGTGGTGCTGCTGACGCCAATCAATACCAGCTGGCTGATGGGGGTTTCCTCCGCCAGATCCAGTTGCAGCGATGCATTGTGATCATAGCTCAGCCCGCTGATGGCGGAGATCAGTGGCCTGGGGGCCAGGCGGCTGCCGCCAGGGTGGGCCTCGAACAGGTAGGGTGGGTAGTAGATTTCGGCATTCAGATTGGTGACCGGGCCCGGGGTGCCACCGCCGGTGGAAAGAATGGTGCCGTCGGCCAGCAGCGTGGTCACGGAATGATACACCCGGATCACCCGGGCACTGGCGCTTTCGGTCCAGGTGCCGGTTCGGGGATCCCAGATCTCGGCGGCATACACCGCCCGCCCCGGTTCATCGGCATAGTGATTGCCGTAGGTGGTGCCGCCGGTCACCACCACCTGGCCGCTGGCCAGAACTATGGCGTTGGGATAGCGTCGGGGGTGGGTCATCCGGGGCTGCTCAATCAGGTCCGGCTCCGCGCCGTTGATATCGATCACCGTGGCCATATCACTGGCCGGGTAGCCGTCGGCGTTGTAACCGCCATTACCGCCCACCTGAAGGATTTTGCCCGGGGCAAACATGGCGGCGGCGCTTACCGACCCCACATTCACCGGGGAGGTCCGGTTATAGGGCTGCTTGAAATCCGCCACCCAGGTAATGGCACCGTTGCCGCCGTTGGCGTCCACATCCAGATACCACATCTTGTCCGCGGAGATGCCGAATACGAGGCCGTTCGGGGCCACCCAGGCGTGGGGAAACGAAGCCCGCAGATAGTCCGGACCAAAGGCCTCCCGGCTGTAGGCCCCGAACAGAGAGCGCCAGGCACCGTTTTCATACACCTCCGGGGTCATGGACGGCCAGCCACTGGCAATGGCCTGGTCCGGATTATTCACCATGGTTTCGGTGTAGGGCACCATGCCCCCCAGCATCAGCGGCCGGCCATCAGGCAGATTGATCATGGTGGGATACCAGCGGGCTTCCGCCAGGGAGGAGGGATCGGTATAGGAGGAATGGGAGGCGGTCTCGTAGAGGGTGCTGGTGGTCTCGCCATTGCCCCCGGAAATCAGCAGCCGGCCATCGCTGCGGTAGGCGGCGGCGGCGCAAAAGCTGTCCTGACGGGTGGGATCATACACCGTATTGTGGGCCTGATCCCCCAGCCCCAGGGCCGGATCCCAGACATCGTACCAACGACCGTTCTGACTGTTGCCGTCGGGGGTGGTGCCAAAGCTCAGCACCTTGCCATCGGGCAGCAGCACCGCGTGCAGACCGTTCATGGGCCAGTCCGCCACCGGCGACCACAGACCCCGGCTGGCGGCATCCGCGGGAATCTGCAGGTTGTCAAACGTGGGGCTGGCGCCGGGGGAGACCGAAACCCAGGCGTCAGGATTGACCACCTCCGCCGCCAGCGCCAGCACGGGACAGGCCACAGGTATCAGAAACCAAACGAAACGTTGTAGCAGGGTCATGGGGCAATTCCTTTTGCCACGGCCCGGTGGGCCGCAATGGGGGCTAAGGCACTCACCTGAACCAGCTCCCGCACCAGTCGTTCGCGGTCTGGGGGGTTACCCCGGTAGCGCTGCAACATGCGGCCCTGCTTGTCCACCAGCCAGAGGGAGGTGCGATGTATCTGCGGCGCATCCGGCTGGTCGGCGTTCAGCATTTGCAGCTGGCGGGCCAGCCCCAGCAGGTCATTGACATCGCCGGTGACAAAATCCCAGCCCGGCAGATCCGCCCCCAGTTGGCGGGCGAAGGCACGGAGTTTGGCCGGGCTATCGTTACCCGGGTCGATGGAGACGGAGACAAAACGCACCTGGCGCCGGGTGGCCGGAGGCAGTTCGTTCAGAACCCGGGCCAGGGATTGGGTTTGCAGAGGGCAGGTGCTGTCACAGCCGGTAAATACAAAGTTGAACAGCACCACCTGACCCAACAGGGCCTGGGGGCGAAAAGGGGTACCCCGGTGATCCACCAGCTCCAGATTCTGGAAATTGCTGAGGAAGCTATGGCTGGCGATGGGTTCCGCGGCCTGCACCGACCCCCACTGTGGTAGCGTCAAAAACAGCACCAGGACACGCGCCAGATGTCCGGAAAACACCGACATAATCAACCCACCCCCGAACGGACTATGTTTGTGCAGCTGAGCATTTGTGACTTATTTCACAAATTCATTGGCAACATTCACGCCATTTAAGCTATGTGATTGATTACCAAGAAGCTGTCATCCAGTTTCACAAAACGGATTAGGGGGTATGTAAAAAATATCGACAGGCAGCGATCAGGGCTGCAGCAGACAGCCTTTCACTTTTTGGTAGATCTGGGCCAGCCAGAGGCTGTAATGCTCGCCATTGAAATCCCAACCCAGGGGATCGATGGCGGCCCGGTGCAGCGGCGGAGACCGGTCGAGTTTGTCCAGCAACGCACTGGACACGGTGGGATCCACCAGTACACATTGGACATCGCGCGCCTGGAGGAGCTGCTTCAGCGCCATCAGGTGTTTCACCCCCGGTTTGATTTCCGGATCCAGATTCACCGCGCCTACAGAAGCAATCTCCAGATCCTGTTCCAGGTATTGATAGGCATCGTGTGAAAGCATAAACGGGGGCGATTCCGCCAGCGCCGCCTGCACCTGTTGCCGCTGCTGCTGCAGACGCTGCGCCAGGGCGGCCCGGTTACGGGCGATTTGCTGGCTGTGCTGCGGCAAAGCCAGCTGCAAGGCATCCTGCAGCGCCGCCGCCAGCGCCAGGGCGTTATCCACCCCCAGCCAAAGATGAGGGTCAAAGTGCATCGCCGGGTGATCGTGGCCGTGGTGAGCCTGGTCGTGGTCGCCGTGAACTCGGTCGCCGTGAACTCGGTCGCCGTGAACGCGGTCGCCGCGCTGCAATTCCCGCAGGGACAGACGCTCCACGGCACCCAGCTCCTCCCACTGGATCGCGCGCCCGGCCTTGCGAATAACCGGCTTCAGATAGGGTTCACTGTCATCCCCCAACCAGACCACCAGATCCGCGTTGACCAGGGTTCGGAGATCACTGGGCTTCAGCGCGTAATCGTGAGGCGTGGCGCCCCGGGGCAGGAGAGTGGTCACCGAGACCGGCAACTCCGCGGTGAGCTCCTGCACCAGCAGCGCGGCCGGGCGTACGGAGGCCACCACCTGCAGAGACTCGGCGCGGGCGCCCGACGTCAGAATCAAAGCCAGCCAGGCACCAATGACCACCCAGAGTGAACGCAACATAGATCCCCCGCCGCTAAAAAATGGCCGGAGATTGTACCATAGCTGCCACGGCTACAGGCCAGCCCTGTTAGGGTAGGGCCTGTTCAGGCGCGGACTACGAACGCGGGGACTGGCGCCGCAGATAACCGAGACCCGCCAGTCCCAGGCCAAAAAACACCCAGGTCGCCGGTTCCAACACTGCGGTGGGGCCATCCACGCTTTCCAGGGTCACGTTGTCCAGCATAATCCCGATATTGTCACCACCGGCGTGGTTGAAGATAAACGAATTCATCTCCAGAGCCGCGACGCTGAAGGCATGGGTAACGGTCATCCAGGGGGCCGAAGGGGACAGATTAAAGGTATCGCTGAAGAAGCCACCCAGGCTCACCGCCAGGCTGTCGGCGGCACCACCCCGTTGATTGCCGGATATATCAAACGACAACAGGTAATCACCGGGACCCAGGCTGAGGGCGGTGCTGGTGAGGGTTCCGGCATTGCCCCGGGATCCATCCAGATCCACGCATTTGCCACTGCCCCCCGCACAACCGATGCCGTAGGCACCGTCGGCCACCACATCCACATAGCCTTCACTCACGGTCCAGTTGGCAAAGCCGTTGTAATTTAATGACGAGGCACCGGCAGCGCCGGCCTCAGTATCGAAAGTGTCCTGAAAAATGATTGCCCCATGGGCGCTGGTGGTCAGTGCAAACCCCGCCGCCGCCAACATCAATGTTTTGTTCATGGTGAGATTCCCTTATTCTCTGAGCTGCTCCGCCGATCGGTCGGAGTAACAAGCAAAAAAGCAAGGCCCGGGCCAGAGCGGGCAACTGCTTCATATAACTGACATAAACCCTGACCGATGCACCACGGCACCCGTATCAGTGTAAAAAACACCGACACAGCCCTGGATAAATTGTGCTCCCTGGGGAACCGGTTTAGCATGGCAGCCGTAGTGCTCCGCCACCACTCACAGCGCAAGTAACGTTCGTGCAAGAAACTTTCGTTAAAGAATCACGCCTCTATGAATCAAGACGTACTGGAATGAATCAAGACACACTGGTCGAACTGGAAGCCGTGGGCCTGGATTTTAAAACCCGGACCATCCTGGATCAGGTTTCCCTGCAGGTTAGGCGGCGTCAGATACTCACCATCATTGGCCCCAACGGTGCCGGTAAATCCTCCCTGTTGAAAGTGATTCTTGGGCTGTATCCGCCCACCCGGGGCCAGTGCCACCGCACCCCGGGGCTGAGTATCGGCTACATGCCTCAGCGCCTGACAGTGGACCCGAGCCTGCCGTTGTCGGTGGAACGCTTTCTGACCCTGGCCAATGGCGGTAACAAGGCTCCGGTGGAGGCGGTGCTGCGCCGGGTGGGTGCCCGCAGCCTGCGCCAGAGCCCGGTGCAGAGTCTGTCCGGGGGCGAGTTTCAGCGGGTGTTACTGGCCCGGGCCCTGCTGCGGCAACCGGATCTGCTGGTGCTGGATGAACCGGCCCAGGGGGTGGACCTGCAGGGTCAGCAGGCGCTGTATCATTTGCTGGCGGAACTGCGCGACGAACAGGGGTTCGCGATTCTGATGGTGTCTCACGACCTGCACTTCGTGATGGCACGTACTGATCAGGTGTTATGTCTGAACCAGCATATCTGCTGTTCCGGCACCGCGGAATCCGTGTCCCGGCATCCCGAGTACCTGAGCCTGTTCAGTCACGGCAATGCCGAGGATATCGCCATCTACACCCACAACCACGATCATCACCACGATCTGCACGGCCATGTGGTGGAGGAACACCAGCATGATTGAACTGATTCTGCCGGCATTGCTGGTGGGCCTGTTGCTGGCGGCCCTGGCGGGCCCCCTGGGTTGTTTCGTGGTGTGGAGTCGAATGGCGTATTTTGGCGATACCCTGGCCCATTCCGCTCTGCTGGGCATCGCCCTGGGATTGTTGGTGCAGGTCAACCCGGCTATTGGCGTGATCGCCGTCAGCGCCAGCATCGCCCTGGCCCTGACAGTGCTGCAGGGGCAGCGCTTTATCGCCAGTGACACCCTGCTGGGGATCATGGCCCATGGCACCCTGGCCCTGGGGCTGGTATTGGTGAGCCTGATGGATAATGTGCGGGTGGACCTGCTGGGGCTGCTGTTCGGCGATCTGCTGGCCAGCAACTACGGCGACCTGATCTGGGTGGGGGGGCTGGCGCTGCTAATTGCCGTGGTGTTGTATTTTATCTGGACCCCCATGCTCAATATCGCCATCAGCCAGGAGCTGGCCCAGGCGGAGGGTATCCATGTGGGCGCAGTGCGGTTTTTGTTTATGCTGCTGCTGGCCAGCGTAGTGGCCATCGGTATGAAGGTGGTGGGGGCGCTGCTGATGACCGCCATGTTGATCATTCCCGCCGCCGCCGCCCGCAAGCTGGCGGCCACACCGGAACTTATGGCACTGTTGGCCAGCCTGGTGGGCATGAGCGCGGTGGCCCTCGGACTGGCTTTGTCCTGGCAGGCAGACACACCGGCCGGCCCCAGCATCGTGCTCTGCGCCAGCCTGGCGTTTCTATTCATTTTTGTGTTCGCCAAACGAAAGGATGGATAATCATGGAAGCTCCGTTAGCACAATCCCTGGCAGACCCTTTGGCGGAAGGCATCGGAGCCTATCTGTTGCTGGCGTTGGAATTGATGGCGGCATTTTTCATCTTCGCCATCGGCACTCTGGCGGCGGTGGTGGTGGTGATGTACTTTGTGGACCGCAACCAGACCAAGCAGACCATCCGCCGCAATTACCCGGTGATCGGCCGCTTTCGCTATCTGTTTGAACACATCGGCGAATTTCTGCGGCAGTATTTCTTTGCCATGGACCGGGAGGAGCTGCCCTTCAACCGCGCCCAAAGGGCCTGGGTGTATCGTGCCGCCAAGAACATCGACAGTACCGTGGCGTTCGGCTCCAGCAAGGATCTTTCCCGCCCCGGCAACATCATTTTTGTGAATACCGCCTATCCCACCCTGGATGAGGATGCGGTGGACACCTCCCCCCTGGTGATCGGTCCGGACTGCGCCCTCCCGTTTCAGGCCCGGCGCATCGTCAATATCTCCGGCATGAGCTATGGCGCCCTGTCACAGCCGGCGGTGCGGGCCCTGTCCCACGGTGCCGCCATGGCCGGCTGCTGGATGAACACCGGCGAGGGTGGCCTTTCCCCCTATCATCTGGAGGGCGGCGCGGACATTGTGTTCCAGATCGGCACCGCCAAGTACGGCGTGCGGGATGATCAGGGCCGGCTCAGCGATGAAAAGCTCAAACAGGTCGCCGCCAAAGAACCGGTGCGCATGTTTGAGATCAAACTGAGCCAGGGGGCCAAACCGGGCAAGGGGGGCATTCTGCCGGCGGCCAAGGTGTCCGCCGAGATCGCCGAGATCCGCGGCATCCCCGAGGGCCAGGCCTCCATCAGCCCCAACCGGCATCCGGAAATTCGTAATGCCGACGATTTGCTGGACATGATTGACCGGGTTCGCAAAATCACCGGCAAACCCACCGGTATCAAAGCCGTGCTGGGTGCCCCGGCCTGGCTGGACGAATTGTTCAGCGCCATCAACCAGCGGGGGGAACTGGCGGCGCCGGATTTTATCACCCTGGACAGTGCCGACGGCGGCACCGGCGCGGCACCCATGTCGCTGATCGATGACGTGGGCCTGCCACTGCGGGAATCCCTGCCCATTCTCATCAACAAGCTCCATGATTACGGCCTGCGGGACCGCATCCGGGTGGTGGCCTCCGGCAAGCTGCTCACCCCCAGCGCGGTGGCCACCGCCATCTGCATTGGCGCCGACTTTGTCACCGTGGCCCGGGGCTTTATGTTTTCCCTGGGTTGCATTCAGGCCCTGCAGTGCAACAAAAACACCTGCCCCACCGGCGTCACCACCCACAACCCCCGCCTGCAACGGGGGCTGGACCCAAAGGACAAGGCCACCCGGGTCTACCATTATCACCACAACCTGGAAAAAGAGGTGGGCATTATCGCTCACTCCTGCGGCGTGGCGGAGCCCCGGCAACTGCGCCGTCATCACGCCCGGCGCATTATGGAAAACGGTCATTCGGTGGGGCTGGATGAGTTGTATCAGGTGGAGCCGAAGTAGGCAGCGTCTTCATCATCTAGCTGTCACCATACCGCTTCACACTATGACTCCTTCAAGGGTGGATTTGTGACTGGATAATCGCCTACCGGGGCGAAAACAGAACCCCAGCACTTTTCTGATTCGCGGCATTCAGCCGCCAGGATTGAGTCATTGGACAGGGTTGTCTTAGCCATGGCATTGCGGGAGCAGTATAAGTATATTCCGGCTGCGATCGGAACGCTGACTTTAGTCAGTGTTGTGGCGCTGGAATACCTTTTCATCCTCCAACTCAATCACGGCGTCTTCGTTTACACTCTGGACGACCCCTATATCCATCTGGCGCTGGCGGAAAATATCCGGCTGGGTCATTACGGTATCAATCTGGAAGAGGCCTCGGCCCCTTCCTCCAGCATTCTGTGGCCGTTTCTGATTGCTCCGTTCGCCGGCTTTGAACCCGGGCCGCTGCTGTTGAATCTGCTGGCGGCCCTGGCTTCCGTGGTGGTGCTGGGGGCGGTGCTTAACCTCAGCCTTCCCCTGGCTGAGGCTCGCCAGCGACTGCTGCTGCACTCGGTGCTGGCGGTGCTGTTTATTTTCGCCACCAACCTCATTGGTTTGGTTTTTACCGGCATGGAGCATTCACTGCAGGTGTTGCTGGTAATGCTGATCGGCTATGGCCTGCTGCGGGAAGCTGACAGTGGTGAAGTCAAACCCTGGCTGTTGCTGGCGTTGATTGCGGCCCCCCTGGTGCGCTACGAATGTCTATCGGTTTCCCTGGCCGGGTTGGGCTTTCTGTTATTGCGCCGGCACTGGCGCGCGGTGCTGACAGTGGCACCGGCCATTGGGCTGTTGCTGGTGGCGTTCTCACTGTTTCTGCTCAGTCTGGGGCTGGATCCCTACCCCACCTCTGTGGCCGCCAAGTCTTCGGTGGTGCACAGCGGCGGCGCTCTGGGCTCGGTGTTCTGGAATCTGAAAACCGCTCTGTTTGACGAGCGCCAGGGCATTGTCATGGCGGCGGCCACCTTGCCATTATTGGGCTATTACCTGTTGGCGCAGGACCCGGTACGCCGGCAACTGGCCCTGGTGACGTTGCTGGCGGTGGCGCTGCACTATGCGGTGGGACGTTTTAACTGGTACAACCGCTACGAGATTTATATCTGGGCGTTTATGCTGGTGGTCAGTATTTACCTATTTGCCCCGGGCGTACAGCGCATCATCCGCAGTCAACCCCGGGGGCTTGCCGCCACCCTGGTGCTGGTAGTGGCGCTGGGTCTGTATGCCAGCGCCGGCTATGTGTACGGCCTTTATATACTCCCGCTTGCCTCCAACAACATCTACGAACAACAATATCAAATGCATAAGTTCGCCACGGATTTCCACGCCGGCCCGGTGGCGGTGAACGACCTGGGTTACGTGGCCTACAAGAACGATCACTATGTGCTGGATCTGTGGGGCCTGGGGTCGAAACAGGCCTTTGAGCGCCGCACCGGGGGTGAAGACCCGGGCTGGATGCAGGCCATCACCCGCGAGCATGGCGTCGATCTGGTGATGATTTACGAAGGCTGGTTCGAGGAAGTGCCCGCTACCTGGATCAAATTGGGGGAACTGGCCCTGGGCAAACGGGATATTACCGCGGCCCGAACCCGGGTGGCATTCCTGGCTACCCGTCCCCAGGCAGTTCCGTCCCTCCACAAACAGTTGCAACAATTTGCCCGCAGCCTGCCACAGGGGGTACGCTTTCATTTTCAGACTCACCCTCAGGACAGCTCGGTGGCGGCTCGAATGGAGTCATCACTCCCCAGCCCGAAATGAACCCATTAACTCTAATCAACTATCTGATTGTTATCTGTCTGATTTGGCTCACCGCGGGCTCGTCCCTGGCTGCGGCGGCTGACCCAACGCCTCCGGTCCACGGCCAGATCCTGTTCGGCTCCCTGCGGCTGGATGATGCCACCGTCACCGTGGACCGGGCCGATGCCCGCTGGCAGGGGGAACTGCCCGACCGGATTCCCTACCTGGGTGCGGCGGCCCAGGCCATACTGAATGATGGCCGGCTGCAATACGGCTGGGAGGGCGGCGGTTTCTTTTCCTGGCGCAATCAGGACGTGGATTACTACGCCCGGGGCGAGGGCGGCAGTGCCACGGTGCGGGTGTCCGTGGATAATCAGTTCTGGTCCTTCGAGACGTTTCTGGGCTTATTCGCGGCAGTACGGCCGTTGCCAGGCCTGCGGCTTTATCTGGCGGGGGGCCCTCTGTTTTTGCTGACCACCGTGCATGTGGACGACGTGGATCAGGATCCACCACCGGCGCTCAGTGAAGGCAGCAATATTTTTATCGACACCGATGAGTACCATACGGACTTTACCCTGGGCGGTTATGGCCGGGTGGGTGTTGAAATGCGGGTGGGCGGCGGTTACTGGCTCGGTGCCAGCGCCCGCCATCTGCAAGCGAAGGTGGATCTGGGTAATAGCATCGGTGAATTCGATGTGGATGGCACTCAGTATTTTGTAAGTCTTAGCCGGCGCTTTTGAACGCCGTTGCCGAAGGGGCACTATCTATCGAAAATTTTCACCACGCCATCCACCGGCGCCTGCCATGGATCATCGGCGCCCTCTTTGGGTCGCACGCTTTGATAACCACAGGCATTGCACTGGGAGACGTCTTCACCGTCCTGCTGGTAGATGAAGATTTTGTCTTCCTGCTCGCACTGGGGGCACTTGGCCCCCGCAATGAAACGTTTTTTCATGCCGCCAGCCCGCTATGGCGCAACAAGGCATCCACTTTGGGTTCCCGGCCCCGGAAACGCTTGAACAACTCCATGGGTTCTTCGGAGCCACCCATCTCCAGAATGTGGCGGCGGAAATCCCGGCCGGTCTGCTGATTGAAAATCCCTTCCTCTTCAAACCGGGAAAAGGCGTCCGCCGATAACACTTCGGCCCACTTGTAACTGTAATACCCCGCCGCATAACCGCCGGCAAAGATATGGCTGAAACTGCATTCAAAACGATTGAAATCCGGTGGCTGAATCACCGCCACCCGCTTACGCACATCCTCCAGCACGGCGTGAATATTCAGGCCCGGTTGATATTCCAGGTGAATCCGGAAATCAAAAATGGAAAATTCCAGTTGCCGCACCATCATCATCGCCGACTGAAAATTTTTCGCCGCCAGCATTTTTTCCAGCATGGCATCCGGCAGCGGTTCGCCGGTTTCATAGTGACCCGACAGCAGGCCGATGGCCTCCTTTTCCCAGCACCAGTTTTCCAGAAACTGGCTGGGCAGCTCCACCGCATCCCAGGCCACGCCGGCGATGCCGGACACGGAATCCTCTTCCACCTGCGTCAGCATATGATGCAGGCCATGACCGAACTCATGGAACAGGGTG
>MDSW01168690.1_pt1 | contig 11618 bp, 7 predicted proteins | sample 811171 | NCBI WGS metagenome assembly MDSW01 (sample SAMN05326641, study PRJNA326480) | marine metagenome | isolation source: seawater | place: Atlantic Ocean: North West | collected 2012
AAGAGGGTCTCTACGTTAAACAGATACCTGCTAGAGAGCTCTACAGCAAAATGATGCGCACCCTTGCACAAACCGGAAATGGCTGGATGACATTCAAAGATGCTTCTAACACTAAATGCAACCAAACCGGCGAAGGCAACCAAGTTGTGCACCTATCAAATCTTTGTACAGAAATTTTAGAAGTAACAAATCAAGATGAAACCGCTGTATGCAACTTAGGTTCAGTCAATCTTGGTGCTTTGGTAAAAAATGATTCCTTCGACTTTGATCATCTTGGAGAAATAATCCGAACAGCTGTCCCGTTCTTAGATCGCGTAATAGACATAAACTTCTACCCAACACAAGAAGCAGGCAACTCAAACAACGCCTGGAGACCAATAGGTCTTGGGTTAATGGGCCTTCAAGACGCTTTCTTCAAACTAGGTTTGCCATTTGACGACCCTAAAGCACGTGAACTGTCCAAAAAAATCTCAGAAGAGATCTATTTCAATGCTCTTTGGGCATCAACTGAACTGGCAGAAGCATCAGGACCTCACCCCAATTTTGACAAAACACGCGCAGCGGCCGGTGATCTTCAGTTCGATCTATGGAATGTAGAACCAAGCAACCCAGAACGGTGGGAAAGTCTCAGAAAAAGAATTTCTAAACACGGACTTCGCAACTCTTTAATGATTGCTATTGCTCCAACTGCAACGATTGGCTCAATTGCAGGCTGCTACGAATGTATAGAACCACAAGTATCAAACCTGTTTAAGAGAGAAACACTCTCTGGTGAATTTCTTCAAATTAATCGATATCTGGTTTCCGAACTGCAAAAAAGATCTCTTTGGACGGAAAGCATGATTAATGACTTAAAACAATCAGAAGGTTCCATTCAGGAAATCGAAGGGATACCAGATGATCTGAAAGAAATTTATAGAACTGCTTGGGAAATACCCATGCGATCTTTAATTGATATGGGAGCTGAAAGAGGTGCCTTCATTGACCAAAGCCAGTCCCTCAATTTATTTATGGAATCTCCAACTATAGGAAAACTTAGTTCCATGTACATGCACGCTTGGAAATCTGGACTGAAAACAACTTATTACTTGAGGTCTAGACCAGCTACCAAGATTAATAAGACGACTATAAACAACGACGATACTGCAGAATCATCGGAAACAACTTTTACTGATGCTGAAGCAATCGCTTGTTCTTTAGAAAATCCAGAAACTTGTGAGGCATGTGAGTAATGGCACTTTCTGAAGTTTTTCCTGAGCCAGCTAGTGAACTAGCAGAGCAACCAGATCTTGCCTCAATAACAAGGCCTAGCAATATTTTAGATCCAGGTTTTGATTTGACACTCAGACCTATGCGGTACCCGTATTTTTACGAGATGTACCAGGATGCAATCAAAAATACTTGGACAGTCGATGAGATAGATTTTTCCACTGACCTTACAGACCTACGTAGCGGAAAAATGGATTCTGCACACATACACCTTGTGAAAAGACTCGTGGCATTTTTCGCTACCGGTGATTCAATAGTCGCTAATAACTTGGTGCTGAACCTCTATAAACACATAAATGCTCCAGAAGCACGCATGTACCTATCGCGTCAACTTTATGAAGAGGCCTTACATGTTCAGTTCTACCTAACGCTTCTCGACAATTACATACCCGATCACGATGAGAGAGAAGAAGCTTTTGCGGCTATACACAACATCCCATCGATCCGTAAAAAAGCTGATTTCTGCTTCAAATGGATGGGGTCAGTCGATAATCTAGATGAACTTGATACGGAAGAAAAGCGTAAAGCATTTCTGATGAATCTTATTTGTTTTGCTTCTTGCATAGAAGGCTTATTCTTTTTCGGAGCCTTTGCTTATGTTTATTTTTTACGCGATCAAGGCCTTCTAGATGGCTTAGCTTCTGGCACAAACTGGGTTTTCAGAGATGAAAGCTGCCATATGAATTTTGCTCTTGCAGTTGTAGACACAGTTAGAGAGGAACAACCAGAACTCTTTGATGAGAGCTTTAAAAGTCAAATAACCACAATGATAGAAGAAGCTGTGGACTGTGAATATCAATTTGCAGAAGACCTCTTAGGAGGACAGGGCGTTAACGGCATGTCACCAGCTGACACTCTTGAGTACCTGAGATTCGTAGCGGACCAACGTTTAGCAAGACTCGGAATAGAACCGATCTATGGTTCAAAAAATCCCTTTGGTTTTATGGAACTTCAAGATGTAGCTGAATTAACAAACTTCTTCGAAAAAACAGTCACTGCCTACCAAACTGGTGTTGAAGGTGAATTCTCCATGAACGAAGACTTTTAATAACTTCCCACACCCTCCGATTCCCCAATCGGACGTAGATAAGACCCCCTTTTTAGGGGGTCTTATCTGATTTTATAAGAGAATTTGAACGGTATTTGATTGCTACAGCTCCAGCTCCTAAAAAGACAGCAGCCCCAATAAACGAACTTACTAGTAGCAGAGAATTCGAATCTTCTGCACTTGTACTGTCTGTGATATTCCTTTCCTGTTTATTTTCAGCAGATAATTTGAGTGTGCTTGTAGTGGTTACTATCTTCTCTGGAGTTGCTTGAGAAAGGGCCTTACTTTGTGAATCCGTCGGCAGAACTTGTTGCAGAGTTGTAGTAGGAGCATCTAAAAGGGTCGTGCTCACAGTGTTGGGAGTTTTTATACTTCTAAAAGGACCAGAAATTTCATAAGTTACACCTGTACGGCTTCCGAATGAACCAACCCCCCAGTTAATAGCTGGAATAACATCACGAACTAACCGATTGCCTTCAGCTCTCTGAGAACTTATATAGAGACGTTTTCTATCGGGGTCAAAACAAGGTCCTGTTAATGCAGAAAAATCATGCTGTGGGCCGGAAACTCTGCAAAAAGGCTCAACAGAACCTTCGGAGGTAATCAGAACCAGCTCCATATTACCGTTGGCCTCAGCCACAAAAACGTCACCTGTCATTGGATCAACAGTCAAGTCATCTATACCAGTAAGAGGTTGTCTTCCATTTTCTCCATCCCAAATGATCTCATACTGGTTGGAAGAGAGGTTTATGGAGTGAACTTTATTATCTAACCGGGTTGAAAAATATACGGAGTCTTTTTCATACCAACATCCCATACCGCCTGCCATTAACTTGGCTTCATTAACTTTTTCTCTATTTGGAATAGTTCCATCCAAATGATTTGTAATTTTAATCCATCGAATAGATCCGTTGCTTTCGACTTTTAAGGCTTCCAACAATCCATCTTTTAAATCAGGCCACTGATGAGGGACGTATCTGTAAAAAAGTCCTCTTCTATGATTTTCAGTCATGTAGAGGCATTCTCGGTCTTTATCGATGGCTATATCACCATGGTTTCTAAGTCCGACCCCTTCAAGTTCTGTAGGGAGTTCAATCCCATATGGGTCACACTCCCATACCTTTCCTGCATTAAAAAGATCTGATTCACATGACAACCATGTACCCCAAGGAGTCGCACAGCCCCCTGAATTTGAATGACTCCAAGCCAAGATCGGGTGAGCATCAATAATCGAACCAGACGCATCAAAATGAATCGAAGAAGCACCTCCCCACGCCTCATCAGGTGTTAGGTAGTTACTTACTTCGCTATTAGAAATTAAGAACCATCCCCCGCTTCCATCAGGGATACTTCCTGCGCCCGAAGGAAATAGATGCCATTGATAACTGCTTCCTTCTACTTGATCACCACCAATAGCTATCACTTTTGATTTGAAACCTTCAGGAAGGATGAACCCATTTTCATCAGGTTCTCTGTCTTTGATTGATCCGTATGGCCCAACTTCAGGCATTGCTTCCAACAGTTCACTCTCGAGAAGCAATCCGACGCCAGCTAGTCCAGCAATACTATTTTTTAAAAACGATCGTCGGTCCATTGCATCTCCTGAGCAAAGCTAAACCGACCTTACTTAACTAATAGTTACTCGGCAGGGTTTTCTTCTTTTGTTGATCTTCGACGAAAAGCTACAACTGCTGCAAACACAGCAGCAGCAACTGCTGCTGATACTCCGCCTATAACTCCCCCATTACTTCCCTTGTCATCTTTTACAGAAGCTGCTGTTTCTACTGCTTTTGCCAAAGTTGTAGTTGGTGCAGCAGTCGTGGTCGTTGGCGCAGCAGTCGTGGTCGTAGGCGCAGCAGTCGTGGTCGTAGGCGCAGCAGTCGTGGTCGTAGGAGCAGCAGTCGTGGTCGTAGGCGCAGCAGTCGTGGTCGTAGGCGCAGCAGTCGTAGTCGTCGTAGTCGTCGTAGTCGTCGTAGGTGGTGGAGGGATAATTCTTCCCCTGAAAGGCCCTGAAATCTCATAAGTAACCCCAGCGTTGTATGCATCACCGTCGGTGTATGCCTCAACCACTTCGTTTGGTCGTTTACTCGACGGACCCCTCTGTGAGCTGAAATAAAGGCGATCTCTATTTGGGCTAAAACATGGTCCTGTCATTTCAGACCCATCGTGAGCGAGGTCATCAAGGCGACAAAATGGTGCAACTTCTCCTTCAGGGCTTATCACAACAATTTCCATATTCCCACCGTCTTCAGCTACAAATAGATCACCTGAACCTTCTTCCACAGTGACGTTGTCAACTCCAGTTAGCGGTTGCCTGTCATCAATACCATCCCAAATCAATTCATACCTTTGATTTCTAAGGTCTACGCTATGGATACGATTATCACCTTTTGTAGAAAACCAAATCCATCCATTGTGGTACCAGATTCCTTCGCCTCCTGGTGTAATAAAAGCCCCAGGAACTTGTTCTTCAGTAGGCACAGAAGCACCGAAAGGGTCATCAATTTTTTCCCATGTAACATTTCCAGCCTCTGATACAAGCATGGCTTCCAAAATTCCACTCGATAAATCAGGATACGAATCCGGAGTGAACCTATAAAGCAAACCATTATTTTTATCCTGAGTCAGATACAACTTTTCATCTACTGGGTCGACTGCTACAGCCTCATGGGCGAAATACCCCAAAGCATCTCTTTCAATTGCAGTATTTTTTCCCGTCGGATCACATTCCCAGACTTTGCCCCATAGCGGCGGGAAAAAACCTTCCTCGCAAGAAAGCCACGTCCCCCAAGGAGTTGGGCCTCCTGCACAATTGGAATGACTGCCTTGCAGAATTGGGAAAGCATCAATTATTTCTGCATCCTTATTGAAATGTATAGATGAAACTCCACCGTGACCTTCAAAATTTGTCATAAAGTTAAAGACTTCGCTGTTACAAACGTAATACCATCCACCCGCTCCGTCAGGGAAAGTTGCTGCCCCATCTGGAAAAATATGCCATTGATGAGATGTGTTTGGAACCAAATCTCCAGAGGTGGCAATAATTCTGGAAGTAAAACCTTCTGGAAGAATTATTCCGTTAGCATCTGGTTCGATTCCCTCTAACGAACCATAAGGCCCGACTCCCGGCTCTGCAGCAGATACAGCGGCCATATCTAAAGTCGAAATAACCCCAAGTCCTGCTGCGCCTATGAGCCCATTTTGTAAGAACTGCCTACGATCCATACATATACACTAACCCTCAGTCGCATTTCAGAGAAATTGGAAATATTTCTATTGTGAGTGGTTAGTTTTTTCGGAATATCTCAAGCAATCTTTCAGCTGCAGCTGTAGCGCTGATTTTTCCATCCAAAACTGTCTTTTCTAATTGAGGAACTTGTTCAGCTATAGAAGGATGATCATGTAAATCTGACGATAAACGCTCTTCAACTATTGACCACATCCACTTCAGCTTTTGGATTTTCCTGCGTTCTGACCATTCCCCGCTGTTCTCAAGAATTTTTCTATGATCTGTAATTTTCTCCCAGACTTCATCAAGGCCTTCTCCAGTTAATGAACTGCAGTTAACTACTGGTGGCGTCCAGTTAGAAGTCGCAGGCTGTGTAAGTCTAAGTGCAGAAATATAGTCCTTAGCCGCTTCAAAAGCTTTGGATTGATTTTCACCATCCGTTTTATTAACAGCAATCATGTCAGCTAGTTCTAAAACTCCTTTTTTGATTCCTTGCAACTCATCTCCTGCCCCAGGGAGCATCAAAACCAAAAAAATATCGACCATTTCAGCTACAACAGTCTCGGATTGTCCTATACCTACTGTCTCTACCATGACTATGTCGTAACCGGCACATTCAAGTAGAGCCATTGATTCTCTTGTTGTCCTAGTTACCCCGCCTAAAGTTCCTGAACTGGGTGAGGGTCTCACAAAAGCATTGGGATCATTCGCTAAACGGGTCATTCGAGTTTTATCGCCCAGGATGCTTCCACCGCTAACACTACTAGTCGGATCCACAGCTAGAACCGCTACTTTGTGTCCGGATTCTATAAGTTTGCTTCCCATCGCTTCAATAAATGTGCTTTTACCGACACCTGGGACACCAGTGATTCCTATTCTGTGTGCTTCTCCTAATTTTGAAGAAATCTGAGCTAAAAGACTTTCGACTAGTTCCCTATCGTCTGATCTGTTTGACTCAACTAGAGTTAGAGCCTTTCCAAGAGATGTTCGATCTCCCTTTAAAACCCCTTTAATTAGTTCGTCTAGGTCTACCTTCACGACAATTTCTCTAAAAGTTCAAGAGCGGCTTCAGCGATCACTGTTCCAGAAGGGAAAACTGCTGCGACTCCAGCTTTTTTAAGTTCGTCAAAATCATCTGGAGGTATAACTCCTCCTACCACAATGGCGATGTCCTCGCGCCCTAAAGATTCGAGTTCTTCTTTCAATTGTGGAATCAGAGTTAAGTGACCTGCGGCTAAAGAACTCACACCTACAACATGTACATCATTTTCAACTGCCTGCATAGCTGTCTCAGAAGGTGTTGCAAACAAGGGTCCTATATCAACATCAAAACCTAAATCAGCAAAAGCAGTTGCTATTACTTTTTGGCCACGATCGTGACCATCCTGTCCAATTTTTGCAACAAGAATTCTAGGGCGTCTTCCAGAGTCGGTTTCAAACTTGTCAGCGCGATCTCTGACAGTCTGGACGGCTTCATTGTCGCCTACTTCGCTGCTAAATACTCCTGAAATTGTTCTTACCTCCGCTCTATGGCGTCCAAAAATCTTTTCAAGCGCATCGCTTATTTCTCCGACCGTAGCTCGCGCTCGTGCAGCTTTCACCGATGCAGCTAATAAGTTTTGATTTTCTTCCGCAGCTTTTGTTAACTCTTCAAGGGCAATCTGACATTGGTTTTGATCACGTGTGGCTTTTAGTTCTTCAAGCTGGGCAATTTGTGATGATCTAACTTCAGCGTTGTCGACTCTAAGAACATTTACTAATGACTCTGTCTCAGGCCGGTATCTATTTACTCCTATGACTGACTGCTGTCCAGAGTCAATACGGGCTTGGGTTCTCGCTGCCGCTTCTTCGATGCGTAATTTTGGTATTCCAGCTTCGATAGCTTTTGCCATGCCACCTGAATTTTCAATCTCATTAATGTGTTGCATCGCTTTCTCTGCAAGATCATTAGTTAGTCGTTCCATGTAATAGCTTCCACCCCAAGGGTCTATGACCCTGCATGAATCGGTTTCTTCTTGAAGAAAGACTTGAGTGTCGCGTGCGATTTTTGCCGAGAAATCTGTTGGTAAAGCTAGAGCTTCATCGAAGGAATTTGTGTGAAGTGATTGTGTGTGACCTTGGGTTGCAGCCATAGCTTCTATGCAAGTCCTGATCACATTGTTATAAGGGTCTTGAGCTGTAAGGCTCCAACCAGATGTCTGACAATGTGTTCTCAACGATAGGGAACGTTCGTCTTTTGGTTCGAACTGTGACATCATCCTTGCCCAAATAAGGCGAGCTGCTCTCATTTTGGCTACTTCCATGAAAAAATTCATTCCGATTCCCCAAAAGAAACTTATTCTTGGAGAAAATGAATCTACATCTAAACCTGCTTCTAGACCTGCTCTTACATATTCGATTCCGTCTGCCAAGGTGTAAGCCAGCTCTAAATCTGCTGTTGCTCCAGCTTCCTGCATGTGATAACCAGAAACAGAAATACTGTTGAATCGAGGCATTTCCGTACTTGTATAAGCGAAGATGTCAGAAATTATTCTCATCGATGGCTCCGGTGGATATATGTAGGTATTTCGAACCATGAATTCTTTGAGAATGTCATTTTGAATCGTGCCAGTTAACGCTTTCGCTGGTACTCCCTGCTCTTCAGCTGCGACTATGTACAAAGCCATTATTGGTAATACGGCGCCGTTCATCGTCATTGAAACACTCATTTTGTCGAGTGGGATGCCATCAAAGAGTTTTTGCATGTCCAAAATAGAATCAATTGCGACTCCAGCCATGCCTACATCGCCTGCTACTCGAGGGTGGTCACTGTCATATCCACGATGAGTGGCTAGATCAAACGCAACCGAAATTCCTCTTTGACCATCTTCAAGATTTCTTCGATAGAAAGCATTTGATTCTTCTGCTGTTGAGAACCCACCATATTGTCGAATTGTCCATGGTCTGGTTTTATACATTGTTGCATGAGGACCTCTCAAAAAGGGAGCTAAACCTGGCCATCCATTTAAGAAATCTAAGCTTTCTATATCCTTGTGAGTGTAATAGTCATTGATCTTGATTTTTTCTGCTGTTTCCCATAGCTCACCGTTATTTTGATCTGAATTGTTCGATTCAAGTTTTTCGCTTACGTCACTACTCACGTCTGTAGTCTGATCGAATTCGATTTTGGAAAAATTAGGGATCTTAGTCATGACTAGAACCTCGAATTTTTAACAGTTCCTGAACTTTTTCTTCATTTTTAAGAACCTCTACGATGCCTCCTGAAGATTCAATCTGCTGAAAAGTTTCCCAAGATTTCTGCGCTAATTGTTCTGTAAGACTCTCAACAAACCAAGACCCTCCGGCAGGATCAACAACGCGACCTATGTGACTTTCTTCCGCGAGTAAAAGTTGAGTATTTCGTGCAATACGTCTTTCTGAGTCCCACCCAGAAATTTCATCTGATAGGGAAAATGGAATGACAGTTATTGCCTCCGCTCCGCCTATTCCTGCTGCAAATGCTGCAACTGTCGCATTAAATGAATTAAACCAAGGATCTTTTTTACCCATTGCCTTATTGGAAATAACAGCATGTTGGATTTGTTTTTGGTTCTCTGTTGTTGCCCCACATTCTTTTGTTATCTGTGCCCATAAACGTCTAGCTGCTCTAAATTTTGCAATAGTCATGAACTGATCACTGCTTGATGAATAAGTGAAATACATGTTTTGTATAACCGTTTCAATTTCTAATTCTGTTTTTTCGAGTTCCCGCAAATAGTGGACTGCCAAGGATAACGAATATGCAAGTTCAGCTGAAGTTGGTCCATCAAGTTCTGGATAGAAACTGCTATCGATATCTATAACCTTCGCAAACCCACTTCTGTCTATGAAATCAGGAACCGCTGACAATTCACTGTTATGGTCGCTTTTGGTTCCTTTTCGTAGAGATGCTCCTATGGGGTCTATTCCTAATCCGCCATGACGATCGGGCTTTTCTATATCACGCTGATCCCATAGCTCGATCATCAATTTTGCAATCACTGAACCCTTCACTTGTGGTTTAAACCAAATACTCGTCATATTTAAAAAAACGTCTTCGAGAGTCTTATCTAAATCGTTAATGGACTTAATTCCAATTTTTTCGGAATCAATAAATAATGATGTTGAACCATTTAGAAGTTCATTCAACGCAGCTTTGTTCGCCAATTCGGGATTTGAATCATCGATTAAAGCTCGGACATCCCAAGTCCCATTTTCATGTCCACCTATTTGATTTCCTCGTGTGAAAGGAGTTACGCCGGGGATACCCGAAGGGTTTGTCAGTTTCTGATCTTCAGAACTGTAAATCGCTTTTATTTCAACTCCATCATTGGCAATATCATTTAATGATTCAATTGACTTATCTGACAATGTCTCTGAAGCTAGATCCTCCCAGTCTTGACGAGAGTATGCGTTAAATAAATCTGACATATTTATGGTTTCTTTTTCAGATTGAGAGTTATTATCCACCCTTTGATGGTATTTGAGAAAATGTCGTCAAGATCACCACTTGTGACTAATTACCCTATTTTGGGGCGAAATTTTTTTAAAAACTTATTGTACGGTAGGTTCTGAAAAGAAAAAGATTGCCAACTAAGCGATCTTCTTTGACTTCTGGAAAGATGAATTTATGCGAATATCGACTCTCTTAAACTACGCCAACGACCCAAAAGACTCTGCCAAACAAGCTAAAGATTTGGAGTCGGCAGGTGTAGACATGATCTGGATCCCTGAGGCTTATGGTTTTGATGCCGTGAGCTTATTGGGCTATTTGGCCGCCGAAACTGAGACAGTAGGTCTCGGTAGTGGAATTTTAAATACGTATAGCAGAACTCCAGCAGCTTTGGCGCAAACCGCTGCAAGTCTGGACTCTCTCTCTGGTGGACGTTTCACACTAGGACTAGGTGCATCTGGGCCTCAAGTGATTGAAGGTTTTCACGGAATCCCCTATTCAATGCCTTTAACACGCCTTAGAGAAGTTATGGAAATTTGTCGTTTGGCCTGGAAACGTGAGCCTCTTTCTTATAACGGTAAAGTTTTCGACCTGCCTCTACCTGCCGAACGAGGAACTGGGCTAGGGAAACCATTAAAGATCATTAATCACATGTATCGAGAGGATATACCCATCTATGTTGCTTCTCTGGGGGCTAACAGTGTGGAGGAAACTGCAGCATCAGCCAATGGTTGGCTTCCCTTTATGGTTTTTCCTGAGCGAATGGGAACAGTTTGGGGCGATTCCATCAAAGCCGGTATGGAAAGAAGAGATCCTTCGCTTGGGGATTTTGACGTTGTAGCAGGAGGTTTAGTTGCCATAGGAGATGACGCCGAACAATACAGAAACATGGCTCGACCTATGGCTGCTCTTTACATAGGCGGTATGGGTGCTAAAGGAAAGAATTTTTACAACGACCTTTGCTGTCAATACGGCTTTCCTGACGAAGCAGCAGCAGTTCAGGAAGCCTATTTGGATGGTCGAAGAGATGAAGCTATGGCCGCCCTTCCAGATGAATTAATTGAAAAATCTAATATGTGCGGTGATGAAGCGTACGTTAAAGATCGCTTGGCTGCCTACAAGGAAGCAGGAGTTACAAGCCTTAACGTGACACCTATTGGTGGTGATCCTGCTGTCATTTTGGGCCGCTTACGTGAATTAGCTGAAGATATCTAAAAGGCCTAGATGTCCGATAACTTCTCGCCTTTTGTCATCTCAGTTGGTGATGATGAGATAGCAGATCTTAAGGAGCGCTTAGAAAAAACTAGATGGCCTGATCATTTACCCGATACGGGATGGGACTACGGGATAGACGCAAATTTGGTCAAGGAACTTGCGGAATATTGGAAAGATGAATTTGACTGGCGCTCTTTCGAAACCTACTTAAATTCTTTTGAAAATCTAACTACCAATATCGACGGTCAACGTATTCACACTATCCATGAACGTTCTAAAAATCCTGATGCTATTCCGCTGTTGATAAGCCATGGTTGGCCAGGTTCAATAGTCGAATTTCTAGATGTGATAGGACCTTTGACTAATCCGCAAGACCACGGCGGTGA
>MDSW01043055.1_pt1 | contig 11616 bp, 12 predicted proteins | sample 811171 | NCBI WGS metagenome assembly MDSW01 (sample SAMN05326641, study PRJNA326480) | marine metagenome | isolation source: seawater | place: Atlantic Ocean: North West | collected 2012
CACTCAACCTCAACTTTTGACCTACGTCCCTTCATTTATGGTGGAGGGGGTAGGATTCGAACCTACGTACGCTCACGCGGGCGGATTTACAGTCCGCTGCCTTTAACCACTCGACCACCCCTCCGGTAACAGATGAATGGGGCACATACTAAGTTATTAGTATGATTGTCAATGTAAAACAGCTACCACCTGCGCAAATCTTGTAAGTTCGTAAAAGCGGTGTCCTTCTATCGAAATTTTATTAATTTGTATAGTTCTAGATTAATAAAAATTGGTATAAAATATATAAATTTTATATAAATATTAAAAAAATGAGAAAAAACCAGGAATTTACTGAATTATTTGGATTTCATGCAGTGAAAGCTGCTCTACAAAATAATTCAAGAAATCACCAAAAAATTACTTTAACCAAAAAAAATGAGCAAATTTTAGGACCTAGGATTTTAAGAGGCATAAAAAATGTTTTAGTATTGAGTATAGAAGAAATTAATAAGAAGTATGGAAAAGAAAACAATCACCAAGGAATAATTTTAGAAACATCTAAAATAAATCAGCCAGATATAAAAAAAATCTTAAGTGACTCAAAAAGTTCAAAAGAAATTATTGTTATGTTAGATCATGTAAACGACCCGAACAACATAGGCTCCATAATTAGATCTTGTTCATTATTCAATTGCAAAACTATTATTGTTTCAAAAGATAATGCCCCTGAAATGACTTCTTCAATTGCAAAAGCAGCTTCAGGTGCAATAGAAGTAGTTAATTATTTAAGAGTAACAAACTTATCAAGGACTATAAATGAATTTAAGAAAAAAGGTTTTTGGGTTTTAGGGCTAGACTCTAATCTCAAATCTCAAAATAATAATTCATTTATTATCCCAAAAAAATGCTTGCTAGTTCTTGGTTCTGAATCAAAAGGAATAAGAAAACTTAATAAAAGAGAATGTGACGAAATAATTTCAATTCCAACAAAAAAAAATTATAATTTTGAAATTGAAAGTTTAAATGTATCTAATGCTTGTGCAATAGCATTATATAATCATTATATTTTATAAATATATGTGGTGCCGCGTGTCGGATTCGAACTGACCACCTGATGATTACAAATCAACTGCTCTACCAAATGAGCTAACGCGGCAGCAAATAGTATTTAGAATTTTTTTTTTTATTATTCAAGAAATTAATTTAAAGAAAAATTAAACACCTGGAATATATGGAACGCCGTCGCCTTTGATCTTTTCATTGAATTCTCCTAATGAAGAGCAACTAGACAATGGCATAACTAAAAATAAAATCACAATCATTTTTTTAAACATTGGAGCTACTTACTATGTCTAATTTAGCAGCACAATATTTATATTCTGGAATTTTCCCAAAAGGATCAAGTGCAGCATTTGTAAGCAAATTTGCGGCAGCTTCTTCATAGCAAAAAGGGATGAATAGCACTCCTTGAGGAATAGCACGATCTTCTCTGACTCGAATATTTATTGAACCTCTTCTAGTAGAAACTTTAACATAATCGCCGAGAATTATATTATTTTCTTCTATATCCTTTGGTGATAAAGAAACAGTTGCTTCAGGCTCAATGGCATTCAAGTTAGATGCTTTTCTAGTCATTGCACCTGTGTGCCAATGCTCTAATTGTCTTCCAGTTGTCAGAATCATTGGATAATTACTATCAGGCATTTCATCAGGCGGAATAACACTAGCAGCAACAAACTTCCCTTTACCGTCCTTTGTTGGGAATTTATCTCCAAAAACAATTTCATCACCCTTAGATTCAATTGATTTACACGGATAAGTAACTGAGTTTTCTTTTTCTAATCTATCCCAGGTAATATTTTGAAGTGACGGCATAGCTTCAGACATTTCTTTAAAAATATCTTTTGGATGCTTATAATCCCATTTTAAACCTAATCTTTTTGCTAGTTCATTTACTATCCACCAATCTTCTTTTGCTTCTCCAGGAGATTCAATAGCCTTACGTCCAATTTGAACTTGTCTATTAGTATTGGTTACTGTTCCATTTTTTTCTGGCCAAGCTGATGCTGGTAAAATTACATCAGCATAAGTAGCTGTTTCAGTTAAAAAAATATCTTGAACAATTAAATGTTCAAGTTTCTGCAATGCTGCTCTCGCATGATTTAAATCGGGATCAGACATTGCAGGGTTTTCTCCTAGAATATACATTCCTTTAATTTTATTTTCGTTTATAGCATTCATAATTTCTACAACAGTTAGGCCTTTGTTGGTATCTAAATCAGTTTTCCAAAAATCTTCATAAAACTTAATGTTTGAGTCTTCATTGACCAACTGATAGTCAGGATACATCATAGGAATTAAACCAGCATCTGAAGCTCCCTGAACATTATTTTGACCTCTTAATGGATGCAGACCAGTACCTTTTTTTCCAATATTACCAGTCATTAATGCTAGGGAAATTAAACATCTTGCATTATCAGTTCCATGAATATGTTGGGAGATTCCCATTCCCCAAAAAATAATTCCTTTATCTGTTTTACCATAAATTCTTGCAACTTCTCTTATCAAAGAAGCATCTATTCCACTATTTATTTGCATTTTTTCAGGACTGTAGTTTTTTAAATGTTCTTTTAAAATTTGAAAACCTGTAGTATGATGTTTAATATAGCTTTTATCATACATTTCTTCTTCAACTATTACATGCATAATAGAATTTAATAATGAAACATCTGTGCCTGGATTAAATTGGAGCATGTGAGTTGCATGTTTTTTTAAGGATTGACCTCTTGGATCCATAACTATCAACTTGGATCCATTTTTAACTGCATTTTTAAAAAATGTTGCAGCAACAGGGTGATTCTCTGTTGGATTAGCACCTATTACAATTATTACTTCAGAATCTTTAACTTCATAAAAAGGAGCAGTTACTGCTCCTGAACCAATAGTTTCAAGAAGTGCTGCTACTGAAGATGCATGACATAATCTAGTACAATGATCTACATTGTTTGTCTTTAATCCTGTTCTTATAAGCTTCTGAAAAATATATGCTTCCTCATTCGAACATTTTGCTGAACCAAATCCTGCTAAAGAGTTAGAAAATTTTGTTTTTTCTGAATCTCTTATTTTTGTTAAGCCACTTGATGCAAATTCTAAAGCTTCATCCCAAGAAACTTCTTTAAAATATTCAAGGATGTTAGAATAATTTATTTTAGGATGTAAGTCCTTTTTTTTACCTTTAATTCTAATTAGAGGTTTTGTTAATCTTTCAGGATGGCTAACATAATCAAATCCAAATCTACCTTTTACACAAAGTCTATTTTTATTTGCAGGACCATCAATACCATCCACATAAGCAATTTTATTATCTTTTATATTATATTCTAATTGACAGCCTACACCACAATAAGGGCATACACTTTCAATTTTTGTGTCTACCTCTGTATGGCCAAGTCCATTTTGATCTACTAAGGAAGAAGGCATCAATGCTCCTGTTGGACATGCTTGAACACATTCACCGCATGCCACACAAGTACTATCACCCATTGAGTCATCAAAATCAAAAACTATTTTTGAATTTTCTCCTCTGTATGCCATTCCTATAACATCGTTAACTTGAACTTCTCTACATGCCCTAACACATAGATTACATTGTATACATGCATCAAGATTTACTGACATGGAAGGATGGGATACATCTGGAGGACATTCATCTTTTTTTAAAAATTTATCATCTTCTAATTCATGTATTTTATCAGTCCATCTCCAAAAATCGGAATTTTTGTCATGAGAAACTTCTCTTTTTGGTTGATCAGTTAACAGCAGTTCAAAAACAAGTTTTCTTGAATTTTTTGCTCTGTTACTATTTGTTTTAATTTTCATACCATTTTCAGGTTTTCTTATACAAGAAGCAGATAAAACTCTTTCTCCTTCAATCTCAACCATACAAGCTCTGCAATTTCCATCTGCCCTATAATTTGAATTGTCTGAATAACACAGGTGAGGTATTTCAATCCCTAATCTTTTTGCTACTTGCCAAATTGTTTCATGTTTCTGTGCAGTTATTTCTTGATTATCAATTAAAAAAATTATTTTGTCACTACTCATTAAAGTCAAGCTCCTCAGAAAAATGTTTGATGATTGAATTAAGTGGATTGCATGCAGCTTGACCTAGTCCGCAAATAGAAGCTTCTGACATAACAGTAGATAAATCATTTAATGTTGCTTTGTTCCATTTTGATTTTTTCATTTCTTTTACAGTTTTTTCAGTACCTACTCTACAAGGAGTGCACTGCCCACAACTTTCTTCCTCAAAAAATTTAAGTAAGTTTAGTCCAACATTTTTCATTTTGTCTTTGTCTGATAAAATTACAATAGCAGCTGAACCTAAAAAACAACCTTCATTTTCTAAATCTTTTGATCCATAATCTAGAGGAATCTTATTTAGCGAAGATGGAAGTATACCTCCTGATGCACCACCAGGTAAGTAGGCTTTAAATTTATGTCCTTGAAGCATTCCTCCGCAATACTCATCAATTAATTCTTGCACAGTAATTCCCGCAGGTGCAACTTTTACACCTGGATTATTAATTCTGCCAGAAACTGAAAAACTATGGAAGCCCTTTCTGCCATTCATGCCTTTGTTCGTATACCAAGAAGGTCCTCTTTCTATTATATCTCTAAGCCAATATACTGTTTCAACATTATTAACTAATGTAGGCTTGTCAAATATTCCTTTTTGAGCAACAAAAGGTGGTCTATGTCGCGGCAAACCTCTTTTACCTTCGATACTTTCTATCATAGCCGATTCTTCTCCGCAAATATATGCTCCTGCGCCCCTACGAACAATAATAAAATTTTTTTTAACAATATTGTTATCAGTAATTTTTTTTATTTCATGATTTAAAATATTTAATGCGGCTGGATATTCATCTCTTAAGTAAATAAATATTTTTTTTGCATTAATAATAAATGCGCTAATTAAGACGCCCTCTAAAAATCTGTGAGGATCTGATTCTAAATAATTTCTATCTTTAAATGTCCCTACCTCTCCCTCATCAGCATTTATGGCTAAGTATCTGGGTTCGGGGTTTGCTAAAACAAATTCCCATTTTTTGTAAGTAGGAAAACCTGCTCCACCCTTACCTTTTAAATCGCTATCTTTGATTGCGTTTTTAATTTCATCCAACAAAATTTTATTATTCTTAATTTTTTTATATGTTTCGTATCCATGTTTATCAATGTATTCATCATAATTTATATATTTTGGAATATGAGCTAAAAAATCTTTTCTTTCCACTACTTCTAAAACTTTTTCGGAAGTTGCATTATCAACATAATTCTTGCCAACACATACTGTTGGTGCGTTCTGACACCTACCCATACATGGTCCATGCAAAATATTTAAATTTTTATCATTTTTTGACAAAAGATCCTCAAAAATTTTTTTAGACCCAAACATATCACAAGTTAAACTCTCGCAAACTCTAATAGTTGTTTTGTTAGAAGGCATTTCAGTATCTTTATTAATATCAAAATGAGCATAAAAAGTAGCAACTTCGTATATTTCAGACATAGGAATTTTCATAATTTCAGCAAGTGCTGATAAATGTTTGTGATATATGAATCCAAATTTATCTTGAAGAATATGCAAATATTCAATCAATTCATCCCTTCTAAGAGTCTTATCAGAAAATAGGTGTTCAATTTGAACCAAAATCTTTTCTTCTACTTGACGACCTTTAGGTTTCCAGCGTCTTCTTTTCTTTGTTAAAGAAGATTTATTTTGAGATATAAAATTATTCATTCATGAAAAAATGTTATAAAAGAGTTTATTTTTATCATAAAGATATGAAAGATACACTTGAAAATAAAGAAATTATTCTTGATACTTCAGGAACAGAATGCCCGATACCTGTGCTTAAAGCTAGGAAATTATCAAATAATTTAGAGAATGGAGATATTATAAAAGTTATTGCTACTGATCCATTAGCAGAGGTAGATTTTAAACACTATTGTGAAGAATCAAATTATGATTATTTAGGTTGTGAAAAGAATAAAGATAAATTTATAATTAAATACAGATTTTTAATTAATTAAATAAATTTTCAAAAAAATAAACATCAAAAATATCACCTTTTTTTATTCTATTTACGTTTTCAGGAATTTCAATAATTCCATCAGCATAAGAAATTGAAGAAATTATACCTGAGCCTTGTCTTGAAAATTTATTAAGTATTATATCTTTTCCAGCATTTTTTTCAGTTTTAACCCTAAGCCACTCCATTCTTGCAGTTTTCTTTTTCATCTCAAAATTACATTTCCCTTTATATGATTTTGGAATCTTAAAGTTAGATCCGCATAAAGATAAAAGGAAGGGTTTTATTAACATTCCAAATAATAAAAAAACTGAAACCGGATTACCAGGTAAGCAAATAATAATGGTATTTTTTACTTTACCAATAGCAAGTGGCCTTCCTGGCTTAATTGCTATTTTCCAAAAAAATAGTTTACCTTTTTCTTTTATAAATTTAACTAAATGATCTTCTTCACCAACTGAAGCACCTCCAGTAGTAATTATTACTGAAAATTTATTAATATTATTATTTAATTTTTTAAAAACTTCTTTTTTTGTATCTTTTAAAGTACCTAAATATTTTGTTACTAAACTTTCATTTTTTAAAAGTGATAAAAGGGTATATTTATTTGAATTATAAATTTGAGAATTTTTAATTTTATCTGATGGATCTTTTAATTCATTGCCACTAGTAAAAAATCCTATTTTAATTTTCTTTTTTACAAATATTGTTTTTTGTCCTACAGCAGCCAAAAGACTAATGTTAGTTTTAGATATTGCTTCTCCAGATCTTAAAACATATTTGTTTTTTTTTATATCTTCACCTAATTTTCTACAATTTTCTCCAAAAGAAGGGAGTTTTAAAAGCTTTACTTTACTATTATCAAAAATAGTGTTTTCTTGCATAACTACAGTTGAGCTATTTTCGGGCATTTTTGCCCCAGTAAAAATTCTTGCAACTTCTCCAATCCTAAGTTGAACTTTTTTTTTATCACCTGCAGCAACTCTGTATTTTATTTTGAGCTTTTTAACTTTACTAATATCAGATTTATGTAAAGCAAATCCATCTACTGCAGAATTATTAAATGGGGGCAGATTAATTGGACTAGAAATATCTTTTGATAAAATTCTTCCCAATGATTTAGAAATATCAATTTTTTCCGATTTTAAATTATGGATGTTAATTTTTCTTAAGATTTGTATAATTCTATTTTTTTTTATAGGTTTATTTCGCATTCTATTTATTAATTAAAAATTTTGCTATTTTTTCAATGTCATTTTTTTTAAATTGAGGAATCTTAGTATCAATATATTCATCAGATACAATAGCTTTGACATTGATTAATTTCTTAAAAAGTAAATCTTTACTGCCGTCTTTAATAATTACTATTTTGGGATGCGATTCGTTTTTAAAACCTTCTACAATTACAATATCAGGATTATCAAGCTCTTTTATGAGTTCATTTAAATTTTTTTCATCCTTGTTTTGTAGTTCAACAATTTTGGCCCATCTTTTAGAAGAGCTAACTATAATTTCTGTAGATCCTGATTTTCTATGTAAAAAACTATCTGTTCCTGGCTTATCTATATCAAAATCGTGGTGAGCATGTTTTATAGAAGCTACTTTTAATTTTATTGATGTATAATATTCTATTAACTTTTGTGAAAAAAAAGTTTTTCCAGAATTCTTAATACCAACCACTCCAACTATCATCATAATTTTTTATAATTTATTAACTTTTAAAATAAAAACAAAAGTATTTATAAATAAAGTTATTAAAATTAAAATCAGTCCTAACGCCATGGCATATTCTAAATTTCCCATTCTCGTTTGTAAAGTTATAGCTGTGGTCATAACTCTAGTATAGTGCTCAATATTACCTCCAACGATCATAACAGCCCCTACTTCTGAAATTGCTCTTCCAAAAGCACTGAGTATTATTGTAATTAAAATAAAACTACTATGTTTGAATATAATAATAGACACAGCTATAAATGGAATATTTAAGGAGCGTAAATGATCTTTGTATCTTTTCCAGTTTTCGGAAAAAATTTCATATGAAAGTGAAGATACAATTGGCAATATTATAATTGTTTGAGCAATTACCATTGCATAAGGGGTATATAGTATATTTAAAATACCTAGTGGACCGTTGTTTGCCAAAAGAAAATAAACTATTAAACCAACTACAACGGGTGGGAGGCCCATAAGAGCGTTAAATATAACAATAATTATATTTTTGAAAAAAAAATTATATATTGCAAGTAAATATCCTAATATCAAACCTATTATTGAGGAAATAAATAATGCTGAAAGAGTTACTTTAAGTGATAAAAAAATGATATTATATAAATCAGGATCAAAAGTGAAAATTAATTTTAAAGAATTCGATATTATATCAAAAATACTCATTTTTATTAATTTTAATAATACAGATTTAGTACTTTTATGACTAATAAAAAAAATATTTATTTAATTCAACCTAATATCAATAATAAAAAACTTACAAAAATTATCGAAGGTATAGATGAAAAAAAAGAAAAAATTAAAACAAAGATAATTCATGAAAAATCTCTCACGATTTATTTAAACAATCAAGAAATAGTGACACTTATGTCAATTGGAGATCACCCGAGATACTTAGCAGTTGGATATTTGCTAAACCAAAATATGTTAAAAAAGAATGACACTATAGAAAAAATTGAATTTTCGGAGGATATAAATACTATAGTTATTAGAACAAAAAGAAAAACGAACTATGAGAAGAAATTAAAGAAAAAAATCACTACTAGTGGTTGTGCACAAGGAACTATATTTGGAGATATATTTGAGGAAATAGCAGTTAAGAAATTAAATAAAAGTACTAAAATTAAACAAAAATGGATTTATGAATTATCAAAAAAAATTAACTTAACTCCAAGCCTATATTTGGAAGCAGGAGCTATTCATGGATGCGTGTTATGTAAAAAGAATAATCCAATAATTTACATGGAAGATGTAGGGAGACATAATGCAATTGATAAAATTGCAGGTTATGTTTTTTTAAATAAGATTACTACTAAGGATAAAATTTTTTACACAACCGGAAGATTAACTAGCGAAATGGTTATTAAAGCAATTAAAATGGATATTTCAATAGTTATCTCACGCTCAGGATTTACTTCATGGGGAGTAGAATTAGCAAAAAAAAGTAATTTAACATTAATTGGAAGAGCTAAAGGAAAAAGATACACGATTCTTTCTTCTCCTCAAAGAATAGAGTATTAAAATTGATTAATATTAATAATGACACATGTACTGCAATAATGATTGGAGGAAAATCTTCTCGAATGGGAGGGGGTATAAAATCATTTAAGAAATTTAATAACAAATATATTTTTGATAGAATTTTTGAAAAAATTTCAATACAAACTGATAATATTATAATCAATATAAACAAAGATAAAAATTTATTATATGCATACAAAAAACCTATATTTGAAGACAATATTAAAGGTCACTTAGGTCCTCTTGCAGGAATACATGCTGCAATGTTATACATAGAAAAAAAAATGCCAGCTATAAATTGGTTAATTACTGTTCCTGGAGATACTCCCTTTATTCCAAACAATTTAATAGAGAGATTATATAAAAGTGCTAGGAAAAATAACAAAAAAATTGTTATGGCAGAATCTAATTATAAAGTTCATCCAACTATAGGTATATGGAACATTCAATTACTTAAAAGTTTGGAAAAAAGCCTAAAAAATGGAGAAAGAAAAATTATTTTATGGGCTAAAAAACATGAACTTGGCTATGAGAATTTTAAGCAAAATCATTATGATCCTTTTTTTAACGTCAATTATGAAGCTGATCTATCTTTGGCTGAAGAAATTGAAGATAAAATAAACTTTATTAAAAATGGAGATAATAATAAATCTTAATGGTTAACTTTGTAAATATGTTTATAATAAAACTTAATTAATATGACTATTTATCTTCCTATAGCGGAAATGAATGTAAACTTCTTACTTATCATATTTATTGGTATGATGATTGGAGGTCTTTCAGGTTTATTTGGAGTTGGGGGAGGATTCCTTATGACTCCTGTATTAATTTTCTTAGGTATACCGCCAGCAGTAGCAGTTGGCACTGAAGCACCTCATGTACTTGCCTCTTCAGTTTCAGGAGTGATTGCACATTGGAGAAAAAAAAATGTTGATTTTAAAATGGGGTTTTTTCTTCTCTGTGGAGGAATAGTAGGCTCTACTTTAGGGGTAAATATTTTCAAAATTTTAAAAAATTTTGGTCAAATAGATTTAGTGATTCAAGGTTTGTTTATTGTGTTTCTAGGTTTTATTGGATTTTCGATGGCTTTTGAAAGTGCTAGAACAACAATTAGAAAATATAGAACTACTTCTTTGATAAGAACAAAACTTCATCAACATTCATGGATACATGGATTACCTTTTAAAACAAGGTTTCACAGATCTAAATTATATATTAGTACAATACCTCCAATAGTTATAGGTTTCTTTGTAGGAATACTTTCTGCAATGATGGGGGTAGGAGGCGGATTTATAATGATTCCTGCCATGGTATATATATTGGGAATGTCAACGAATGTTGTAGTTGGCACTTCTTTGTTTCAAATAATATTTGTAACAGCTAATTCTACTTTTTTTCAGTCCTATTTAAATCAAACTGTTGATATAGTTTTAGCTTTTTTAATGATAATTGGCGGAGTAATAGGTGCTCAAATAGGTGCCATTATAGGAACAAAATTGAGAGCTGAATATTTGAGAGGAATTCTTGCAATAATAGTTTTGACAGTATGCGCTAAAATTTTTACTGATTTAACACTAACTCCTAGTGATTTTTTTTCATTAAGTTAAAATAACTGAATTTTATTCAATAAAGAAAATTTACAAATTTTACTAGTTGAAGTAATAAGAATTATGAAAATTTTAGTTTGTGGACTCCCTGGATCAGGAAAAACATGGTTGGCTGAAAGACTAGTTAAGTTAATTGATAACTGTGCTTGGTATAATGCGGACGTATTAAGAAAATATGCTAACGATTGGGATTTTAGTTTAGAAGGAAGAATTAGACAAGCTAATCGTATGAAAACATTTGCTAATTTTGAAAGAAGTAACAATAGATGGGTAATATGTGATTTTGTTGCTCCAACAAAAAAAGCTAGAGAAGCTTTTTCTCCAGATTATGTTATTTGGCTGGATACGATAAAAGAAGGAAGGGTGGTTAAATCAAAAATTAATCAATTGAAAGATATTCAAGATTTACCATTTGATATTAATTTATTATCAAATAGCAAAGAATTTGATGACACTAATAAAATGTTTGAGCAACCAGAAAAAGTTGATAAACATATTACTCATTTTTTGGATAATGAAGAAATAATAAGGATCGCTAAAGAAATAAAATAATGTTTGATTGGAAAAAACCAACCGTACAAATGCTTGGAAGATGGCAGCCTTGGCATGAGGGTCATCAAGAACTATTTAAAAGATGCTATTCCAAAACAGGACAGGTAATTATTCAAGTGAGAGATGTGCAAGGA
>MDSW01199608.1_pt1 | contig 11615 bp, 6 predicted proteins | sample 811171 | NCBI WGS metagenome assembly MDSW01 (sample SAMN05326641, study PRJNA326480) | marine metagenome | isolation source: seawater | place: Atlantic Ocean: North West | collected 2012
AATAAAAATAAAGTCAAAACTGTTTTGAAAAATAATGATACATTGCCTCATGTATCTATTTGTACTCCAACGTTCAATCGTCGTCCCTTTTTTGAAGCTCTCATTCAATGTATTGCAAATCAAGATTATGATCATAATAAAATAGAATGGATTGTTGTAGATGATGGTACCGATTGTATCAAAGATGTGTTTGAAAATGAATCACACAAGAAGACACTAAAAGATATTAAAGTACGCTATTTTTATGAAAACGAAAAAATGGATCTAGGGAAGAAGCGCAATTATATGCATGAAAAATGTGAATTTAAAGGAGATGAAGATATAATTGTTTATATGGATGATGATGACTTCTATCCAAAAGAGCGTGTCAGTCATAGTGTAAAGAAATTGGTGTCAAATCCAAACGCTCTCTGTGGAGGAGCAAGTGAAATATTCTTGTGGTTTAATTCATTGAATAAGATGTACAAATTTGGTCCTTACGGACCGAATCATGGGACGGCAGGAACCTTTGCGTTCAAACGCAAATTATTGAAGGATACAAGTTACGAAAATTCCGCAGTTCTTGCGGAGGAAAAGCACTTTCTCAAAAATTACACAGTTCCTTTTGTTCAGTTTGATCCGATGAAAACCATTTTAGTTGTTTCCCACGAACAAAATACCTTTGACAAAAAAAGACTTGTTAATAAAGCAAACCATTTTTGTAAAGAATCCGCATTACAGGTGAAGGATTTCATCAAGGACGATTACCTACTGAATTTTTATCATTCACAAATCAATGAATTGCTGAAAACATACGAACCAGGAGACGTGAAAAATAAACCAAAAGTTCTGGAAGAAATCAAGCGTCGCGACATGGAACGAGAATCCATGGCAGAAAATCGACCATCTGGTATTTCGATTGGCGATAGTCATGGCAATCGTCGAGATTTAAGCATCAAAGATGTGAAAAGTTTGATTCAAACTTTACAGGCACAAAATGAGCACTTTAAAAAGACAGAAATGGAAAGACAAGCTCTGGGTGAAAATCGACCGTCTGGTATAGTTGTTACGGAGGGTAAAGACGCGAGCAGTAATCGCAAAGAACTGACAATTCGAGAAATTAAGGAGTTCATGATGAAAATCACACAAGAAAATACTGCACTAAAGATAAAATTAAGAGAATACATGGAGAAAGAAAATGTGAATGATATTGCGGATATTTCTAATACAACAATTTCCTAATTCTTTTTTCTTGTTGAATTGTAATCGCACAGGGGAGTTCATTGGATAAAATAAAGAAAAGTTCTTCTTTTTGGACATTTAAAGTTTTACATAACGCAATGACAAAATTTAGATTTGAATATTGATTGCTAAATCGAGTCAATATTTTTGTAAATTCAATGTTTTTATATTCTTTGATTTGAATATATTTTTGATTACATAATAATTTCAAATAAAATGTCATTTCATTGAATTGCCACAGTTGTTTTTTAAACGACATTCGGTCGTAAAAGTCTCCAATACAGATATTATATAAACATTTTTCATAAATATTCGGATTATTGTTCACATAGTCAATCATATTTTCATGAAAACATAAGGATAAAATATTTCGATCTTTTAATCCTTGTACTTGTTGAGATTTTTCATAAATGAATCGTTTTGCATTTTTTTTGATACAATATTGCGATGTTTCGACCGCATCAAATTCATATTCTATGAGGTACAACTTTTCCATAACTGCCTGTAATTCTTGTACCTTGGTATCTTGTTGGTTGTTGCCAATAAAAATAAATACAATATTTTCATATTTTTTGTATAATTTTTTTTTGAAAAACTTTATCAAAAAAGTCAATATTTTCTTATCATTATTTTGAAGTATATCAATATCATCCACAATGATATATTTTGTTTGTTTCATTCCATTGAAAAACATATGATATACATTTTTACAGTTCAGAAGATTTAAAAAGTCTTTATCACTTTTCAAATCTTGAATACGAGTATAAGTATAATCCTTCTTTTGATCTTTCATGTAATTCAGAACGGTACTTGTTTTTCCACACATGGAAGTTCCTCCAATATAGATAGAGTGAAACGAATCAAGAAAAGTCAAATCAAAACTCATACATATGAAACAATGGTATGTTTTAAATCCTTATATTTTCAATTGATTACATAATTACAAACATCAGGATTATTTGTGATACCATCCCAATTTACTCCACAATCCATTGCCCATTTTTTCTTTTCACATACACCACTGGAAGGACCCATGCCTGGATTTTGATAAATGTCGTCGTCGAATGACTTCTTTGCACAACTTTCAGTTGCAGTGCCATAGTTTGCCTTACATTGTGTTGCATCTGATATTTTATTTTTTTCTTTTACAAAAAAGTCTGGACATTCTGATATATTTGGTGGAAACACGGTGTCTGCTGAAGATACTTGAAGTGCCGAAGCAACGAACCCAAGGCAAACAATCAAAACAATCAACGCTAATATAGATATAGATTTGTAAAAATCCATGCTTTAAAAATATTATATATTATGTATATAATAAAATGAGTGATATCATTGATAATTCTTATCTAATAGACAAAACAGTATCGCCTCCGTCCACTCAAAATGGTCGTATTCCACTTGACCCGCAAGAAAATGGAACCCCTTTTTTTATTTCCGACATGATTCCTAAAAATGAAAAAACGAACTATTCTAATGCAGTTCAGTATATGTTTGCACCAACATTACTTAGTCGGGCCTATTTTTCAATGGAAAACATCGAAATCATTCAAAATTCAATTCGGGCAAGCATATATGAAAAAACGGAACACAAGCATATAATCGATAAACAAGATTATGATCAATTGAAGATGATTATGCGATCCATATTTCTACAACATGCTGTACATCAAGATGATGACATACGAGGTCAAATTATAGAACTGAATCAACGCGTGGTTGATTATTGTGTTCCTCAAATACATAGCGAATTGAAAGCCTATTTAAAATACAAAGAAGACATATCTACACTTCCAGTACCAATGGACAATCCAATTCATTTATCGAACGATAAAACAGTAGAATTAAATCCTTTCATTTAGTTCTTTCAATTCTTCCAGGTACATTTCCTCTATTGTTTTTGCCTTCAAATCAGATAAAGATTCTTGGGTTTGGGTGTATTCAAAACTGAGTTTCGCGACATTTTCTTCATTAACCATGTCCATATGCATTTTTGTCAAGTAGTGATAACTACTCTCTATTTTATCGTATTGTTTTATTTCGAGCATTTCGTCGATGACCTGTGCTTTTTTTTTGCGCAAATCCAGGGTATCTGCCAACAACTCGGATATAAAGCGATGTTTATTGGAGTACAATACAAGTAACGACTCTAATTCTTTGATTAGATTTTGTTTTCTGGTTTCATAAAATGCTAGACGCACCTCCATGAACTGATCTATAATCATGTCAATGTTTTCGTATTTTGTCAATATTTCATCTTTGTTGAACAAATACATATTATTTGTACTTAGCGACGAGGAGAGCTTGAATTGTTGAATAAATTTCGATTTGTCGGTCACTGGACATGTAAAATAAAGTTCAATGCAAACATCTTTGTTGGTGGACAAGTCCTTGTAATCTTTCAAGTTAAACTTCTTCGCATCCAAGCACTTTTCTAAAAACTGAACATACGACTCGTTCCATGTGCCAATGGGAAGCTCGCAAATGATAACCGTTTTTCCTTTGATTTCAAAACGGCCATAGGTTATATACTTATTTTCAGACTCTGGAACAATTTCTCCCGTAAATCCTGCGTAATAGGGATCAAGCTTTGCAATGTGTTCGTCGCATTGAAGCTTTTGTTGAATGGAATCAATAATCTCCTTTGGATGAAAGCAAGGTATATTTGTGGCAAATCCGGTACCAATACCCAGAGCTCCATTCACTAAAATCATTGGAATGATTGGAATATAATAGATCGGTTCTACACTCAATCCATCATCATCCAAGTAATGAAGAATCGCGTCGTCTTCCTTTCGAAATATCATGCGAGTGATCGGGTTGAGTTTCGTGAAGATATACCTTTCTGATGCGTGATCTTTTCCACCTTGAAGACGAGTACCAAACTGACCGTTTGGCATGAGCAAGTGAATATTGTTTGATCCAACATAATCTTGCGCCATGTTAATGATAGCACCATTTAGACTGGCTTCGCCATGGTGATAGCCGGACTGCTCCGATACATATCCGCTAAATTGAGCTACTTTTATTTCTTGATTCAGTTTTTTCTTGAATGAGCTGAATAAAATTTTTCTCTGGGAAATTTTCAGTCCATCCAGCATTTTTGGTATCGAACGATCATTGTCGTGCTTTGAAAAGTGAATCAGTTCGTCGTCAATGAATTTAGAGTAGGACACTTCACTAGATTCAACATCCAAATATCTCTTTCGATCATAGTGTGACAACCAATCTTTGCGTTCATTGGCCTTGCTTTTATTGAAAATTTGATCAATGCGCTGGTCGTCATTGACATCGTGCATAAAGGATACAACTTTCTTTTCTTTGAAGTATTCCTTGAATTCTTTGGAAGTACTTGTACCCAGTCCTTTGTAATATTTTACTTTATATCCTTTGCCGTCTTCATTTTGTTCTTTCCACTGTTCGTAGTCTCCTTGCGTGTAAAACTGAATCACCTTGTTTGCTTTACTTGCTTTCAAGATCGGTGTATTCATAAATCCAATGAAACCCGGAATTAAAAGCAAAGATGGCCACAAATAAGCAATAAAATTAATACATAAACCTTTGATGTGACTACCATCTAGATCTTGGTCTGTCATGAACACAATTTTTCCATATCGAAGTTCATCTACATTTTGATAGAGCTTTCCGCTTTCGAGACCCATGATTTTTTTTATTTCTGTAATTTCTTTGCTGTCATTGATTCTTTTTTGTGTTTCCCCTCGTACATTAAATAACTTACCTCGCATTGGATACACACCAATGATATTGCGGTCATCGGTCGACAGACCCGACAATATACCTGCTTTTGCAGAGTCTCCTTCGCAGAGAATCAGCATGGTGGTATTCGATTTTACGGTTCCTGCGTAATTCGCATCAACCAGTTTTGGAATACCTCGTATATTTTTGTTTTTATTTCCATCGGTCTTTTTCGCATTTTTCTGATCCTTGATTTCACTTAGGGCGCACGAGGTGTTTAGAATACCCATTTTCGCCAATTTATCAATCATCGATGAAGTAATATCACAAGTAGAACCGAATTTCGACACACTTGTATTTAAATAATCTTTTGTTTGACTATCAAAACTTGGGTTCTCAATGCTACAATTGACGAACAGAAGCAATTGTTCCTTAATTATTGCAGGTTTCACCTGAACTTTCTTCTTTTGCGCAATATGTGCGATCATTTTTTTGGTGATTTGATTTAAAATATACTCTACATGCTTGCCGCCCTTGCTTGTGTTAATTCCATTGACAAATGATACTTGTTTGTACTCTGGACTCAGAACCACCGCCACACTCCATCGTTCGTTGATTTGCTCAAATACCATTTGTTTCTTTTCTTCTTCGTTTAAGTACATCTGGATGTATGTTTTGAAATCATTGCATTTGACCGATTCTTGATTGAATTTTACTTTTACATCTTTGGGTGTTATACCACCAATATCATAAACACGACGCTGAAAGAGCGACATCATGTGTTCGCTTAAACATGGAACACCCAATCGTTTGTAGTCCGGCGTAAAAGATACGCGTGTATATGGCTTTCCACTGTTTTTAGTTATTTTTGGTTTTTGAATAACTTTCAAATTATCATGAAATTCTTGAACGTACTTTAATTTACGAACATGATCAATCGTTTCGATTTTACCATATGTGGACCATATCAAGACCAATTTAAATCCAAAACCATTTTTACCTCCGATGATTTTTTTTTCTTCTTTATTGTAATTTGTGGATGTTCTCAAATGACCAAAGATGAGTTCCGGAATCCATATATTATGAGTGGGGTGTTTTTCGACATCAATCCCGTTGCCATTATTATACATGGTAATTGTGCCGTTTTCAATCGTTACATGGATCTGTGTCACTGGCTCTCCCGATTTAATTTGCTTCATTCGAATATAATGGTCTCGGCAATTGACAATTCCTTCATCAAACAACTTGAATAATCCTGGGTTATATGGAACACATTTTTCAACAATGCGTGCATCTTCAAATAAATACAAGGATTGTTGTATATTTTCCACGGAGCCAATATAAGTGTCGGGATTATCTAGAACATGTTCTTGATCTGTTTTTTTTTGATATTTTTGTGCAAGAGAAGCCATTTCTTTGTATGATTATAAGGAATACATTTTAATTCAATTTTTTTATTCAATTGGATATATAATATACATGTCATCCATACCTTATTCATCATCTCAACGAAATAATGTTTCCGCAAAAATGTTGCAATCCAAGATGATTCAAACGCGAAGAGGAATCACATATAGTAACTCCAAAAGTATTCACATTACTCAACAAATTTTAAAACGCGTTCCATCAACGAATAAAAAACTGCTTTTGCAGCTGGGGAAGACCAGTTATGATAGTTATTTTAATCGTTTGTATAAGTCTTCGTCACTACATCAAGAAACCAAGCAGAGTTTATTGTCCATGTATCAAACCATATTGGATGAATTGACGGTAGATGAACAAAAGGAATTGGGTATTTTTGTGGAAGTTGTCGATACACTAACGCAAGAACAACAAGAAGCCGCCCTTTTACAAGATCCAGATTTCATCTTCTACTGTAAAACGGCATCGATTGGTACAATTGAGTTTTTTGTTATTCTTAATATGAAAAGTACATATAGATTTATTCCTGGTAAAAAATATTTGTTCGATCTTCAAGATGAAACAAATCTTGGGTATCAATTTTCGTTGAGTCCTTTTAAGTATTCCTATACGGATGCGGTTGGTATTGATATAATTGGTACTTCTGGAACACCGGGTGCATTTGTAGTGTTTAGACCACAAGAATGGTTTGATAGTTATATCCAACAATACTCCCTTTATTCTTATAACAAGTTGGATAGCACTCGTAATTCCTACAATTTGTTTCCATTATTTTATCAACAACTGTATGTGAAGTTGAATTATCTAACTCTGGAAGAATCATTTGATTCTTCTGGAACACCTTTTTCTTATCAATCTTTCGGAAAAGATACAAGCATAGAGTGTTTATTAGGTTCCACTTTTTTGAAGACCACTACCTATAAAGGAATCAAATATTACCTGGAACAAGAAATATCGGATTATACTGGAAATACTATAATTGGAAGGTACAATAAAGATCTGCAGTATGGATTATATTATGGAACATATACAATTGTTGTGCAATCGTGGGATCCAATCACCATCATCAATAAAGACAAATCCAATTTGATTGATATTTCTGGCGAACATGCAAATATGTCAGTCATCTATTTGAATGGGTTAGGGGTAAATAGCGCAGATACTTCTCTGGATGGCTCGTATAATTTCTTTCATGGAAATGTTCAAATTATTGTGGCAGGAAATTTTGATACATGTCCCGTCTATAGCTCTGAGTTGGGATTCAATTCAATGGATAATTTTTTTGTATTTACAAGCCAATGTTATAACAATGCACAAGCCCGTACTCATTTTGAGAGCATAACCACAACAAATTTGGAATGTTTGTATCCAGAAACCAATTGTAGTTTTGATATTTCAAATGGAGTGTCCTACATTCTTTTTAATAACAATACTTCGTATGATTCAACGAAGAAATATGGGTTGAGCGAAGGTCAATATATACTTTTGAATATACCAGAAGATCATCCGATTGCGTTTATCAACAAGGATAAAGAATCTTATTTTGAGTATGAAGGTGTAGAGACTACGGGTATGGTGCGTATGGGTCCGGATGACAATGAATATACTTTTTACTACGGTACGATTGTTATAAGAATATATGGCGATTTCGGAAACATATCGGTCTATGATTTTTACAATGGGTATACAGGTGGGTATCAATTATTTCAGTACAGTGATGTATGCGAGTATGATGGTATGTGGATAAGTGATGGGGGATATCAAGATATTCCGTCTTACACCGATATTGTAGAATATGAGAGTGGAAATTCCATTATAATCTATGATGTGGATAGTTATATACAATTTGTTTATGACACAAGTTATATTTATGTGTCAGATGCCGGAATAAACGAAGATATAAAGTATGGATTGAATGTTGGTAATTATGTCATTCTCGATGTACCCGAGTCTCATCCAATCGCATTTTTAAATAGTGGATATGAAAACACGTTCGTGTATGATGGATATTTTCCGTACAAGGTAAGTGGAATTGGTCCGGATGGGGCAACCTATGATTTTTACTATGGAAATATCAACCTTTATGTCACTGGTAATTTTGGTCAAGTTAGTTTTTGTGTTTTGAATCGTGATTATTTAAACGGACGAAATAAAATTATATTTTCGGAAAGTTCGAGCGGTGGATTTGCTTTGCCGAATAATGGAACATTTAATTTGTATCCACAATTGACTTCTTCCATAGACGATGGTATGGAAACATTTTATATCAAGGTGTATCTGGAGACAATTGAATTGCCTTATAGTAGAGATATAGAGAATTTTCATTTCCAAGGTTCAGATCGCAATGGAATTATCAATTTGAATGAATCGAATCCAGAACTTACTTTTTTCATTGGTGATACGGTAAAATTTGCATTCATGTATTCAAATACTTCGAACACCATAGGAATATCGGTATATAATCAGTTGATTGAAGATGAACAATTGATTACATTTAATAATAATGTTATAAATGAAAACATTGAATGGAAACCGAATCTATCATTGCAAAATTATTACTTCTATCGTTCGAATAGTCACGATTTAACGTTCAATATGATTCAAATACTTCCAAATAGTGGTGCTAATTTGTTTATAGACATCAGTAACATTAGCCCGAGTGATGGAGACACGAATGTGAGTGTAACATTGGATACGTTCATATTTGAAACTACCATGTTGTTAAATCTAATCGATTCTACAAAGAGAATACATTTGATCGACGAATCGAATGTCATCTTAAAATCATATGATTTAACCGAAACGGGTGTATCTTCCTTTACGATCAGCAGTGGTTTGTCCCTTACAGATCGAATGGAGTTCAACACAACCTATAGTCTTGTGATAGATGAAGGAATGTTTCAAAATATTTATCTGAAGGATTTTGAGGATGTATCGCTTACTACATTTACGACCGTAGATTATGAGCCCATACAATTACTTTCGATTGAACCGTCAAATGGCATGATTTATTCATGGGAACCAGTTATTTTGTCTTTTAATACACCAATTACTCTGTATGATTCTCACGAAATACAGTTCTACGATATTTCAAATGGTACAAATATAAACTACAGCAGTATCGAAGTTTCTGGAAATGATTTATATATGTATGGTGGATACCTTGTAAATGATTTGAGTTATCAAGTTGTGTTTGGAAGCATTTCTATTGTGGATCAGTACAATGTCTTATATGATGCGACCGGTTCTTTGTTGGATACTTATGAGTTTTATGTACAAAATCACTCGCAACCAGAAATTATTTCAACCAATCCGGCCTTTGGTGAAACTGATGTATCCGCGGATAGCACGATTGAGATTGTGTTTGATGAGCCAATCCTATTCGTAAATCAAGGAAGCATCGTGATTCAAGATTTAAGTAATGCGGTTCCGTTTTTATCTGTTGATTTGAGTACCACTACTCTCGATGCATCCATTGTTTCAATTGAAGATAGTAATACAATAATAATTGATCCCAGTGTGAATTTTATCAGCGGAACAACATATGCGGTATTGATAGATAGTACATCGATTTCGGATGTCGCAATAGGCTTTGGAACGGTCAACTATTTTGCTGGAATATCCGATGAAAGCTTTTATACCTTTACGATACAAACGGATACCACCACAGCCACAATCACAGCTACCACCAATCCTATTATAACACTAATTGGAGACAATCCTATGACGATATTTCAGGGCGACTCTTATACTGAACCAGGATTTACCGCATTGGATGCACTTGGTATAGATATTTCAGACAATGTGAACGTGTTCGGAACAATTGTTTCTAATACCATAGGGACATATACACTTATATACGATGTAAGTGATTCATCTGGCAATGAAGCGATCACAATAACGAGAACGGTGAATGTTATTTCAACTGATATAGTGACTCCCACCATAACATTATTGGGAGACGCTTCGATGACATTGTTTCAAGGTGATGTCTATACTGAGCTCGGAGCAAATGCAACGGATGATGTCGATGGAGATATATCAAACACTGTTATTATAACTGGAACAGTGGACACCAGTACCATAGGTGTATATAATCTTGATTATGATGTAAGTGATGAGGCCGGCAATGAAGCATCTACGGCAACAAGGACGGTGAATGTTGTGGTGGCACCTGACACTGTTGCACCTACCATAACATTAGTGGGAGACGCTTCGATGACATTGTTTCAAGGTGATGTCTATATTGAATTAGGAGCAAACGCAACAGATGATGTCGATGGAGATATATCAAATAATGTAATTATAACTGGTACGGTGGATATCAGTACCATAGGTGTATATAATCTTGATTATGATGTAAGTGATGCGGCCGGCAATGAAGCATCTACAGTAACAAGAACTGTGATAATTATCGAAGACACAACATCTTCAATATCTGATACGGTGTCTCCCATCATAACATTATTGGGAGACGCTTCGATGACATTGTTTCAAGGTGATGTCTATACTGAGCCCGGAGCAAATGCGACGGATGATGTCGATGGAGATATATCAAACAATGTGATTATAACTGGAACGGTGGTCACCAGTACCATAGGTGTATATAATCTTGATTATGATGTAAGTGATGAGGCCGGCAATGAAGCATCTACAGTAATAAGAACGGTAAATGTTATCCCACCAACATTCAGCTTTTAACACTGGATCATGAAATGACTTTTTTGTAAGGATATTACTACACCACCATAATTTTACTCAACCATTTAAAATTTTTTTTTTCTTTGCTTATAATATAATAATGCCTGCGAAGAAATCTCCTCCCAAAAAGACATTCGGCTCTCGTGCGGAAGTGTTTCATGGAAATGCGAAGAAAACAACGGGTGGTTTAACCAAGAAGGATTTAGTAAAAAACAAGCACGGAGAACTTGTCTCCAAGAAAAAGCACATGACGGCTAAAAAAGAAAAGCGTCTGGAAAAGCACGGATACTTTGCGGTTAAGGGAAAGTTCGGCTTTGTGAAGAAGGATGCGAAGAAGACGAAAACTTCCAAAAAACAAAAAAAAGCAACAAAAAAGAATAAAACCGGCAAAAAGAAAAACTAAACATAACATAAGATGATGCGTTACTTGATTTTATGTTATTTATGTGTATTTAGTGTTGCGTATAAATCTTTAGTAATAAAACCAGGTGGTTTAAGAGGTTTTTATATGATGGGAATATGTACATATATACAGAATCATTATGATATAGAAGATTGGCATATTTATGGTTCTA
>MDSW01115491.1_pt1 | contig 11614 bp, 8 predicted proteins | sample 811171 | NCBI WGS metagenome assembly MDSW01 (sample SAMN05326641, study PRJNA326480) | marine metagenome | isolation source: seawater | place: Atlantic Ocean: North West | collected 2012
AAAATAAGACTTTTTATAAATTTAAGCTTCATATAATACGTACATGATACTTTCAACTAAGAATTTAAGAAAAGAAGTATCTTCAGGAAATTCGAACTTAGTTATTCTTGAAGATATCAATTTAAATGTTGAGGAAGGTGAATCCCTGGCTATAACTGGACCTTCTGGTTCTGGAAAATCTACCTTGTTAGGTTTGTTAGCTGGTTTAGACAACCCTTCTTCTGGCCACATTTTCCTAAATAAAATTCCCTTACATGAACTTAATGAAGAGGAGAGAGCTAGAGTAAGAAAAGAAAACGTGGCCTTTGTCTTTCAATCCTTTGAATTGCTTCCAAGCTTAACTGCCTTGGAAAATGTAATGCTACCTTCAGAACTTAAGTCCAAGAAAGACCCTGAAAGCAATGCCAAATACTTTCTAGACAGAGTTGGCTTAAAAGATAGACAACATCACTACCCTAATCAATTATCAGGGGGTGAGCAACAAAGAGTAGCTATTGCAAGAGCATTTGCCTGTTCTTCTAAAATATTATTTGCAGATGAACCGACAGGCAACTTAGATCCAAAAAATGGAAAATTGATATCGGATTTATTATTTGAAGTGAATTCCGAATCTGATAATGCCTTGGTTGTTGTAACTCATGACCATGATTTAGCTAAAAAATGTGATAAAACCATAAGCCTCAAATTAGGAAAAGTAGCCGAATAATGCTTTTAAATCTCTCTATAAAACTAATCATAAGAGAAATACGATCCGGCTATCTAACTTCTATGTTAGTTTCCTTAACACTCGCAATCACAATTGTTTCAGGAATTTCACTTTTTACTGATCGACTAGAAAAAGCTCTAGATACACAAACTGAAGAATTTCTTGGTGGAAATCTTAAGTTTGAATCAAACACCAAAAAAATAGAACCTTTATTAAAGAAGTTAGACGTAAAAGATTCTAGGTTTATGGAAATGGCTTTATTTGCATCAGTAGTATTCTCTGAAGAAGAGATGCAATTAAGTTCAGTAAAAGCTGTAGATAACTCTTATCCCTTAATAGGTTCTCTCGAATTAAGAAATGCAGAAGGCGTTTATTCAACGAAAAGTAACCCTACTTCAGGAACGATCTGGATTGATGAGCGTCTCCAAAACTTATTAAAAATAAATTTTGGGGATGAAGTTTATATAGGAGATAAAAGTTTTATCTTTACGGATACTATTACTTACGAACCTGATAGAGCATCAGGTAATTTTTCGTTTGCACCTAAAACTATCATGAATATGGCTGATCTTGAATCAACTCAGATTATCCAACCTGGAAGTCGAGTAGAGTATAACTACTTATTTGCAGGTCCAGAAAATGAAATGCTCTATATCAGAAATTTTCTTGAAGATGCTAAAGAAAGTGGAGATGAGATTGAAATGCTTGGTGAGGACACTAGCTCTCTTGGTAGAGCAATTGATAGATCAGAAAACTTTTTTCTACTTGGAGGGCTCATAGCGGTATTGTTATCTGCTTGTACCATCAGTATAGCCTCACAAAGGTTTACAAGGCGTCATATAAGCTATGTAGCCATTTTGAAGACTTTAGGAATGCAAACCTCACATATCAGATTTTTATATTTTTTAATTTTCTTTTATACAACTGTATTGACTCTGGGTTTTGGAGTTTTCTTTGGTTGGCTACTACAAAATAATTTTATTAATTTAATGTCAGCATATTTTCCTACTGAATTACCTCCTCCTGGATTTTACCCACTTCTAATAACTTGCTTAACGGCTTTTATTTGCCAATTCGGTTTCATATATCCTCATATTTTGAAACTTTTATCTATCTCTCCTATGAGAGTTTTAAAGGATGATATTGGCTTAAATCAAGGATCCTTATCAGTAATCTCTGCAGGATTGCTAGCTTTCTATTTACTTCTTTTCCTATATACCAATCAAGTAACTCTCTCTCTGATAATCTTTCTAGCCGTTATAGTCTTCTCTTTTGTAGGTATCGGATCCATATACTTGCTACTTGGAAGTAAAAATCTTGGCCTGGGAGCCTCTGGTCCACTCAATCTAGCTTTGTCAGAACTCAGAAGGCGTAAATTAGGTAATTCATTTCAAATCTTTGCTTTTACTGTCGCAATAGGATTAAGTTTAATAACTTTCTCGGCAAGCAAAGATTTATTAGGCTCGTGGCAGAATTCCATTCCAGACGATTCCCCAAATAACTTTGCAATAAATATTACAAAAGAAGATAAAGGGCTAATGGAGTTATTCCTTGAAGAAAATGAAATAAAAGCTTCTTCTTTTTTTCCTGTTGCAAATTCTAGTCTATCTAAACTAGAAAATGATAAAGAAGTTCCAATTGATAGAAATTTTAATATCACGTGGGTAAATGACTTACCTGAACAAAATAAAGTTTTAGAGGGTAATTGGTTTTCTAATAAAAATTTAAATGGAATTTCAATATCAGACGAGATTTCAGAAAGATATAACTTGGATTTGGGAGATATTGTCCTTCTTAAGCTAGAAAATAAAAATATTAAAACCTTTGTGCAAAGCATAAGAACGGTTAATTGGGATAGTTTTTCTCCGAACTTTTTTGTAATTGGCCACCCTTCTCTATTTGAGGATATTCCATCAACTTACATCACATCCTTTTTCATACCTAAAGAAAAACAAGACAGCGCTGCTGAACTAATGAGAGAATTTAGAACTGTTTCCGTATTTTCTATTGAAGAATTAATTAAACAGGTTAAAGAAATTATTGATCAAGTAACTAAGGCACTAAATTCTATTTTATTACTAACATGTTTAAGTGCTATTTTTTTAGCTTTATCTGCTCTTCAGGATGGTTTTAGTGTAAGGAAACATCAATCAGCTATTCTCAGAACTTTAGGTGCTTCTAATTCTTTAATTAAAAATTCAGCTCTAATTGAATTTGCAATACTTGGTCTCGTCTCTGGATTTTTAGGTGCCTTAATGTCTTATGCAGGAATTTATTTTATTGAAACTAAAGTATTTGAAACTACAGCTAATTTTTATCCAGAGTTAATAGCATTAGGTCCGATAATAGGTTTCATTATTGTCTCAGGACTATGTTTTTATTTAATAAATGGTATCGTTAAGAAATCCCCAAAAGAACTGCTGAACTAAAACGAAAAAAACCTGCCATTGAGCAGGTTTTTCTCATCAAATATAGGTATTAACCTCCAAATCTCTTAGTAAAGGATATACCTCCCATTCTAGGCAAAGTTGGAGTAAGTGATCTTAGGAAACCTTGAGTTTCATCATCAGATGTCATATTTCTTACACCAATCTTATCTGTTACATTATTAATGAAAAACATAATGTCCATATCACCCTCATTATTTTTCCATGTTGCTTTTAAATCTAACCTTGTGAAAGCTGGAGATATGTCCATTGCTAATCCACTATCATTCCATAGGATCTCATCTGTCCAAGAGAAACCTACTAGATAATCTATAGTTCCTCCAGATACTTCTTGAGTATAATTGGAGTAAAAAGACATCTTGTTTTCAGGAATTCTTTCCATCTTTCTGTTAGTAATAGGAACCTCTCTTTCTTTAATTGTGTAGAGGGATCCTGGAGCATTGGGGTTATCAACATCAATATTTCCTATATTGCCAAATGCATCAACAAGCTCTTTGGAATACCTAGCATCTGTGTAGCTGTAATTACCTCCAATCAACCAATTAGGTTGAGGCATATAAATAACCTCTAATTCAAATCCGTCTGTCTGGGCTTCTGGGTATGGAATAACAGAAGTGCTTGTTCCACCCAAGAAACTTTGAGCTTGGAATTGGCCATGAATATTCTCATATAAATAGTGGTACATAGAAGCATTAATCTGCAGGGTATTATCTAAATGAGAACCTTTATAACCTAACTCTGTAGATTCTACTGTCTCCGAATCATAACTAGGGAAAGCGGAGAAATAACCTAAGTTAAATCCTCCAGCTCTGTGTCCTGTTGTCTGAGATAAATACCAAAGTACATTATCAGTAGGAGAATAGTCGATATTAACTCTATAGTTTGACTCTTCAAAGTCTCTTTCCATAGATCTATAAAAAGATCTAGAATATGGAATTCCTTTAAATCTTATAACACCAGTTCCAGTAGGAGTACCATCAGCATTTAATGCTCCCGTGGCTACGTTATAAGCTAAAAGATTTGCAGAAGTTAATTCTACCTCATTGTATTGAACTAAATTTTCTTCAGCGACCTTTTCATCTTCACTATAAGATCCGCCAATAGTAATAGCCCAAGTTTCATTGATTTGATATTCGGTTTGAAAATAAACAGCATAAGCATCGGTTTTATTTTCGGTTTGCCAAACAAACGTTGTTCCAATTGAAGGATCAGGTCCATTCCTAAGTACTGCATTTTCTCCTGACCAAGGTCCTGAAACTATACAAACCTGTGTTAATGATGGGTCAGCAAAATCAGGTACGCCATACAAACCTAATAAGCTTGCGACACCACAACCGAAATCTCTAGCTGTATAAGGTCCAGCAGTCCCTGCTGAATATGCTGGTACAGTTGGGTTAGTACCTCCATATACCGCTACGGCAGTTAACATTTTTAAGTAATCAGAAGCATCTACTCCTGCCACAGCATCTACAGTTGTTCCATAATTGGCTGCATTTGCATATCTCGGATCACCATTTGGATTAAAGAAATCTAAGTCTTGATCAATTTCTTCATGATACTCAAATAAACCACCAACGAAGCTCCAGTTGTCAGTTATATCCCAAAATACTTGAATTTCATTTTGCCAATTTTCATTTTCTTGCATAGCATGGAATTGCTCATCATAAAGAGGGTTTCCAGTTCTATCGTCATCTGTAACCCTTGTATAGAGATAGTCTGTATAGGCACCTATATATTTAAGAGTTAAATTATCTTGTACATCCCAAACATAATTAATCAGGCCACCCTGATGATCAAAATACTCGTCATTCATTCCATTAGTAGAGGTAACCAAGTCCTCTCCACTTAAAGAAGGAACTCCCTTACCGTCACCTTTCATCGTTGCATTTAAAATGCTTTGATCATATCCAAAAGCATAGTTAGGACTAACACCTGTTCCAGCAAAAAGTTGTGGGTCTACACCAGGAACTAGAAACTGACCGTATCTTGTTAAACCTTTATGATTAAAAGTAAAGATGTCATATCCAGGAGTAGAACAGTTAGGAACTGTCCTATCGACTAAGCTAGAACATTGGATATTGGGGTCTACAGGTCTATAACCGTGAACCATTAAGTCATTTCTTCTAACACCTGTTCCATATTCACTCGTTGTTATAAGACCAGCACCTTGTGCTGAACTCAAGACCCTACCGTAACTTCTTTCGTTTCCTCTTATGTCAAAAGTATGATTATCATTCTCCCATCTTATAGATAGAGTGTAGTTTTCATCTTGATAACTATCCAGATCATCACCAGCGCCCAAATCTTTAATAGTACCGTCCCTTCCTCTGTTTACAGCAATTACTCTCGCGCTAAGGTGGTCGGTTAAAGGTGCATTAATAAAACCATAACCTTCTGCCATTCCGTAGCTACCTGTTATAGTTCTAATTTCAGCTTCGTACTCTCTAGAAGGTTTTTTTGTAATAAAGTTTACAGCCCCACCTATACTATTTCTTCCATAAAGAGTGCCTTGAGGTCCCCTAAGTATCTCAATTCTCTCTACGTCATATAGACCATTATCCGTCGAAGCTATACCGAAATCTACAGAATAAGCGCCATCTACGTATGTTCCAACACCAGGATCTCCTCCTAATGCCCTGAACATTCTACCGATACCTCTTATAGAAATATCATAAGGTTGGATGGTTGTTGCAGGTATATAATTCTGCAAGTCTTCTTGGTTTCTAAGGTTTAAATCTTCTATAAGGTTCTCATCAAATGCTGTAATTGATAAAGCAGTATCTTGAATCGAAGATTGTTGTCTCTCAGCAGTTACAATAACCTCTTCGATTCCACCTGTTTCTTCATCATCAGAAAAAACAAGTAAAGAAACCAAAGAAAGAGAAATGATATAAGTTAATTTTTTCATTAAAACTCCCCAAAGTTTTAGTAAAACAATTAATCCTTTAATCTTTACTATTTTTTTAAATTCTTAGCGATCTCTCCTTAGATCGAATAGATATAACTAACAAATTACCTCTATTTTAATAATGTTTCAAGGAAAATTTATTTTGCTACTTGGAAGTAATGTACAAAAGCTATTTAAATCTTCTAGCTAGTCGAGATAAGCTATAACCTTAATTTCAAGTTTATATTGAGGCTGTACTAAAGCACTAATTCCCACTAAAGTTTGGCTGACAGCAGGTTTACATCCGTAAATGATCTCTCTTTCATTGAAAATCTCAGATACGTCTTTCATGCATTCATTAACATCAGTTACAAACCATGTCTCATCAATAACATTCTCTAAAGTAGCGCCAAATTCAGAGAGAACGTTTTTAATATTTGAGTAACAATTTGTCATTTGGTCTTTAATTGCAATAGGAACAGTTCCATCTTCACTATCGCCTAATTGTCCTGCCAAAGTTAATATATTGCCAACCTGAACTCCTTGGGAGAAAAAGTCAGCATATGGGCCTACTCTATATAATTTTTTATCCATTTTTTTAAATACTCCTTATTATTTACTAAACTAAAATTCTTCCGTTAAGGTGACTAAATCTTTTAAACACGACTCAATATCTCCGTTGTTCACTACGACATGATCAGCATATTTTTTATATAAACTTATTCTTTCATTATAAGCCTCTTGAAGACTTTGATTGGGATTTCTTACTAGACCTCTTTCTGAAAGGTTTGTAATTCGTTGAGAAATATTTTCATACGAAACATCTAAAAAAATTACTTCCGATTCTTTTTTCATAAATTGCATGGCCGCATCACATAAAACAGCACTGCCACCAGTAGCTAAAAGCGTTTGATTGAATTGAATTGAGAGCAATACAGATTCTTCTAATTTTGTAAACTCTTCACGACCTTTTTGATCAATAAAACTCTGGATAGATTCATTAATTGTTTCTTCAATTATCTTATCTCCATCTAAAAAATTATAGGAAATAGCCTGCGCCAACATTTCTCCTATTGTGCTCTTACCGGCTCCTGCCATTCCTATCAAGGTAATTGATTTCTTCATTTTATTTCAGTTGAGATTTTGAAGAAATGATTTAATGTCATTAGCAGTTTTGTTGGGGTCTTCATACATTGGCAAGTGGCCGATTTGAGAATAGATCTTTACTTCTACTTTATCAATATACTCTTCAAAAACTTGCGACCTTTCAATGGGAATTATGTTGTCTTTATCTCCGTGAATAACTAATGTAGGAGCTTCGATTCTCGATAATGATTCTGGTCCATGCATTTTACTTCTACTGCCCATAGACATAGACAGAATAGCATTCCTTGAACCCTCCAAAAGCACTAAATCATGGAACTGCATAGCGTGTTCGATATTAGCTAGGTTCTGATCATATACAGATACTTTTAGACCTTGGGTTGCAAAAAATTTAGGCGTGTAATAATTAAGAAATCTTTTCAAGATATTGGAGTTCATTAATCTCCATACAATTGGAGAATTTTCTTTCCTTTCTGCAAACTTCCTTGAATCTTCTTCAGTCATCACACCGCTAGAAGCTATCAATATAAGAGATTCTACTTTTCTAGGGTTATTTAGTGCGTATCTCCACGCCACTCCTCCTCCCATGGAGTTGCCTGCTATAGAAAATTTTTCTATTCCCAGGTACGTGGTTAATGTAGTTACCGTATCAATAAAACTTTCAGTTGAGTAATCTGCAGAAGGTATGGCTCCAGTTAGGCCGAAACCAGGTAAATCTATACTGACAAGTCTGTAATCTTCAACCAATAAGGGTACAAGCCTATCAAAATTAAGTAACGAACCATTAAAACCATGTAATAAAATTACTGTTGGGTTTTTAGCGTTTCCTTCATCTCTAAAATGAATTCTAGTACCATCAGATAAATCTAAAAACTGAGAAGAGCCAGTAGCATACTTTTCTTCTAATTCTTCTCTAGGTATATCAAGATGTATGCCAGAAAAGATAAAAATCACCAGAATAGTGACCATCAAAAATCCTACTCTTTTAAAGATCTTTTTCATAAGAACTAGGGCCTTATCGAGCTAGCAATCAAAGATAATCTTGTTTCTTGATTAGGTGAAGGAAATTTAGGAATGAATTGAGCTGCTATTAGAGACAATAAAGCAAACACTGCTCCTATATAAAAGACTAATGAATGAGACCATATCCAAACAAGTCCTAGAACTGCAGGGATTATCACTGCGGCAATATGATTAATTGAAAAGGATACTCCTGCACTACTAGCCATATCTTTGGGATCAGCTATCTTCTGGAAATAAGTACTTATGGCTATAGCCATTGCAAAGAACATGTGGTCCAAAATATAAAGGAAAGCTGCAACTGTAGCATTTTCAACGACAGCATAAGCTATAAAGACAATAATCAAGCCAATATATTCAAAAGTAAGTGCTTTCCTCTCTCCAAACCTTCCAATTAGTTGGCCTATTCTTTCTGCGAAAACCCAATTAAAAGCATAGTTAATTAGAAAGAGTAACGTGACCTGGGAAGCACTATAGCCAAATTTTTCAACCATAAGAAATGCAGCAAACACTACAAATATCTGTCTTCTAGCTCCAGAAAGAAAAGTTAATAAGTAGTAAAGCCAATAACGCTTCCTTAGAACTAGATTCTGATTCTGTTCTACTTTAGAAGGAAAGGAAGGGAAGCTAAAATACATAATAAAGGACAAGAAAACACAAATTCCTCCAGCTATTATAAAATTAATTAAGTATGGTAATTTAAATATTTCTAATAGAACCCATAGGCATCCGTAAACCAATAAAGAAGTCAGAGAACCTACTGCTAAAAGCCTGCCTAAAATTACGGGAGCTTCTTCTTTTGAAAGCCATTGCAAGCTAAGAGACTGTTTTACTGCTTCAAAGTAATGAAAACCTGTACTCATGACAATAGTTGTAAAATACAAGCCATAGACTGTAGGAAAAAAGCCAGTCATACAAACCCCTAGACCTAATAATGCAAGAGCAAAGACTGCAAATGTCTGTTCTTTGATAATAAGAAGCACAAATATTAATGTAAATGATAAAAAACCAGGAATTTCTCTTAAACTTTGTAGAATGCCAATTTCAACTCCGGTAAAAGCTGCCTTTTCGACAACAAAATTATTTAACATTGCAGACCAAGCATTAAATGCTATTGGCATAGCTATCGACATTAAAATCAATAAAGAAATCGGATTTATAAGTCTTTTTTCATTAAAGAAATATCTCATTGCATAAAATCGTAATAAAACTTTCCCCAGTCAGTATATTTATTATACTAAATTGAATGTAAGCCATTTCTATAATTAGTTATAAAATATCCGTTCTAATATGGAAAATAATTTACGAGCTTTAATTACCGGCGCATCTTCAGGAATTGGGATGGCTTATGCTAAATATTTAGCAAACCAGGGTTGGAGTTTAGATCTTGTTTCTAAAGATCCTTCAAGATCTCAAGAAGCAGAAAAAATATTAAACTACTCTAAGGCCAATAATTTTCTAGCAGATCTTTCACAACCTTCAGAGGTTGAGGATTTATTATCAAAATTACCTACTCCTAATCTACTTATAGCAAATGCAGGTGTAACTAAATATGGGAAAGCTGGATCAATCTCTAAACAAGAAAAGACTGATCTTTTTTATCTCTTGTGTAATGGTGTTATAGATCTAATTGAAGGTTTTCTTTCTGAAATGAAAGAAAAGGAAAATTCAAGAATTATAATAATATCAAGTATTGCCGCCATTACACCAATGCCAAAATCTTCAATATATGCTAGTGCTAAATCTGCAATATACTCTTACGGCCAATCACTATCATATGAATTAAAGCAGAATAAAATACCTGTCACGGTTAGCTTACCTGGTTATGTAAGAACAGATATTCATAAAAAGGCAGGTCTTGATCATCTAAAAAAAAATATACCTTCTTGGATGTGGATAGAGCCTTATCAAGTAGTTAAAGAGACGGAAAAAGCTTCCCTAAAGGGACAATCAAGAATTATCCCCGGTCTTGTTTATAGAATAGTTAGTCCCTTTTTAAGGTCATCTTTATGTTTAAAAATCTGGAAAAGATTAACAAAAAAAAGATAATTTGATACTTTAAATTCACACAATTGCAATCTAATTGTTAAAACTTCTAGCTAAGATTTAGATACAAACATTTTCCCCAGAGTGTTGTGTAACTATAGAAGCTGAGATTTGTCTCAGCTTCTATTCCATTACCAAAAGTGTTGAATTAGTCAGCGTAATCTAATCCCTTTGCCTTCTGAACTTCTCGTTTATTTGGATTCACTGACTCTCTAAATGGCACTTCAACAATCTCAGCTTCTACTGGAACTCCAGAAGATTCTGAATATTCATCAGGCAATCTTACTTGCAATTTAGTGCCAACCTCAGATGCAGTCCATGGAACCCAACCAAGAGCAATATTAGTATTCAGTTCAGGGGACCACCAAGGCGAAGTTATGTAACCTACATCATTACCCTCTGTGTCTGCAATCAGCCAGAAATCTGGAGCATAGTCAGTAATCTCCTTTCCACCAAGAGTCAGGCCAACCATTCTCATTTTAAAGGGAAAATTACCTGCATCGATTATCTCACGTTGCCTTTCAAGTTCTTCTTTACCGATGTAGTCAGCTTCTTTATTTCGTGGAACTTGGTAACTTAGATTAACTTGAAAAGGAGATGTTTCATGATCTAAATCTTGTCCCCAGGACAAAATACCTGCTGCGATACGTCTATGATGCGCGGGAGCTATAACCATTAAGCCAAATTCTTCTCCTGCCTCGACAACTGAATTCCATACGATTTCAGCATTTTCATGAGAATCACGTACATAAATTTCATAACCTTTCTCACCAGTAAAGCCGGTTTGACTTATTACTACATCCGCGCCTCCTATATTTGTCTCCATGAGACCATAATAAGGAATATCTCTAAGTTCTTCTCCAGCAAGCTTTGCCATAAGATCTTCGGAAAGAGGTCCTTGGATTTGTAAAGGGCAAACATCAATCTCATCAATTTCTACGTCAAATTTCTTAGAGACATTTACACCTTGAAGCCAAAGCATAAGGTCACTGTCTGAAAGAGAAAACCAAAATTCATCTTGAGCTATCCTCAATAAAACAGGATCATTAAGAATTCCTCCTTTTTCGTTACACAAGATTGCGTATTTCCCATTTCCTGGTTCAATTTTAGTTGCGTCACGAGTGATTACATAATCTGTAAAAGCTTCAGCATCTGGACCTTTAACTCTTATTTGCCTTTCAACTGCAACGTTCCACATGGTAACTCGGTTAACTAAAGCATCATATTCCACCATAGCACCGCCGTCTTCAGGCTTAACGTAACCTCTTGGATGATAGATACGATTATAGATTGTAGCTCTCCAACAACCTGCTTCATGAGACAAATGCCAAAAAGGTGATTTCCTAACTCTTGTAGAAATCAGTAACTCAGTAGGTGTTCGACCACTCTGTCTAAGATTGTAAG
>MDSW01172237.1_pt1 | contig 11614 bp, 7 predicted proteins | sample 811171 | NCBI WGS metagenome assembly MDSW01 (sample SAMN05326641, study PRJNA326480) | marine metagenome | isolation source: seawater | place: Atlantic Ocean: North West | collected 2012
CGTCACTGGACGAGTCGCCAGAAAGCATCGGGCCACGTATCTGTCCATCCAGAGTCTTGCCGGGCGTCTCGCGTTCGCGGGAATCCTGCTGCTGCTCGCCAGCGTTGTTCCCGGCGAGGACGCGACGACATGGACCAGTCTGTCAGCGGCCTTGAAGCTCTGTTTCTGGATCGCAACAGCTGGCCTGGCCTTCTTCATCGTGGTGGCGATGATTCGTTCAGGGCGTGATGGCACCGGTGATCTCCAGAACGCATGATGGCATTCACTGATCCAAGGCCCACCATGACCCCGAAACGGTGCAGGCGATGGGTCTTCCGGCGAATCAGCTGTCGGTGGGTGGGTTTGAAGGAGCTGGTTTGACTCGGTGCCCTGCAAGGGGGTGCTACACTTCGTCCCGTGCTTCCTCAACATGAACTTGATGCCATTCGATTCGGCAACCTGGCCGATGCCGTCCTTGCGCCAAGGATCATTCGCCGGCGGATTCCATTGTCGATTCGCGCCTGGCAGACCATGGAACATACACGGCCCCATGCACTTGATCTGGATGCCTTCGTGCCCGTCGAACTCGGTTGGCGTTGGGGGCCCGCCTGGTCAACGACCTGGTTCCATCTCGCCGGACCGGCTCCCGAGACGGATCATGTTCCAATGGCCCTGGAATTCTCCAGCGGTACAGAGGCCACGTTCTGGCTGGATGGCACGCCTTTTCATGGACTCGATGACAACCGTGACCTCGTCCGACTTCCTCGTGAAGCCATGACAGGAGGGCAGGTTGATCTGCTGGTCGAGGCGGCGTGCACATTGCCCCTCGGTGCCAGCACGTTCTGGTGGGATCATCCCGAGATCCAGGCACGATGGAAGGAAGACAATCCCGGCAGACTGGAATCCGCTTCACTCGTGGAGATCGATGAACAGGCATGGAAGCTTCATCAGGCCTGGGACTTTGCACGCAAGGTCCTTCTGGCGGTCCCGCCTGAGCAGGAATCCGCCGCCAGACTTCTCGAGGGCCTGCATGGCATCGCTGCTCGTCTGCAGGATGATGATCCAGCTTCCATTCACCATGATCTCAGACGTCTGCTCTCGGAAGGCGGTGCTGCTGCCGGTGGCCCCTGCATCGCCACGGGACATGCACACATTGATACGGCCTGGTTGTGGCCCTTGTCCGAGACGAAGCGGAAATGTCTCAGGACCTTCGCGACCATGCTTCGTCTGATGGAACGCTATGACGCCTTCCGATTTCTCTGCAGTCAGACCCAGCAGTACGCCTGGATCGAGGAGGAATCGCCGGAACTGTTCCAGCAGATCACCCAGCGGGTGAACGAGGGACGCTGGGAAGCCGGCGGTGCCATGTGGATCGAGCCCGACTGCAACGTTCCATCCGGTGAATCCCTGATTCGACAGATTCTTCATGGAACCGGCTGGTGGCAGGATCGATTCGGCGACGCTGCACGTCAGCGTCATCTGTATCTTCCGGATACCTTCGGATTTCCGGCATCACTGCCGCAGATCATCAGGCTTGCGGGGCTCGATACGTTCATCACGAACAAGATCTCATGGTGCGAGACAAATCGATTCCCTCATGTCACCTTCCAATGGAAGGGAATCGACGGGACCGAGGTCCTCACGCATCTGACACCGGGGCACAACTACAACTCACCCATTGATCCAAGCGACGTGCTCGCGGGGCATGGCATCCTGACGAGTCAGCCACAGCCCAGGCCTTCATCCTGGTTGCAGCCGTTCGGTTACGGAGATGGTGGTGGGGGACCGACGGACTCCATGATCGAACGCATCGATCTGTCCGGGCAGTGCGGTGGCCTGCCGACCGTGCAGCATGGTCGAACGGATGATTTCTGTCAGCGGTTGCACGAGGAATCAGGAGATCTGCCGACATGGGATGGTGATCTCTATCTGGAGCTTCACCGTGGAACCTATACCAGTCAATCCTGGCTGAAGATGGCCAATCGGATCGCCGAAGATGACCTTCGCTGCATCGAAGCCATGGGCATGGGCTTGCCTGGAGCAGCCGATCCGGATGACCTGCGGTCAAGACTGGATGAGGCCTGGAAGCTGGTTCTTCTGAATCAGTTCCACGACATTCTGCCGGGGTCATCAATCAACGAGGTCTATCGAGACGCACGCGACCAATACGATCGCATCCAGTCGATCTGTCGAGATGGTCTGGATGTCGTCGGTGCCTGCTGGACCGATGCATTGAGCGAGGGTATCGCCTGCTTCAATCCTTCCAGTACGACCAGGTCGGCGGTGGTCGATGTCGACAAGACGCCTGCATGGGTCGAGCGCGTGCCTGCGCTCGGCGCAGGTGTCATCGGCGCGGCCGATGATTCGAACAGGCCACAGCCCGTCGAGCGGGATGGACTGCATCTGTCCAATGGTCTCATCGAAGTCACGCTTGATGAGATCGGTCGTGTAGTCCATCTGGCCTGCATGGGTGCCAATCGATCCGTGACGGACAGCGCTCGACCGCTTGGGCAGCTCGTGCTCTACGACGATCAGCCACGTCGGTGGGAAGCCTGGGATATCGATTCGGATTACGTTGAAACCGCCCGTCCGGTCGAATCCGCAGCCGAAATGGAAGTTGTCGAGTCCCACCCGCTTCGATCGATCATCGAATTCCGAAGGGCCATCGGACAGGGCAGTCGACTCGTCCAGCGTTACATTCTTCGAGCCGGTTCTCCACGGCTTGATGTCGAGTATCTGGTCGACTGGCAGGAAGATCGCACCCTCATGCGACTGGTGTGTCCGACAGATATCCGGACCCGGTTCGGCACCGTCGGCATCCAGTTCGGCGTTCAGGAACGCCCGACCCACAGCAACACCACTTGGGAGCAGGCGCGATTCGAGTTTCCGGGGCATCGGTTCATGGATCTCTCGGAGCCGGGTCGTGGTCTTGCGGTTCTTGATGACGGGCGTTACGGCCGATCATTCAATGGTGACACGATGGGTCTGTCCCTTCTGCGAGCGCCTCGAATGCCGGATCCAGAAGCCGATCGCGGAACACATCGTTTCACACTCGCATTCATGCCTCACATGGGCGATTGGCGTACGGCCGGAGTCGCGGCTGAAGCAGAGGCACTCTGTCGGCCCATCCAGGTGCTCGGTGCAGGCAACGGGACCTCGGATCGTCATGCACCGTTTCATCTGAAGGTCGATGGGGCTTCTCATGTCGAGATTGCGGCCTACAAACCTGCCGAGCGTGGCCGGGGGCGAGTCCTTCGACTGGTCGAGGTTCACGGTGGGGCAGGTGACATCGAGATCGAGTGGTCCACGCCACCGGCTTCTGTGCGTGCCGTGGATCTGCATGAGGTCACGGCAGCGGAAGTCGACATCGCCCATGATGGGGGGCGGACGCGTGTGGGAATGCGTCCATTCCAGATCGTCACGCTGCTGGTTGATGGCGACGGCTCATGAACATGACCGTACTTGACTGGTCGATCGTCGTCGGGCTCATCGTGATCCTGACCATCACCAGTATTCGAACGAATCGCTACGCCAGAAGTGTCTCCGGTTTCCTCGCCGCCAATCGGTGTGCGGGTCGCTACCTGATCACGATCGCCTACGGCATGGCGCAGCTGGGTGTGATCTCCCTGGTCTGGTTCTGGCAGCAGAACTACGACGTCGGGTTCACATCGATCTGGTGGGGCTTCATGGAAGGTCCCGCCCTGATTCTGATCGCGTTGACGGGATGGGTGGTCTATCGATTCCGACAGACGCGAGCCATGACGATGGCCCAGTTCTTCGAGATCCGATACAGCCGGAACTTCAGGGTGTTCGCCGGGCTCGTCGCGTTCATCTCGGGCATCATCAACTACGGCATCTTTCCTGCGGTCGCTTCGAGATTCTTCATGCACCTCTGCGGGCTTCCCGAAGCGATGTCGATCCTCGGTCTGCAGGTCGATACGTTTCCACTGCTGATGGCTCTGCTCCTGGGGACCGCGCTGATCTTCGTGTTCCTGGGTGGGCAGATCGCCGTGATCGTGACGGATTTCATCCAGGGTTCATTCGGCAACATCGTGTTCATCATCGTCATCATCTTCCTGTTGGCGAGCTTTGGATGGGATCAGATCTCGGAGGCCATGCTTCAGGCTCCCGAAGGCAAATCGATGGTCGATCCATTCGATCTCGGCAGGGAAGAGAATTTCAACATCTGGTACTGGGTGATCAGTGTCATCGTGCTCTTCTACGGAATGCTGGGGTGGCAGGGGACCAGCGGCTACAACGCTTCGGCGATCAATGCCCATGAAGCGAAGATGGCCAACATCCTGAACGGCTGGAGATTCCGGGTATTGATGCTGATCACGCTGATTCTGCCCGTCTGTATCCGAGTTGTGATGAATGATGATGCATTTGCCGAGCAGGCGACCGCCATCCAGTCCGCCGTGGACGCCCAGGCCACTACGGCGCTCGGATCCGAGATCAGGACACCCGTGGCCACGGGCATGTTGTTGCCTGCGGGCCTCCTCGGACTCATGTGCGCTGCCATGCTGGGTGCGTTCATCAGTACCAACGACACGTACCTGCATGCCTGGGGCACGATCTTCATCCAGGACGTGGTTCTTCCATTCCGCAAGAAACCTCTGTCGCCTCGGGCTCACCTCTGGCTGCTTCGCTTTTCGATTCTCGGTGTCGCCATCTTCGCCTTCTTCTTCAGTCTGCTCTACACGCCCACCCAGTACATCGCGATGTTCCTGGCGATTACCGGCGCGATCTTCGTCGGAGGCGCAGGTTCAGCGATCATCGGAGGTCTCTACTGGAAGCGAGGTACGACAGCGGCAGCCTGGACGGCGATGATTGCGGGCATGTCGTTGAGTGGATTCGGAATCGTGGTCAAGCAGTTGCCCGAGGCCGACTACTGGTCGGGGTCCATTCTTGAGATTGTCGATGGAGAAGGTGATCGGCTCGTCTACACCCCACTGGAGGATCCGTTGCAGACGACGGTGTCCCAGTGGGAACCTCTGGGTTCGGATCATGACGAGTGGCGGGTCGATTCCATCGATCCACGAGCAGGGGACTGGGCTGCGTGGCATTCGCCACCGTTGAAGTCGCTCTCGCTCTCATTTTCGCACGCTGGCGATCATCCGGTGACCAAGATCATTGCAGCAGATGATTCGCAGGCAACAATGATCATGCTGGACGGCCGCGAATACACCATCCGACTCCATGAACATGGACGTCATGTCCTGTCTCCCTTCCTGGACCTGTGTCTGTACGTCAACCGACACATCACCGGTCAGGTCATGACATTCTGGTCGATTCTCACAGCGGTGCTTCTGTATGTGGTGGTATCTCTGCTGGGTCGGCAGTCATTCGACATGGATCGACTGTTGCATCGAGGTGCGTATGGTCGCGATGAGGATTCCGTCGAGATCAATACGAAGCCGAGTTGGCTTGAACGCCTCGGGTTCGACCGGGAGTTCACTACGGCGGACAAGTGGGTGACCGCCGTGACGCTCGCCTGGCCGATTTTCTGGACGATCGTATTCGTCGTTTTGACGACCTGGCGACTGACCGGTCATGACATCTCCGCGGAGACGTGGGCTGGGTGGTGGAAATGGTGGACATGGTGCACGCTTGTGGCGGCCATCATCGTCGTCACATGGTTCACGATCGGTGGCGCTCTGGATGTCAGATCTCTGTTCCGGCGTCTTCGCAACTTCCAGGCGGATGTGCGAGATGACGGCAGGGTGGTCGATCACCAAAACGCCGATGAGGTTCAACAATCCCCTCAAGCGACTGATAATGAAGGCGGACCATAGTGTGACGTGCCAGGTTGCTATCCTTGGGTCTCGTCCTGTGTGAATGCGCCTTAGAGAGTATTGTCAATGCCGAGCTTTGAGATCACCAGAATCGTGGATGCATCCGTTCAACGGGTCTTTGATGTCTTCACGGATATTGACAACATGGGCAACCATTGCAAGGACATCGTGAAGATCGAGCATCTCACAGCAGGGCCGATTGCCGCGGGTACGAAATTCAAGGAAACACGTCAGGTATTCGGTCGAGAGTCGACGGAAACCCTGACGGTCGAAGAGTTCGATCCGCCGGATCATTGGGCCATCAGCGGCGAGTTTGGTGGAATGGTGTTCATGACGAGATTCGATCTTCAGCCGGAAGGTGATGGAACTCGTTTGATTGTTCGAACCACCGTCAAGCCAACCAATCCGCTTGCCTGGATCATGAGTCTCTTCTCGCCCTTGTTCATGGGCAGCATGAAAAAAGCCATGAAACGGGAGACCGACATCTTCGCTTCGGTTGCGGATGGGACCTGGACGGATCCTGATGTGGAAGAGTCGGATGAATCGGAATCGGCAGACTGAAGCGTGTGATCAGAAGATGATCTCGATCATGAGGTACCCCATGACGGTATCTTCGATCTGACTGGGATCACCGCCGCCGGGTGTGCCAAGCCACTCGATGCCGGGCTGTACCGCGAACCAGGGTGTGAGCTGCACTCGATAGAACGCTTCCACTGCAGATTCGCTTCCACCGGGTGGGCCGACTCCACCAGTGACCGTCGTGGATTGTCTGACACCGGGATTGTCACTGAAGCTGGCATAGGAGCCCATGATTCCAAGGGCGTCCATCGGTCGACCGGGAATTACGCCCGTTGCGGAGAGTCCCCCCATGAGTGTCCAGTGAACAGGGTTCTTGTTGGGATCGCTCCAGCCGAACTGTCCAAACGCCATGATGCCACCGCCCAACGATGCCGTTCGCTTGTCGGGCGACCAGAGCGTCTGGCTCAGTGAGAGGTAGGTACCGGGCACATCCTGGACACCGGGCCCCTGATCGAAGGTGCCACTGGTCTGTGTTCGACCTGTCTGCAGCCAGCCACCAGCACAGATGGCACCGGGCAATTCAAGCTCACCCAGCTGCCAGTTCACACCCCATTCGGTGATGAGAAACCAGTGTCCATCATTGTCGAAGAAGGTCGAGGGGCCACGGCTGCCGGGATTGGGTGCGGGCGTGTACACCAGATTGCCAAAGGGACTGCGTTCGACATTGAGTCCAGCCATTGAGCCATCAAACCACCCGAAGGATGCGCAGACGTCCTCGTTGAAATTCACGATTGCCGTCAGGGCGGTTGCTTCGGATGGCCAGCTCGGAATATAGGGATTCAGGGTCGCCGTATAACCGGCGCCGCTGTACATGAAGCCACCGGTCCCGGGAATGTTCGAGAAGATGTTGGCGGCATCCTGCTTGCCGAAGGCGACGTTCATCAGATTGCCGAAGAGGTGCTGTGAATAGTACAGCTGCGAGATCTGATTCAAGGATGCATTTTCAGGGATGTTGCCATTGACGCCCGTGTAGTTGGGGATGGGGTCGAAACTGCCGGCGATGTCGTACTCGCTCGTGTACCAGTCCCAATGTTGGAAGTTGATGAAGAAGAGACCGTTGGGATGCCCGAGGAGGGTTTCCGTATCCACCGTGATGGAGGTACTGAGAAGTCCGCCACCGAAGCCGCCAGTTTCAAGTCCGCCACTGAAGTTCTCGTTCAGAAAGATGCTGTAGAGACCATCGATGAAGACGCCGTTGTCCTGCAGCTTCTCTCGAAGTCCCAGCCAATCCCCTGTGATGCCGCTGGCTTTCCAGGGCCAGTCATTCCAGTTGCCCTTTGTGAGATTGATCTGGGCGACAGTGGGGGAGAACATGGGATTCGGTCGGTTCGAACGATCCTGCGTTCCCTTGAGACCCGTATTCGCGACCGTGTAGCGACTTTCAGGTGTGAGTTTCACCTTCGGCTTCTCAGACTCCGAGTCGGTGCCTCGTTGCTGTTGGGGTGCGTTGGATTCTGATGATTGATCATCGGAGGATGCTTCAGCATCGGTTTGGGAGGACCCCGGGGACTTCTCGACGGCATCCTGGCCCCTCAAGGTCGGATTCAGGCTTCCAAGCAGGACGGCCGCAAGAAACAAGGTGGTCGCGTTAGGATGCATCCTCGGGCAGTCTATCGAACAACGGCTTCCCGGGCCGATGTCTTGGATTCCGTGCATTTGTCATTTTTCGCTACACACGGACAACGAAGCTGCATATTTGAACCGGATCATGGCTCGACGCACCTCCATCCAGAACATGCAGAGGCCAAAGGCTTCCTGGCGGCACCTCTTCCTCGAGATGTCGTTGGTGTTTCTGGCTTTCGGGCTTGGTGTGGTGGCGGTGATGCCGGGCTGTTCATCCCCCCGAGCCGGTCGGCTTGCGGCATCCGCCGGCTCCGTCGCGGAGTTCGATGCGGGCTTCACCCTGCTTCACGAGCTTCTGGCCAGCGAAGCCCAGGTTGACGGCATTCTCATCTTGAAGACTGCCAGTCCGAAGACGGAACAGCTCCTCAAGGAGATTGCCAATGCCTCTGTCGAGATGCGTGACGAGCTGGATGAGATGTCCAGTCAGGATCCGACATTGACACGTGAAGCGAGTGGTCTGCCGCTCATCGAATCCAGCGCTCGGGATGCCATCGAGAGCGATACCACGATGGCGCTTCTTGGTGCAGGCGAGGAGGACTTCGACGTCCGAATCCTGCTGACCCAGGAAAAGGCGATGTCCTATGGAACTCATCTCGCCCGATCGCTTGGCGCATCGGATTCCAATCCCGAACGTGCTGATCGTTTCGGTGTGATGGCTTCCAGGATGAGTTCGTTTCATGACCGAGCCCTGGCACTGCTGATCGAACGATGCGGCGCCACGTCGGGTGACTAGTTCCCCACGGGACGGATCAGGACATTTCTGAACTCGACCTCATTGCCATGACTCTGGAAGGCGATGGGGCCTTCTTCATTGACGCCTGGCAGGCGAGCCTGGTCGATGACCGTCTTGCCATTCAGGATGACGGTCAGTCGATCTCCTCGCATGCGAATGAAATACCGATTCCAATCTCCGACCGGATTGTCGGCATTCACCCGTGGGGTGACCGCTGCTCGCACGTCCGCCGGCATGGATTGATCCGTTCGATAGCCCCAGACCTCACCACTTCCCACGGACCAGCACCACAGGTTGACCTGTGACTTCGCACTGCCTCGAAGGAAGATGCCACTGTCACGTTCAAGTACGGTCGTGGTGACCTCCTTGCCATCTTCATCGATCTGGATCGAGCCGTTGGGAAGAATGACCGGTCGTTCCATTTCACCCTGATGGTCGTCGGTCCATTTCCAGTCGACGACCAGATCAAAGTCCCTGAATCCCTCCTTGGACCACAGGTCGCCACCCTTGCCATTGTGGAAGATCTTGCCTCCACGAACCGTCCAGTTGGCTTCATTGGATTCCGGAAGTTTCCATCCATCGAGATTCAAGCCGTTGAAGAGAGGCTTGAATCCAGTCGCCTCGTTGCTCGATTCCGCCCAGGGGCCGGTTTCACTCGGCAGTCGCTTGATGATGATGTTCTTGAAGTCAATGGGGGAGCCTTCCGCCTCAAGGCAGATATAGCCTCGGCGAGGATTGCAGTCGTAGCCTCCGCTGACTTCCTTTCCATTCACAGCCAGCTTGATTCTTCCATCGATGCATTCGATTCGATAGTGGTTCCATTCCCCGGCACCCTTGGTTCGCTCTTCACTTGGAAGGCATCTTGCCCATCCATTCGGATGGGGGCGATCCGGAGTCATGACGGCTCCCCAGATCGAAAAGATGTCGCCCTCACTCGTGTAGTTGGGTGTTTCGGCTCCAAGCATCACCTGGACTTCGATCGCCCGGGTGAATGGAGTTCCGAGTGCAGGAAGTGCATCCGCCCAGACAAACAGGCCTGCATTCCCCTGAGGCGATTCATGTCTCCATTCGAGTTCAAGAATGAAGTTCTCATAGACCTCCTCGGTTCTCAGGAGGCAGATCGGTTTGCCTGTGCATCGAATCATGCCGCTCTCGACCCGCCATGTCGAGTCCGCTCCATTGACATTGACCCACCCTGTGAGGTCCAGTCCGTTGAAGAGAGGTTCGAATCCACCTTTGTCCTGCAGAGGTGCCGAACAGCAGACGATGAAAGCAAGGATTGTGTTGATCATGGACGGATCGTAGCGGTTCTGGGCTCCGGATTCCGGGGCAACGCGTATGATTTCCTTCGTCCAGCAGGAGGGCCCGTGCGATGAGTCACGAAGGAAAGCTCGCCATACTCGTCGGCGGTGGTCCCGCTCCGGGTATCAACAGTGTCATCGCCGCAGCCAGTATCCGGGCCTGCCTGGAGGGAATCGAGGTTCTTGGGATCCGGAACGGTTTCTCCGGACTCATGGCCGGTGATCTCGATACGGCGACTCCGCTCACAATCGATCGAGTCAGTCGAATTCATTTTCGAGGTGGTTCTGCAATTGGAACCTCTCGTGCCAATCCAACGCGCGATTCCGACGCGATGACGGCGACGATTCATTCATTCGAGCAGCTTGGGGTCACGCAGGTCCTCACGATCGGTGGAGACGATACGGCGTTCTCGGCCAGCAGGCTCGCTGCCGCGTCCGATCTCAGGGTTGTTCATGTTCCCAAGACGATCGACAACGACCTCGATCTTCCACAGAACATCGATACCTTCGGATACCAGACGGCTCGCCATGTGGGAGTGAATCTGATCCAGAATCTCATGGTCGATGCCAGGACCACTTCGAGGTGGTACTTCGTGATCGCGATGGGGCGGAAGGCCGGTCATCTTGCACTCGGCATGGGCAAGGCTTCCGGGGCGACCTTGACGCTGATTCCCGAGGAGTTCGGTTCCAGTCCGGTCTCGATCGATCGGTTGGTGAACATTCTCACGGGGGCCATCATCAAGCGGCAGGCGGAGGGTCGATCCGATGGTGTTGCCGTGATCGCCGAAGGCGTCTGCATCGGAATCCGCGAAGAGGATCTGGCAGGCATCGGATCCGTGGAGCGTGATGACCACGGTCACATCAGGCTTTCGGAAATCGACATCGGCCGTGTCTTGAGGCATCGCGTGCGTGATGAGCTTGCCGAACTGGGTATCGAGTCGACCATCGTCTCCAAGGACATCGGTTACGAACTTCGCAGTGCGGATCCCATTCCGTATGACATGGAGTACACGAGAGATCTCGGTTACTGCGCAGCCAAGTTCCTGATGGATGGTGGTTCAGGTGTCATGGTCTCCATGCAGGAAGGTCGATTCGTTCCAATTCGGTTCCATGATCTGATGGACGAGTCCACTGGTCGAATGCGAGTGCGGATGGTCGATACGCATTCAACGCGTTATGCGATCGCGCGTCGATACATGATCCGGCTCAGGAAGGACGACTTCGACGATCCGGTAACTCTGGAAAGCCTGGCAAGAACGAGTGGATTGAGCAGTGAGGCGTTTCGGTCGCGTTTCGAGCATGCCTGTGATGGTGAGCTGCCGCCTCTGGATCTCGACCAGGGTTCCGCCTGATCGTCGTCCAAGGAAAATTCAGGACAACTGCATCCGATAGTGCTCGTCCAAGGTCACCCTTGCCGATAGGACCTCCTCGTGGGCTTACTCCCGCGTTCTGGATGGAGGTTTCCAGATGCGACGCTCGGCTGCTTGGCTGCCCATCATGGCGGTCTGTCTGTTTCTGATCACCAGTGTGCGTTCCGAGGCAGCATTGATCGTGTACGACGATCGTGACGCCTTCATCCAGGCACTTCAGGGACAACAGGTCAA
>MDSW01191547.1_pt1 | contig 11613 bp, 14 predicted proteins | sample 811171 | NCBI WGS metagenome assembly MDSW01 (sample SAMN05326641, study PRJNA326480) | marine metagenome | isolation source: seawater | place: Atlantic Ocean: North West | collected 2012
CTTCATAATCAATGTTTACATTAACTGCGTTAATTGGATAAACGCATTGTTTGCAATATATTGTTTTAATCATAAAATTATATTTCTAGCAAAATTGGTTTTCTTACATTAATTTTTTTTTCATATAAAAATTTTTTTGCTAAATATACACTTTGATCAGAATAATGGAATATGTTTGCTGCTGCAGCAGCATCGATATTTGTTTTTTTAAAACCTTCATAAAAATGTGAAAATTTTCCGACTCCACCGCAAGCAATTACAGGCAATCTAGAAAATTTTGTAACTATTTTTAATAAATTAATATCATATCCTTTTTTAGATCCATCTCTATCTATCGAATTAATTAAAATTTCACCTGCTCCATTTTCATAAACAATTTTAATCCATTCTCTTAACGAATAATTACTGCTTTCCGTTCCCCCATTAAAAAAAATTCTGTATTGATCATCTACCTTTTTAACATCTATTGAAATAACAAGGCATTGTGATCCAAATTCCCTTGCAACATCAGAAATTAGTTTTGGATTTTTAAGAGCTGCAGAATTTATTGACACTTTATCTCCTCCTAAAAATAGTCTTTTTTCTACATCTTTTAATTTTTTTATTTTACCACCAACTGTTGTAGGTATAAAATTTTTCTTTGAAAATTTTTTTATTATATTTAAGAAATTAAACGTTGATTTGTATTTCAAATCATCTCTTCCAATATCATATTTTTTTTTTGAAATATCTAAGTAAATTAGTTCATCTGAACCCCATTCGCTTAGTCTTTTTACTGAGTGTTCAGGATTGCCAAGATTTTGATAATAATTAAAATTTTGTGCTTGTACTAAATTTCCATCTCTTAATAAAAGTACTGTTATTAATCTTTTTTTTTTCATTAAAGCCTAATAAAATTTTTTATCAAACTTTTTCCGGCAATTTGACTTTTTTCTGGGTGAAATTGAACTCCAATTATATTATCTTTACAAACAACAGAGCAGAATTTTTTGCCATACGTTGTTTCGGCACAAACTAGGGATTTGTCATTTACTTCAAAATGATAACTATTAACAAAGTAGAAATTTTTATCTATAAGATCTTCTAAAATCTTATTTTTTTTTTTTATATTAATTTCATTCCAGCCTATGTGGGGTAGAATTTTAGATTGTAATTTTTTTACTTTTCCAGGTATCCATCCTAACCCTTTGTGATTTCCAAATTCTTCTCCATGATCTGCTAATATTTGCATTCCAACGCAAATTCCTAGAAAAGGTTTTTTTTTATTTAAAACTTCTTTTTCTAAAATTTTAATTGGTAATTTTTTTTTAATCTTTGCCATTGATTTTCCAAATGAGCCTACTCCTGGAAGAATTATATGAGTTGATTTTTTTATTTTTTCCGGATTATTGGATATAATTGATTTTATATTTAGATACTTAAGTAAGTTAAAAACAGATTTAACATTACCTGATCCATAGTCTAATATACAAACATTGGTCATTTTATAGAATATTCAAATTTTTTTAATTAAATCTCTCAATTCTTTAATTGATAAAAAATTTGAATTTTTGTCTGAGGAATATTCAAAATTTTTTTTAGTTTTTTTACCAATTTCATTTAAATAATTTTTTGTATAATTTATGTTTTTTTCAAAAAAAATTATGCTTGGTTTTATTAAATAAAAATCTTTAAATTCTAATGTTAAATGAGACTCGTTTATTGAGCACATTTTCTCATGCAATTTTTCTCCTGGTCTTATACCTATAATTTTTTGTTTTAAATCAGGAGCCATTGCTGAAGCAATGTCAGTTATTTTTGAGGATGGAATTTTTGGTATAAATATTTCTCCACCAATCATTCTTTGGAAAGATTTAATCACAAAATCCACTGCTTGGGGTAATGTAATCCAAAATCTAGTCATGTTTGGATCAGTAATTGGTAAATAATTTTCATTATTATTTATATATCTTTTAAATATTGGAATTACTGATCCTCTTGAACCTACCACATTTCCGTATCGTACTACTGAAAATCTAGCATTCCCAGTTTTCTTTTTTGAGGAAATATTATTAGAAGAAACAAAAATTTTATCTGAAGTTAGCTTCGTCGCTCCATAAAGATTAATTGGATCTGATGCTTTGTCAGTGGAAAGAGCGATAACCTTAGTAACATTTGTTTCAATTGATGCTCTAACAACATTTTCCGCACCTCCTATGTTGGTTTTTATACACTCTAAAGGATTATATTCTGCAATATTTACTTGTTTAAGAGCAGCTGCATGTACAACATAATCGACATCTCTCATGGCAATAACTAATCTGTCGTAATCTCTGACATCGCCAATAAAGTATCTCATGCAATTAAATTTGCTTACAGGATATTTGTTTGCCATTTGAGATTGTTTAAGTTCGTCCCTAGAATAAACTATAATTTTTCTTGGATTATATCTCTTTAAAATTGTTTCAATAAAAGCGTTACCAAAAGATCCTGTTCCTCCAGTGATTAAAATTGATTTATTTTTAAAAAAATTTTTGTTCATTAATATTATAATTGATCATTTAATATAGCGTTCAATTATTGAACAGTCAATAAAGATTGTTAATTATTGTAATTTACTTATATTTTTTTGGTGTAAATTTTCTATAAAATTTTTTTATCAATTAAAACCTTTTAAACTACTTAAAAAACTTTTTACACAATTGATTATGTGATTTTGTTCTTTAATTTTAAGATTATAATAAATAGGTAAACTTACCGCAGCATTATAAAACTTTTCAGAATTTTTTAATACATTATTACTGCTAAATAATTTGAATTTATATATTGGTATATAATGAAATTGTACGATTATTTTCTTACTCAACATATATTTTATAAATTTATCTTTTAATAGTTTATTAAAATTTTTAAAATAAATTATAAATAAATGATTTGAAGATTTATACTTAGTTTTTTGTTCAAATATATAAATATCTTTTTCATTTTTAAAGCTATTTTTATATCTTAAATAAATATTTTTTCTATAAGTTAAAAACTTTCTAATTTTGTTTAATTGACTTCTGCCGAAAGCACATTGAAAATCTGTTAATCTAAAATTAAGTCCAGTATTTTCTACATCATAATCCCAATGATTTTTTTTTCTTTTTATACCTAATGATCTCAACTTTTTAATTTTGGAATAAACTACATTTTTATTGGTAGTAACTAAACCTCCTTCACCAGTGGTAATGGTCTTTAAAGCATGAAATGAAAATGTAGATATATCAGAATGTTTGCAGCTCCCTATTTTATAATTTTTTCCTCCTTTTTTATATTCTGCTCCAAATGCATGGCATGCATCTTCTATAATATAACATTTAAGTTTTTTTTTTAGTTTTATAAAATTTTCAGCATTATCTGGATCCCCGCCGTTGTACATTAATATTAATGCTTTAATTTTTTTTAATTTAAACTTTTTACAACATTCAATCACATTTTCAGGAGTCATTTGACCAGTAAAATTATTTATATCAGCTAAATATATTTTTGCTCCAAATAATTTGGCAACATTATATGAAGATATAAAATTTATAGCAGGCATAATAATTTTATCATTTTTTTTTAAATTTATTGCTTGCAATGCTAAAAAAATTGCCGATGTTCCACTATTACAAGTTAATGAGTATTTGCAGCCAAGAAACTTATTTAATTTTTTTTCAAATTTTTCGACTTCCTCGCCTGTAGTAATTTTTTCTTTTTTTAAAGTTCTAGATAACGACCTAACATCTTTAGTGTCAACATATTGTCTACCATAGGAAATAAATTTCATTTTTAAAAAAATATAAAAAATTATGATGAAAGTTTTTTAATTAATTTTGATATCTTTTTATCATCATAATTAATTTTTTTCATTATTAAAGATGCATTTTTAGGGTCATGTTTAAATGCTAATTTCAATATATTCATCCAATTAATATTATTTCTTGATCTAACTTTTTTAATTTGATCTATAACTTTTGAATAATTTTTTTTCATAAGTAAAATATGTTAAATTAATGTATAATATATATATTTTAATAAATGATAAAAATAAATAATAAAACTATATTTAACAATCAGGGGCCACCTTTATTGATAGCTGAAATATCTTCAAATCACTGTGGATCCAAATCACTTTTTTTAAAACATATTATTGAGGCAAAAAAAAGTGGAGCAGATTTAGTAAAAATACAAACTTATGAACCAGAAGATATGGTTGTTGATAAAAATTTTAAAATAAAATCTGGAACTTGGAAAAATATGAATTTAATGAAACTTTACAAAAAAGCCCATACTCCTTTTGAATGGCATTATGATGCGTTTAAAATTGCAAAGAAATACAACATTAATTTGTTCAGCACACCTTTCAGTGAAAGATCTTTCAATTTTTTAAAAAAATTTAAACCTAAAATTTATAAAGTTGCTTCTTTTGAAATAACTGACCTTAATCTAATTAAATTGATTGCAAAAACAAAAAAACCCATAATTTTATCAACAGGATTATCAAGTAATAAGGAAATCTTAACGGCTATTAAATTAATAAAAAAATATCATAATAATATAATTTTACTTCATTGTATTTCGGGCTATCCAACGCCAACTGAAGAAGTAAATTTACACAAATTCCAAGCTTTAAAAAAATTGACTAATTTAAAATATATTGGATTTTCTGACCATACCCAGGGAATATATGTTTCAACGGTTGCTAGTAATTATGGGATCTGCGCAATTGAAAAACATTTTATCTTAAATAAAAAGTTAAATTCTCCTGATAAAAAGTTTTCTATTACACCAAACGAATTAAAAAATTTAAAAGAAAATATAAAAAAAAATTACTTAATGAAAAATAAAGCAATTAAAAAATCTGAAGTAGCAAGTTCAATTTTTAGAAGATCAATATTTGCAATAAAAAATATTAAAAAGGATGATAAATTTACTAAAAAGAATGTTCAATGTTTTAGACCAAAAATTGGAATTGGATCTGAATATTATTTTAATTTACTTGGAAAAAAATCAAAAAAAAACATAAAAAAGTTCTCACCTATTTTTAAGAATAATTTTTAAATTAATTTATCAGTATATTCTTTAATTCTTGTACTCCATTTAAAATTTTTTGGCAAATTAGTTTTAAAATTAATTTTTTTTTTTAATATTTGCTTCTTTTTTTTGTATTTTCTTTTAATTATTTTTCTGTAATTTTTTATAAATAATTTTTCTATTTCTAAATTTAATATTTTGTAAGTGTCTTTAAATGTAGTTTTTTTATTTATGTTGAATTTGATTTTTTTTTGGAAAATTATATCTCCAGCATCAATATACTTATTCATTTCATGTATAGTGACTCCTTTGAGTGTATTATTAATAAATGACCAATAATTTGGATGGGATCCTCTATTAAAAGGAAGATATGAAATATGAAGATTAATTATTGGATGATTTATTTCATCTATTATTTTTTTATTAATAATTTTTTTATATCCATATGATATAATAACATCAAATTTTTCAATTAGTTTTTTTGTAACTTTTTTATTTCCATGCTCTGTTACTGAAATTTTTTTTTTTCTCAGAAAATTAATAATTTTTGTCTTATTGTTTTTGTAACCGAGAAACAAGCAGCTTTCTTTCATAAGAATAAAAAAATTTTATTTTAATAATTTAATTGTTTTTTTTAGTTTATTTTCATTAATTTTCTTGCCAGTGTAAATCCTGAATTGATAAACACCTTGATAAAAACTCAACTTATAACCTGATATATAGTTTATTCTTAATTTTTTTGATATTTTTTCAAGATTATTTTTATCTTCATGAATTGTAAAATCTATAATTGTCTTAAATCTTTTTACTGTACTTTTTGTTATGGGAATTTTTTCCTTTGTAGCGTTTTTCATTCCAATAGGAGTGGCATTTATGAGTAAACTTGATTTAATTTTATTTCTATTCTTCCACTCAATCAATTTGCTATTTTTATTTATTGACCATGACTTATATTTTCTTAAATCTCTTGAACTTAGAAATATAAATTTAAATTTAAGATCTTTGAGTACCTCATAACTTGTTTTTGCTACACCTCCATTTCCTAAAAGCAATACTTTGTCTTTTATAAGTTTTTTTTCGTTGATAATTCTTTTTAAAGAATAATAATCAGTGTTAAATCCATAGAGCTTTTTTCTTTTTTTTAAAATTGTATTTATGCTGCCTGTTCGTTGAGCAATTTTATTGATAAAATCTATATTGCTAAGTAATTTTTGTTTTAAAGGCATAGACAATGAGCAGCCTTTAAATTCAAGATTATTAATAATTTTAATAGCTTCTTTGTGATTTGTACACTTTAAAGGAATGTATATATAGTTAAGACCTAAAATTCTATATCCTGAATTGTGTAATTTTGATCCAGTGTTGCCTGGAATGGCAGAAAGCGAGATGCATAAGGATGTTTTGTTATTTGGTGTTTTCAATTTTAATAAATTTTTTTGCAATATTTAATGGATCCAAACCATATTTTTTTTCAAGTTCTATTGGTTTGCCGCTGTCAACAAAATCATCATTTATGGCAAGATAGTCTATATTTATTTTTTTATTTTCTTTTAGTTTTTGATTAACTATTGAAAATAAACCGCCATAAAAAGTATGATCCTCTACAACTAGTATGTTTTTTGCTAATTTCAATATTTTGTTTAAAGAAAATTTTTTTAACGGTTTAAATGTATTAATATTTACTAAGCCTACCTTGATATTATATTTTCTTTTTAAAATTTGGATAGCTTCAATGCAATTATGTATCATTGGACCTGATGATATTATGAAATTTTTTTTATCCCTAATTATCTCTTTAGCATTTCCTGGAATAAATTTATAATTTTTATTAAAAATTTCATTTACTTCATTTCTAGAGATTCTAACATAAGATGGTTTTTTTGATTTTATAACATACTCAAGAATTTTTTTTGTTTCTATGGGAGAACAGGGTTGAAATACTTCAAAGTTTGGCATGGCTGTCATTATTGAAATATCTTGAGTTCCAGATTGAGTGGCTCCATCAGGTCCTATAAATCCACCATGAGTCCCTATTATTGTTACTGGTGCATTGTTATAAGATATTGATGTTCTAATTTCTAACTGCTTTCCTGCTATAAATGCTCCAAAACTACTAATTAAAGTCTTAAAACCTGACAAAGCCAAACCTGCCGAAATTCCAAGTCCATTTGCCTCGGCTATTCCAACTTCAAATGATCTTTTTGGAAACATTTTAAAAAAATCTATTGTTTTTGTTGCGGCTTTTAAATCACAACTAATTACGATAAGATTTTTATATTTTTTTCCAAGTTTAACTAAATGATTTCCAAATACATTTCTTAAAGCTTGTTTTTTCATTTAACGCTTATTTCTTTAATTGCTTTTATATAATCTTTTTCTTCAACCTTTTTGGAGTGCCACAGTGGATTATTTTCCATAAAGCTCACACCTTTTCCTTTAAAAGTATTTGCTATAATTATTGTTGGTTTATCTTTACTTTTATAAAATTTACTAAATGCTTTTTTAATTTCATTGAAGGAATGACCATTAATTTCAATTACATTCCATTTAAATGCTAACCATTTTTCTTTTATTGGGTATATATTCAAAGTTGATTTTGTATAAGTTTCATTCTGCATTTTATTATTATCTAAAATTGCACAAATATTATTAATTTTATTTGCTCCAGCGTACATGGCTGCTTCCCAAATCTGTCCTTCTTGTATTTCTCCATCTCCTATTATGCAAAATGTTTTTTTTTTAGTTTTTTTCAATTTTTCTGATAAAGCAAAACCAATAGCTATGGACAATCCTTGCCCAAGTGCTCCTGTGCCTGCATCTATATTTTTCAACAATTTTCTGTCAGGATGTCCTTGCAAAGGACTATTTATTTTTCTTAAAGAATTTAAATCTTTAGACGTAATTTTCCCTACTAAATTTAATGTTGCATATAAAGCTGGAACAGCATGTCCTTTCGATAAAACCAGCTTTTCGTTTTTAGTTTTGCTAATAATTTTTCTACAGAAGTATAAATATGCAAGAGTTTCTACAATTGACAGAGATGGACCAGAATGACCGGACTGTGCATAATATAAACTTGTGATTATTTTTTTTCTTATTTGTTTACAAATATTGTAAAATTTTTTACTTTTCATTTTTGTTTACAAATTTCTTTAATAATCCAGTAATCACATGGGATATGGCATTTTGAACATCCTCAATATGAAAATTATTATCATTTTTTCCTGTTTGTCCCGGAAAAGTAGATGAACCGCTAATAATTATTGGTATATCAACTATTTTTGAGGCTTTACCGCCACCTCTTCCCGATATACACGATGTTTTAACCTTAAAGTTTTTTACAAAATTTATTGCTTCTAACATATTTTGAGAATTTCCCGATGATGAAAAAATAATTAATAAGTCATTTTGATTTTTTTTTTTAGATCTCATAAAATTTTTTAATTGTTCTGAAAATATATAATTAAATCCAATATCATTTGAAATTCCAGTTAGAGCACCAGAAGACTCCGTTAAACATACAACTCTTGGTCTTCTTATATTCGTCGTAACATTTTTATTTTCGGATACAAAGGGATGGGTTCTAATATCTACTGCAAATCCTTCTGCGATACCGCTGGATCCTCCATTTCCCATAATATAAATTGTACCATCATTTGAATAAGTTTTTTTTACTTGATTAACTAATTTAAAAATATTTAAAAAGTCTAATTTTTTATAAACAGATATTTTTTCTTTAAAATATAATTTAATTAAATCAGAATCTTTTTTTTTTTTTTTTTTCATATTTTATATTCGTTTAATAACCTAGCTAAAGTATGTTTGCCATGATAAAATAAAAATTCAGAATAAGGATATTCGTGCATTGTTGCTATATTTAAATAAATAATTGATGATAATAATTTAACTTTATAAAGGTCGTATTTTTTTCTTACTAAATATCTATGAAAATAATCTCTAAAACTAGTTAAATTTTTTTTTAACAATAAAGAATAATTAACAGAGTTACTTTTAATTTTTACAGAATATTTTTTGCTTCTTATTATTTCTCCATTAACAACTAATGCATGGTCTAGTTTTGCAAAGTCATAATAAATATCACCATAACTTTTAATTCCATCAAAATCTTCTCTCCAATCAATTAAAGTTATGTTTTTACGATTTATAATAATATTTTCTGGTTGAAAATCTCCGTGAAAATTACATGGAACACCTTTTGAAATTCTATTCCATTTTATTTTTCCTAATAAATCATAAATTTTATTAACTTTATAGCCATTAATATATTGAATATTATCATCAACTATATTTTTTTTAAGTATACTTTCCACTCTTGAATAGGTTTTTTTTTTATAAAAATTAAGACAGTTTTTTTGGAATTTTTTGTAATTTAGATTTTTTTCAATTTTCCAAAATTTTTTATCCATTTGATTAATTAAATATTTAAAATCTCCAATTTTTAATTCAGATAACATTGAACCTTTAGCATAATCATAATAAAAATAATTTGGTTTTGTTTTGGCAAATTTAGGTGAAAAATTTTTCAGATATTTAGATCTATTCTTAAGTTTGTAAGCTTTTATTTTATCTTTAAAAAATTTAATTACTTTACCGTTTCCTATATAAGTACATGCATTTGGTTTCCTTAAAACATTATCCTTAAAGTAATTTAAAGTTTTTACATAACTCTCATTTGTACCAGTATCTAAATAAGTAAATTTTTTTAATTTTGAATTAGATAAAATATAATTTAAACCATTTGAAAATTGCAATTCGTTATGTATTAGTTCTTTATTTTTTTCAAAACCTTGCCAAAATCTTTTGTAATCTTTTATGCCTGCTAATCCAATAAAAGCATTAAAAATTTTCTTTTTATTATCTATTTCAATTTTCCTTTTTTTATCAAACAAAATATATGAGTTATCAGATTTTTTTTTTTCGACAATTAAATATCTCTCTGTACTTTTAACTTTTGAAATGCCAATCCAATTATACTTAGGAGCAGGTACATTTTCTGGAACAACTGTATCGCAAGCTGAATAAACAAAAGGACATTGTAAATATCTTCTGCATTGATATAGAGTGTATCCCGGGCCTGACCCAACGCCAAAATATTTTTTTACAAAAACAAATTTAATTTTTCTATCTGGGTGTCTTATTTTTATAAAATTTTTTACAACCTCTTTTTCGTGCCCAAGTGCAATAATTATTTCTAGATTTTTAGGATACTTATCTATAATTTTTGAAATAACAGCCTCATAATTTATAGGTAACAAACTTTTGTTAATAGCATCAAGTCCTGCCATCCTAGTACCTTTGCCAGCAGTTGAAATAAATATTTTATATTTCATTTATTTTTCATGTTCAGAGATTATTCTCCCAGATTTTCGACTGGTATCATCTTGAATTCTAATAACATCATCAAGCTCTGGAGTAGAAACCTCATATGCAATGTAATCCTCTAGAGAAAATACTCTATGAACTTCTCCAGGAATATTTGTAAAGTTATAAGGTGCATCAACATCTTTTGAATAATCTCTCAAAAGGTCAACATTTTTAATCAACTCTTTCGCCTCTGAAGCTGAGCTATTCTTATCTATATGAAAATTTTTTAAAATTTTTGCCTTGCCAGATAATAAAAAATTGGTTTCATATTTATTTTCATGGAATTGCAGACTACATTTAAAGCCTTTTTTCATATAAATTTTTTTTAGTACATGATAATCTTTTAACCAGACTATCCACAATTCATAGCCCCATGGTTTAATAACCTTTTTATGATTTTTAAGAATTTTGAAATTTTTTATATTTTCTTCTATTAATTTGTTATCTTTGTCTATAATTTCAGTGAGCGCACTCTTAGTTTTTGTAGAAACAACTTCAAATGCAACCGTTTTTTCAATTTTATTTATTTTTTTAATTTTACTTTCAGGCGAAACTAAAATTCCTTCTCCAGAATTTAAATCTATTTTTTTATTATCAATTTCAAATTCTAACTTACCTTGAACTACGTAAAATGTGGATATAGTGTTTGTATACTTAGTTATGTCAGTAACTTCATCAATTTTAGAAAACTCATAATATGGATTTTTTAGACTTAACAAAGTCATTATTATTCTATTGTTTTTTGCTAATTTCTGACTTTAGTTCATCATACTCTTTCATTTTTCTTTTCATGAAATTTACTGTCAGCTTTGTTTTGATTGAAAAGCCTGCTGGAGTTAAAACGTATAAATAATTAATTTTATTTTTGCTTTTTTTAAAATTATTAACTTTAACCAGACCTTTTTTTTGTAAAGCTTTTAAACAATAGTTCAGTTTACCTAAACTAAAGCCAAGGTCTTGTGCAAGCTGTCTTTGAGAAGCTTTAGGATTTTTGTCTATTTTTCTTAATATTTCAAAATTTTCAAGATCATCTTTCATGTGTTCAACAATTGAACAATATATTGTTCAATTATTGAACAGTCAAGAATTATAATTTAATTCTATAATCAAAAATTTTTTTCAGTGCATAAATCAAGCCATTTGAGCTATTAGTACTGGTTAGCTACATGCGTTACCGCACTTCCACACCCA
>MDSW01018279.1_pt1 | contig 11611 bp, 11 predicted proteins | sample 811171 | NCBI WGS metagenome assembly MDSW01 (sample SAMN05326641, study PRJNA326480) | marine metagenome | isolation source: seawater | place: Atlantic Ocean: North West | collected 2012
CTTTCAATCCCGACACACCTCGACGCCTTTCAACTCCGCTTCTGACGCCTTTCAACTCCACCCCGACATTCGCCGCTTCGTATGGACAATTACCCCAAGGCGCGGCTCGCGCCAGGCGGGCTCGCGTGGTTGGTGCTTCCGGTGCGCGACTGGCCGGGGGAGAATGGGATGACGACGATCGAGCGGCTCCGCGACGAGTGCGTCGAGTCGGGGCTGCGCGCGGTCGTCGAGCGCGCGCCGGATCTGGAGGAGCACGAGTACGACGGCGGGACGATGGTGAAACACGACGGCGGAATGGTCCACGTGTGGATCAGAGCGTAGCGTAGGTACGGAAGAGGGACGTAGTCTAGTCGTAGAATAGTCTTGCGGGAAATAAATGAAAAAATTAATCGTAACGCAAACAGCCAGAGCTCCCGAGGCGACCACGGCGTCGTCCTCGCGCCGCGTCCGTTCTCTCTCTCTCTCTCTCTCTCTCTCTCTCTCGCGTCGCATCAGTACCCGTCCCCCTCGTGGAGCTGCTTGAAGTACTCCTTGTACAGCTCCTCCCTGACCGCGCTGACTTCGATCGCGTACGCTCGGTACCCCTCGAGCTTCTTCCACTCCCTCTTCGTCAACCTCGCCTCGCGGCCTCTCCACGCCTTCCGCTTCATCACCTGCAGCGTGACGTACGCGACGGAGAGCCACGCCATGGCGTACAGCCCGCCGTTCTCGACGCCCATCCACCGCTTCGCCGCGACCTCGCCCTCGGCGACCTCCGTCGGCAAGAGCCCCGTCATGACCGCTCGCGCCACGGGGAACTCGTCCTCGCTCAGTCGCGGCAACGCGTGCACGCGCATCGCAACCGCGACGGGTCGCAGCGCGAACGTCTCGAGCGTCGCGACGTACGCCAAGAGAGAGAGGACGAGCCAGCCTGCGAACATGAACGCCCAGCCTTTGATGGTCCGCGCCGCGTTGTCTTTTTTCCGCCGCGCGTCCTCCTCGCCGCGCGCGTCGATCGCCTTGACGATCTTCGCGCAGTCGTCCTTCATCGTCGTCAAGTTCTTCTGCACCGTGAGACGAATCGCCTTGTCCACGTCCTCGCACACCTCCTCGATCGCGTTCGGTATCGGCACCGCGAGGTCGTCCCTCGGGAGGTAGATGGTCGGGAGTTTAAACGCGTGGCTGTTCTTGATCCGGCCGGCGAGGTTTTGCGTGATTTGAATGAGGACGCGTTGACGATCGTGCTCCTTCTCCACCTGGTCCGCCTTGGACATGTAATACGCGAGCTTCTCCGCGTGCTTCTCGTTTAAACGCTCCACCGCGGTCATCGTTCGCTTGCACAGCGCCTGCCCGATCGGGTCGAAGAAGCACAGGATGAGGTCGACGTGATCCGCGAGCCACGCGATGCTCTCGACGACGTCAAACTGCGATGAAGCGACGAATGTCGGGGTGGGTGGTGAGTTGAAAGGCGCGTCAGGGGTGGAGTTGAAAGGCGTCGAGGGTGACGATTGAAACCGTGGAATGGGCGGAGAGATGGCACCGGGAGAGAAAGTCCTTAAGGAACGGCGTTCACAACGCGAACGCGGTCGTATGGAGACCAGTGTGAGGACTAGGACGCACCGGGTATTCCATCTCGCCGTCCACCAGCCCGGGGGTGTCCACGAAATCCACGCACGCGAAGTTCCGGTCCTTGGACGTGGATATCTCCGTGAAGACGTTCTCCTCCACGCCCTTGAACTCGCGCAGGCCGCCGATGTGGTCGTAGAACGCGAACGTGGCGTCGCCCTTGAGAGTCTCTCGCTGATGAGCGCGATGTCCATACGAGCGAACGTCGGGGTGGAGTTCAAAGGCGTCAGTTGGAGTTGAAAGGCGTCGCGGTGTGTCGGGATTGAACGCGAGGGGTGGGCGGAGAGATGCGCCGGGCAAAGTCCATAAGGATTGGCGTTCACCACGCGAACGGGGTCGTATGGGGACCAGTGTGAGAAGGAGAACGCGCCTTCCTGCCGCTGGTGACGTAGGTGAAGCCTCGCGTCTCGATGGCCACGCCCGTCGTCTGCACGGACTCGCCGACGTACCAGTTGATGAACGAGCTCTTCCCCGCGGAGTGGTTCCCCACGATCATGACGTTGACCTTCTTGCGCGGCTTCCACACGCCCTGGACGTTCAACAGCGGATCGTGCGCGATCTCGAGGAGGCCGATGGTGCCACCCTCGGCGTCGTCCGCGCACAAGCCCTTCTCGTACAGCTCGTGGATGCGCCGGAGGATCTTCTCCTGCGATGCGTTGCGCGCGGCGACGAACGACGCGGGGGAGGGCGCGGGGGAGGGGGACGGGGGCGGCGTCAGCGAGGGACGCGACACGAGAAGGATGAGATCTGATGATGACATCGCGACGCGCCGCGTGCCGATCGAGATCTCGCGCGAGACGACAGGAACGAACGAACGAACGGACGCGGGGCCCGCGGTCGACGCGACGCGCACCGTGGAGCTCATCCCGAGCGCGTCCGCGTCGTTTTGCGTCTCGCGCTTCTTGTTCTTGTTCGCCATCCCGATGCGCGGCGTGCGAGTGGCGCGCTGGCGGGAGGGACGGACGGACCGTCGCGCGTCACGCGTCATCGAGGAGAAGGAGGAGCGCGAAGTTTATTTCCTGGCGGGAGTTTTCCGTTGACGCGCGGCCGAACAGAACCGCTCGTCACAAATTGGCGCGCGCGCCCGCCACGATGGCTGACCTCGACACCCCCACCGGCAAGGCGCGCGCGCTGGGCTTCCTCGCGCTCGCGCAGGTCATCTTCTTCAAGATCCTCGGCGCGGTCAAGGCGCTGTACGATCGCTCGTCGCCGTGGAGGCTCCTGATCGACCCGCGGAAGTTTTCGTGCCCGGAGGGGCTCGGCGACGCGCTGAATCGATTCCGACGAAACGCGAACGACTTCGGGTACAACTACGCGTTCTTATGCGTGGTCGCGAGCATCCTGTGCGTGATCACGTCGCCGTTCTCGGTGTTCATCATCGCCGCGCTGACGATGGCGTGGGGTTACGTCATGTGCGCGCTCGGTCTTCCCTCCTCCTCGTTCGTTCGCACGTCGAGCGTTCGTTCGTTCATCAAATCGTCGTCGTCGCGGTGGCGTCGTTCGTCTTTCTTTTCTTTTCGGACCGGGATTCGATCTCCTCGCCCCGCGCCACCCCGCCGCCTCCTCCCCGCACCCCCACCCCGAATCCCTACCCAAAACCCTAAAAACCCCTCCCCCGAACCCTGACCAGGTACGTCCGCGCGTCGGACTTCCACTTCAACGGGTACGTGTTCAACCTCCGCGCGCAAGGCGTCCTGACGTTCCTCGCGTCGTTCCTCGTCCTCGTCGTCTTCACCGACGTGTCGAGCACGCTCATTCAGGCGCGTCCTCCCTCCCTCCTCACACTGGTCCCCGTACGATCGCGTCCGCGTTGTGAACGCCGTTTCCTTAAGAAGAACTTGAACTTTCTCTCCCGTCGCGTCTCTCCGCCCACCACCCCACGCTTTCGATCCCGACGCGCCGCGACGCCTTTCGACTCCACCCCTGACGCCTCACGACTCCGCCCCGACGTTCGCTCGTATGGACAATTACCCTCAGACGTGGACTGGCGGCGTGTTTACGTGCGTCGCGCACGCGTGCGTTCGAAACCCGGAGCCGCGCGCGATGAACGACGTCGGAGGAGACGGCGGGGAGGGCGGCGGAGGCGGCGGCGTCGTCGGCGGGTTCACGGATTTCGTCGCCGAGAGCGGGCGGAGCCTCGGCGGCGCGTTCGGGAAGATCGGGGAGCTGATGCCGACGCGGTGGTCGCGGGAGATGGACAAGATGGGTATAAACCTGTGACGCGACGCGACGCGATGGGCGATGGGCGATGGGCGAGCGCGTAGCCGCGTTGGTTGTGCATGTAGTAGTTTCAGGCGACCGAACGCACCTGCATCGTCAAACTCCCTGCTTCTGCTCAGAATAAAATCGACACGCGATCGTGACAGCTGGCAGTCCTGATGGCGTGTGCCACTTCGCATAACGCGCGCGCGCGCCTCCCGCGCTTCCCACACCGCGACGCGGATGGCGCGCGCGGTCTGCTTCCCCCGCGGCGGTCTTCGCGACCGCCGCGACGCGGTCGCGTCGACGTCCGCGCGCGGCGCGAGGGCGATCGCGCGCGCGTCGTCGTCGTCGCCGCGACGCGCGATCGCGACGACGACGACGAGCGTTTCGAATAACGACGACGCGGGCGGGCCCGCGGGGCCCTCGTCTCCGCTCGAACGCGCGCCGACGCGGCGACGGCCGCTCGCGCCCGGGTACGCGCTCGCGCTGGAGTGCTGGCGCGCGGGGTACGTGGACGACGCCGCGGTCGCGTTCGGTGCGCGCCTCCTCGCTCCCCGCTCCGCCCGCCGCGCGCGCGTCGTCGATCCGATCGGTCGAGTGGCGTGTGCCGCGAATACTCGTGATAACAACCGTTCGCCGACGCCATCGCCGACCCCTCCCCTCTCTCCCTTCCCCCCTCCGTCGTCCGCGTCGCGTCAGAGAACCACCTCGCGCTCGACCCGCGAGACGTCAGCGCGTGGATATCCTACGCGCAGATGCTCAAGCGCCCGCGCGGCGACGAGCGCGTCGTCCCGAGCTCGGTGGACGACGACGTCGCGTGCAGCCGCGAATCCGTCAACCGCGCGCGGCGCGTCTTACACCGCGCGCTTCTCGAGCTTCGGCGGCGCCAGAGCGATTGCGACGACGCGGACCCGGAGGCGATGGGTAAGGTGCTCCAGGCGTTGGGTTTGCTCGAGCTCACGCACGGGAACGAGATGTACGGCGGCGCGCTTCTGGAGCAGTGCGTGCGCGTGAGTCGGAGGGCGCTCGAGCCGGTGTTGAGGTGGCGGCGGGTGCGCGCGGCTCGCGCGAACGTGGTGGCGCGCGCGGGCGTCGGTCGGCTGAACAAGACGCGCGAGAGCGTCCGCGCGTACACGAGCTTGTGAGGTGTGCGTGAACGATGACGTCGACGCGCGCATGAAATGAATAATAAAACGCACGTGACGAAGACGTTATGTTATGTTACTACCGCGGCGTCGAGGCGAGGCGTAAAAAAACGACGACGCGCGTTGTCGCTCACGCCTTCTTCTCGAACCGAGCGCGGTCGTGCGGCGCGTCAAGGTCCACCCCCGGCCCGACCGGCACGACCGCGTGCTGGTTCAACCCCGGGTGCGACGTGAAGTAGTGCGTCTTTATGTGCCACATGTCCACGCTCTCTCTCATCCCCGGGGTCTGGTACACGTCCAGAACGTAGTTGTGCAGGTTCGGGTACTGGTGAATGAACTTCCGGTTGCACTTGAAATAGACGACGTACACCTCGTCGAACCGCACGAGCGTGGGGAACAAGCGGACGTCCGCTTCCGTGAGGACGTCGCCGGCGATGTATCGTCGCTTCGACAGAATCTCCTCGGCTCTGTCCAGGCACCGAAAGAGCTCGTTCACAGCCTCTTCGTACGCGCCCTGATGAGGTGCGTTCCATGAGCGAAAAAAGTTCATTCATCGGTCGTCAGTTGAAAGCGGGCGCGATGAATTTCATTGTTGAAACCGAGGGGTGGGTGAAAAACGTTTTCTTCATTGAACGCGCCTGAGACGTCGCGAACCCGGACTTGTACACGCCGTTGTTAATCCCGTGGTAAACCCACTCGTTGACGGCGTCGATCTCGTCGCGCAGCGCCTCCGGGTACAGGTCCAGGTCCGGGTTCTTCGCGAACGCGTCGAACTGCGTGTACAGGTCGCGAATGATATCCGCGCTCTCGTTGCTGACGATCGAGTTCGTCTTTTTATCCCACAGAATCGGCACCGTGAACCGCGTCCCTTTCGGCGCGTTCACCATGTCGTACAAGTCCCTGACGTACGTCACGCCGTGCAGATCGTCCGCGGTGCAGTTATACTTCGCGCCCCCGGGGAACGCGCCGACGCCCGCGGGGTTGGACACCGTCGCGTCGTCGTCGTCGTCCTCTCGCCAAAACCGCCAGCCGCAGTGCGCGTCGTCGACGTCGTCCGGTCTCGTCTTCGCCCACGTCGGATGCACGCTCGAGACGCTCACCACGTCCCTCCCGATGCCTTTCAGCCCGAGGACGCTCAGGCACCGCGACGCCCACGGGCACGCGTAGGAGACGTAGAGGTGGTATCGACCCGCCTCGGGCGGGCGCGCGGAGTCCGGCGCGACGCGATCGCGGAAGACGGCGTCTTTGCGCACGAACGCGCCGTCCGCGCTGACGTCCGCGACCGCGGTCGCGCCCGGGGTGGCGTCCTTCTCGACGACCTGAGCCTGAGCGGAGTAGGAGAGAGGCGACGGAATCAGCGGCGGAATCAGCGGCGGCGAGGGGAGGAGGGAGAGACGGCGACGACGGAGCGGCGGCGCGGCGCGGTGGGCGCCGGCGCGAGATCCAAAGTCTCGAACGCCGCGTCGCGTCGGTCGCGCACCTTCGCGCTCATGGGCGCGACGACGCTTCCGCGATGCGACGCGCGATGCCGCGCGACGGCGGCGCGGGCGTGAAGAGGCGCGTGGAGTTGACGCGAGGCGATTCGAGCGAGCGCGAGGTGCATGCGGCGGCGGCGCGCGCGCGGGAGTGACGCGCGGAGGACGGTCAGAACCGAGTTTCGCAACCTCACCGTCATCGTTGCGTCATCACACGCGTCAATTCGCGAAAGTAAGTCGCGATGGGTTGAACCCGCTTGACCGACGGGTCGACGCGCTGCAGCGATGAATAAAAATTCCGACGGTTCGGCGACGACGGTTCGAAACCGGGCACGGCGTCAAAGTCGAAACCGGGTGCCGAGCAAACCGCCTCAAAACGATTTCCGACCGCGTCTGACCTGGCGGATCTCCGCGAGTGCGGCGCTTTATCGCTTTTTTTTCGAATGCAGGAATCCCCGCACGCGCGCGCGGCACAATCCGCGTCGCGCACGTCCGTCGCGGTCACACCCGTCAAGTCGAACGCGGTCAACCGCGTCATGGCGTCGCACTTGGCGTCGTTCCCGGCGCCGCTGGCGTCCGCGCTTCGGAAACCCGCGCGCGCGAGCGCGTCGGGCGCGAGCTCCGCGAGGGATGGCAAATCTCGCCCCGCCAGGGCCCCGCTCTCGCGCGGCCCTCTCAGATCGGCGCCCATCGCGAGAACGCCTTCTTCGACGTCTCCGCTCGTCTCCTCTCGGCGCCGCGTCGACGTCGTCGTCGCCGTCGCGACCGGCGCGTCCTCCTCCCCGGACGCGTCGTCCTCCCCCGTCGCGTCGAGACGCGCGGAGCTCTTCACGGCCACCAAGAATCAGCTCCGCGCGGCGGCGAAAGAATGCGGGCTCCCGGTCGGCGGAAGCAAGACCGAGCTCGTGGACCGGCTCGTGCGCGCGGAGCTCGGCGAGGGCGTCGTGGACGCGTTCTGCGAGGAGGAGGACTGCGCGACGCCGCTGAACGTGCCCGTGACGGGGAAGCGGCCGGTCGTGAACGCGGGAGGAGAGGCGACCGAGGCGACCGACGAGGCGACGACCGAGGCGACTGACCTAAACCTCAAAGATTTCGAAAAGGTAGCCGCCGCCGCCGCCGCCGCCGCCGCCGCGGACGTCGCGACGGAAGACCCCGCGCTCGCGGAGAAGAAGAAGCTCGCGAGAGAAGCGGAGGAGGCGCTCTTCCGCTTGGAGAAAGAGCGCAAGGAGCTGGAAGCCGCCGTGAAGGCCAAGGCGGAGGAAAGGGAGGCTCAGGAGAAAGCCGCCGACGACGACGCGGAAGCCGCCGCCGCCGCCGCGGATGCGGAGGCCAAGCTCGCCGCCGCCGCCGCTCAGGCCCAGGCGGCCGAACAGAGCGCCGCGGAGGCGGATGTCGACGCCGCCGCCGCGGAGGAAGCCGCGCGGCTGCAGAGAAAGGCGGTGGCGGAACAGCGCGCCGCCGCCGCCGCCGCGATTCTCGCGCAGAAAGAAAGCCAGCTGGAGGACCTGGCCGCCGCGAGCGCGGAGGCGGAAGCCGCGGTCGGCGCGCTCGAGAGCGCGCCAGCAGCGCCGGAACCCGAACTCGAACCCGAACTCGAACCCGAACCCTCAGTCCACGCCGAAGCGCCCGCGGCGACGGCGAACGCCGCGGAGCTCACCGAGGAGGAACGCGCGGCGATGGACGAGCGCGAACGCCTCGCCGCGGAGGCGTACGCCGCGGCCGCCGCGAAAGTCGAGGCCGCCGCCGCCGCGCTCACCGCGATGAGCGCGGACACGTCCTTCGACGACGACCTCGCGGATTTCGCGAACCTCGCGTCTCGAGCCGCCGCGGGGGAGGTGCAGCTGCCGCCGCCCGAGGCGCCGCCGCCGCCGCCGCCGCCCGCGCCGACGGCGCCGACGGCGATGAAACCGCCGGCGACGTCGCAGTTCACGCCGCCGCGGGCGACGCACGGAGCGACGGGCTCGCCCGCGCCGATGAAAGCGCCGCCGCCGCCGGGCGCGTTGGGCTCCGCGCCGCTGCCTCCGCAGTCGCCGCCGACGCAGCAATTCGGGGAGTCGCCGAACTGGGTGAAGAATCGTCCGGGATTCCCGGGCGGCGCGCCGGATCATGCCGGCCACCAAAACCCGGGCGAAGGCGGCCGCGTCAACGCCGCCGGCCCCGCGAACAACGACTCGTTGCGGAAAGTCGGCAAGGTGGACCTCCCCGCCGCGGGCTCGGGCAAGGCGGACCCGAACCGCGTCGTGAACGAAGACCCGAACGCGGCGAAAAACATACAACGAGAGCCGCGGAGCGATCCGGACGCGGTCGAACGCGAGCTCGAGTCCGTCTCCGCGCTGCCGCAGACGGCGCCGTCGTGGGTCACGCCGATCGTCGCCGCGGAGACGAGCGCGGAGCGCAACGCGCGGTTGGGGGCCTCGGCGACGGGACCGAACGCGGCGCAGCGCGACGTGGACGCGCGGACGCGGCTCGGCGCCAACGTCACCTCGGTCGGATGCGCCTTCGGCGTGTGGGCGCCCCACGCGGAGCAGACGAAGGTGGTCATCTACGACCCGCGCGGCCCGATCCGGCACGCGATGACGCGCGAGTCGCCGGAGTCGCCGTACTTCAGGTGCGAGATCCCGGACATCGTCCCGGGGCGGCGGTACTCGTTCGAGGTGACTCTGCCCGGCGGCGAAGGCGAGGTGATGCGTCGGGATCCGTGGGCGCGGCAGACGGATTTCGACAGCGACATCTGCACCGTCGTCGACCCCGCGGAATTTTCGTGGACGCCGTTCGCGCGCGTCGAACCGGACAAGCTCGTCTTTTACCAGGCGCACGTGGGCACGTTCACCGGTCGCAACGACCCGGACGTCAGCGAAACGGCTCCCGGGGGAACGTTTAACGCGATGCGTAACAAACTGGATCACATCGCCGGCATGGGATTCACCGCGATTCAGCTCCTCCCGACGACGGAATTTGGCGGCGCGTGGGGATACAACCCGCGCTTGATGCACTCCGTGCACGGCCCGTACGGCACCCCGCGAGACTTCGCCAACCTCGTGGACGCCGCGCACCAGCGAGGCATCGCCGTCTTCGTCGACCTCGCGCTGCATCACGGCGCCGCGAACGGCAACTCGCTCTGGGAGTATGACGGTTGGAGCGTAGACAACAACGGCGGAATCTACTTCGAGGGCACCGGCGACACCGGCTGGGGCACCGGCTTCTCGTTCTGGAAGGAAGAGGTCCAGCACTACCTCGCGTCCGCCGCGATCACGTGGCTCGCGGACTACAACGTCGACGGCGTGCGCGTGGACTCCGCGCACTCGATGCCGCCGGAGATGGCGCGGCGGATCACCGACACGATTCGCGGGTCTTTCCCCGACCGGTTCATCGTCGGCGAGCACATGCCGGAGTCGCCGGACGCGCTGCATCGGATGGGGTTCGACGCGAACTGGATGCTCACGATGTGCGACGACGCCGCGAGCATGAGCAACAGCTGGAAGGGCGACGCCGGGAAGCTCGCGTCTCTCATCGTGCTACGAGACGGCTACGGCGTGAACTCGCAGTGCGTAAAGTACTTCATGGGGTCGCACGACCAGTGCGGGAAGCGCCCGGGGCACACGCACGACTTGGGGCACTGGGCCGGGCGGTTCGGCGGACACGGCGACTGGCGCGCGCGCGCGACCGCGCGCATGTGGTGGGGCGCCATGTGCGCCGGGCAGGGCCTCCCGCTCATGTTCATGGGCACGGAGATCCATCAGGGCGGGCACTGGCACGTCGATCTCGACACGAGTTTCGACTGGGGCCTTCTCCACCCGGACGCGATCAAAGACCCGGATTGCCACGGGCACGAGGGCGTCGCGTGCGTCGCCGCCGCGAACAAGATGCGCGCGACGCACCCCTCGCTGACATCCGGCGGCGGGAAGGTCATTCACCAGGACGCGGAGAACGGCGTCGTCGCCGTGGAGCGGCATCACGAGGAGACCAACGAGCGGTGCGTCGTGATCGTCAACGCCGGCGACGGGCAGTGGGACGCGGAGAGCCTTTACGGGATCAACGTCGGGGACCCGTGGGACGGATTCGGCGGGTTCGTGGAGATTTTCAACAGCCAGGACGAAGCCTTCGGCGGGTGGCCAAACTCGGGGAACAAAGAGCGCGGGTTCATCGAGCAAGACGGGAAGGAGCTGAAGCTCGCGATCCCGAAGCTCGGCGTCGTCGTGCTGAAGCAGACGCCGCCGAAGCCTCCAGGGCCGGACCCGGAGGCGGTGCTCGCGGCGCTGAACCAGAGCGGCGCGGGGAACGGGAAGTTGTGATAATAAGACAGGGAGGGTACGTACTAGGGAGGTGAGGGAGTGTGTAATATCTACTGACTGCTTCAACGAACTCGAGTTCGTTGAAGGAAGGTGTGAAAGAATGATCGAGCGCAGTGCACTGTGGTGAGAGTCTGGTTTTTTTAACAACAGTCGTCGAACCGACCGATCCCTCGCGCACTCCGCGAGCCGCGATGGGGGAGGAGGAGGACGCGCGCGCTCGCGTCATCGCGGAGATGAACGCCCGGCGAAAGTCGCGGATGTTCGGTCTCTTCGTGATCCCGCTGATGTACGCGCCGGCGCTGCCGCTGCGTGAGTGGCCCTCGCCCCGGCGCCGTCGCGCGCGCCGCGTCCGTCGCCCGCTCGCTCGAGCGCCCGCCGACCTCGCGCGTTTCTGACGACGTCCTCGCCGTCCTCCCTTCTCCGCCGCGCAGTCCGAATCGCGCTCCGGAACCACCCCGCGAGCGCGCGGAACAAGGCGTACGGCGCGGGGATACTCGCCGCGCTCGCGCACGCGGGGTACGTGATGAGCTCAGACAGCAGCGTGCTGTGAGACGCGACGCGCGGCGCCGCCTCTAGTAGCTAGTAGAGCAATGATAGGAAAAGTAGGAAGTCGTCCGATCGAATCGAATCGCGTCTCGCTCGCGACTGAACGTCGTCGTCGATCCACGCGGTGTTCTATCTACGCCTATCCCGGCTCCGGCTCCGACTCCGGCTCCTGCTGCGACGCCGCCGGCGCTTCTCGCGTCGGTCGCGTGACCGCGACCGCGACCGCGACCTCGACCGCGACCGCGACCTCGACCGCCGCCGCCGTCGGTCGTCGTCTCGCTCGCGGTCCCTCCGCCCTCGCTCCCGGTCCCGGTCCCGGTCCCGGTCCCGGTTCCGGTCCCGGTCC
>MDSW01048146.1_pt1 | contig 11611 bp, 13 predicted proteins | sample 811171 | NCBI WGS metagenome assembly MDSW01 (sample SAMN05326641, study PRJNA326480) | marine metagenome | isolation source: seawater | place: Atlantic Ocean: North West | collected 2012
AGGTAGTAAATAAAATGGCTGAAGATAAAGACGAAAGTCAGGAAAAGACCCAGGACCCCACATCCCGAAGATTGGAGAAGGCCAAGGAAGATGGTAAGGTTGTTCAATCAAGGGAAATGCATGTTTTTACGATTTTAACAATGGGAGTTTTATTAATGTATTTGATGCCTCCTTTATTAGATGATTTTTTAAAAATTACCGCCTCTTTTTTCAATTTTGGACCAGAATTAAACAGTGGAAAATCTCCGCTGGAAGCTATAAAAGCTGCAATATATTTTGTTGTTGAAGTTGTTATTATTTTTTCAATCCCTTTAGTAATTATTTGCATATTAACCCAATTTATAGTTGGAGGTATAAATTTTTCATTAAAATCTATTCATTTTAAATTTGAAAAAATGAATCCAATTAAAGGTTTGGGTAAGATTTTTTCAACAAAAGGTTTAGTAGAACTGGGAAAGTCACTTTTAAAAGTATTCTTTTTAGGAATTATCTCATATCAAGTTTTAATTTTTTACTTACCAGATTTAATAAATATAAGTGAAGCAAATTTATTCTCGGCTCTGTCAAGACTAGTTTCTTTTTTTCCTATTTTAGTCATTTGTTTATTAGTCGCTTTGGCAGTGATTGCAGCAATTGACTTTACCTGGCAAAAATATGATTACATTAAATCGTTAAGAATGTCTCACCAAGACATTAAAGATGAATATAAAGATACAGATGGACAACCAGAGGTAAAACAAAAAATCAGAAAATTACAAATGAATGCTGCTAAGAAAACTAGGCAAGAGAATGCATCTATTGATAACCTTGATCAGGCAACCGCTATAATTACAAACCCAACACATTTTGCAATTGCACTAAAATATGAGGTTGGAGACTCAGCTGCTCCTGTGGTTATTGCAAAAGGTAAGGGAAAAAACGCTGAATTAATAATTGAAAAAGCAAAAAAACTTAATATTGGTAAGATGCAAAGCCCGATATTGGCAAGGGCTCTATATTTTACTACAGAAATTGGTGACGAAATTGTCAGTAAGTTATATAATGCCGTAGCAATTGCGCTAGCTTATATCTATAAAATTAATAATGGAGAGGAAATTGAAAAACCAGAAATTGAGATACCTCAAGACTTAATTTTCGATGAAAATGGAAAAAAGAATGTTTAGCAGAAAAATTTCTCAACTTATTATCACATTTGCATTCTTTTATAGTGCAATTGTTTGTCATTTTAAGGCTATTGAAACGTACAATGAGGGAGACTTATTTTTATCTTTTTTTTTGTGGTTTTGTGCAATAACCTCTTTTATGGGAGGCCTAAGATTTCAAATTGCAAAATTAGTTGAAAAAATTAAGGAATTAAATAAAAAATGATTAATAATTTGTGCAATAACTGTCAACATTTTTACATAACTCATAAAAGGAACTTTCCCTATGGTTGCAGGGCATTTGGTGTAATTTCAAAAAAAATTCCTTATTTGGAAATTCTATCAATTTCTGGCACAAATTGTGCACTATTTTCAAAAAAGAATAAAAATGTTAATATAAAGAAAAAAGGACTGCTTGCATGAATCAACAAATTAACGCTATGCAAGAAAGCATAAAAATTGCTTTAGATGCTGCTGATGCTGCAACTGACGTAACATCAGAATATAAAAGAATTAAAAATGAATATATGAAAGCGGAGCAAAAAGTGAAAGAAATACATAAATATACAACTATCGTTTTTTCAAGTTCAATTGCTACAGCAGTGATTGCAATAATATTAACTGGACTTCTATATTTTAAATCATTATCCGAATTAGAAGATATGACAAGTACGAGTCGTGAAGCATTAGTAGTTTTCGCTGAGAATGTTGAAAATGTTAATAAAGCAGTTGAAAATATGAATTCAAGCCTTGCAAGGCATAGTGATCTTGTAAGTGCAAATTCTCAATTAAAAACCTCGGTTGAAAACCTATCTGATGCTATTAAAGCTAATGATAAAACACTAATGATAAATCTATCAAAGGAAATATCAAACCTATCATCCGGATTGTCAAAGTCCATTAAAGATGAATCTAATAAGCTTGTAAAATCAATTGCTGAATCCAACGTGATGACCTCAGCTAAAATAAATCAAGAATTAGATAAAATGATCAAAGAAAATAAGAAAAATCAAAATACTAAATTACTTAAAGAATTATCTAACAGCACTTCTTCTCTTAATGCTGCTTTAGATGCAATTTCTAGTCAAAATAAGCTTCTTGTCAGAGAAATAAAAGATAAAAATGAAAGTATTACTTTTCCATAAGATTCGCAAATGGCAGAAGAAAAGCAAAATAACTTCTTAGTTAAAATCGATAAAGTTCGAAAAAGAAGTTATGCGGGTTTTATGCTTTTAAAGCAAGATGATATTGTAGTTGCCCTAAACAATCAATTTTACACTTTTGGTGAAAAAAAGCTTACCGAAGAACTAAAAGATATAAAAAAAAATAATGAAAAGGCTATACTTACTATTTTAAGAGAAAATGTTTTTTTCGATATTGTTGTTAATAATAGTCTGGGTTGTAAATTTTTAACAACGAACAATGAAGAGACAGAAAAAATAAAAACAGATTTTGCTAAAAAAGAAAACTATGATTTAGAAGAATTAAATGAATATGTAGCAATGAGAGATATTTTTAGAAGGTATGATGTTTTTGATAACTCAAACTCTTTGTTAGCAGGAATATTTCCACCAGCATGGCTTGCTTACAATCGCAAGTGGTGGGTTCTTTTATTGTTTATTTTAATGTCGTTCATGCTTATATCGATTAACATTTTCATGTTTCTTCTTGGTTGGGTTCTTACATCTGTTTACTGTTATCAGGCTCAACTAAATTTATTATTTAGTTTTTCAATGCTTGAAGGTAAGGTTTTTACATTGAAATTTGCAGCTAAATCGATTGATGAAGCTCACAAAACAGTCAGATATCTAGATCCAAAGTCTAAGTTTTTATTTTCAAAACTTGAGGAACCTCAAACAGAAGACGAAAATAAAGATGAAAATAAAGATGAAAAAAAAAATGAAAACATTGTTAATGAAAAGCAGGAAGCTTTAGTGTAATATAATTTATATTTTACACTGAGGAGAACTATGGCTGAACAATACTCAATGCAAGCTGAAAATTTAATGAAATCTTCTGTTGAGGAATATAAAGAAATAATTAAAGAAGTAAAAGCAACAGATGCAAACCTTACCATAATTAGAAATATTAGAGTCAATATCCAAGGTAAACCAAGAAGGTTAGTTGATATTGCTGATCTAAAAAAAACGGAGGATGTTCATAAACTTCAACTTTTAGTTTTTAATACTGATCACATTGAGCTTCTTTCAGAGCAACTTGATGAAAATAGCTTCTCGTATGATATAGATGGTCAATTTATAAACATAACAGTACCAGACCCAACATATAAACAGCTTATGGAAGTGGTAGATGATCTTAATAGGAAAAAAAATTCTGCTATGGGTAGATTAACTAAAGCAAAATCAGAAGCTACTACAAGGGCAAGAACGGCTGTAGAGAATGAATTTATTACGCAGGGTGTAGCGAGTGCTGCCTCAAGAAAATGCGATGAGTATTATCAAAATTATGGTGATCAGGTATCAGAAATGACACTAGAAAAAATCAAAAGTATACTTGGACCAGAGTTTTTTGAAAAATATAAAAAAGAAGAATTAGATTTTGCTTAATTAGGCATCAACTCTTAATTCATTCTTTAGACCATCCCTACCTAACTTTTCGTATTCTTTCTTAAGATATTCTATTTTTTTTCCAGGTATAATCTTTTTTTCAGGTTTCCATGCTGGATATGAAAAATTTATTTCTCTAAATTTAGTGGTGTTTTCTTTATCAATATTTGAGGAATTTTTTTCGAATTTTTGTTCTTTATTGAAGCTTTCTTCAAACACTAGGTTTAATCCTTTTGTAATATTCTCTTCACTTTTTTTTACAGGCGTATTTATCTTTCCTTCATCTAAGATTATTTTATTATCTTTTATATTTGAATCTGAGGACAAGACTAATTTTTGTTGGTTTAGTGTTTTTAAATTAATGTTTTTTGAGGGAGTAACAATTGAATTACCTGATGCGTATTGAATATGAAGTTTTAGATCATCACCCATACTTGGTTTATTTGAATTTGCTAACTGTTTGTTTTCATTTTCTCCATTATCTTTCCATATTTCACTTATTCCTGATGCATCCAAGGCCATTTCTGTCGGAGTTTTATCAAAAATTTTATTAAAGGCCCAATTACCAAAACCAACTATTGCACCAATAGGACCACCATACAAAAAACCACCAAGACTATTTTGGACTAAATCTCTATCTGATTCTTCATTTTCAGAGTTTACGCTTGAGTAAATACCGCTAATAATTGGTAAGTTTTGTAATGGATTTACAAGTCCTTTAAACCAGCTCCAAAAAGAAAATTTATCGGATTCTTCTTTAACCAAATCTAATTGTTGGCTACTTTTTTCATTTACATTAGTATTTATAATTTTATTTGAACTGGAAATATGATGTGGACTTTTTTGTATTATCATAGTTTACAACCTAATTAATAATTAATTTCAATTTCTATTCTTCTATTTTTTTCTCGACCCTTGGAATCATTATTACTAGCCAAAGGTTTTGTTTCTCCATAACTAATTGCTTTCATTCTATCTGGCTTTAATTTTCCAGAGCTTGAAAGTTCCTGAACCACAGACGAGGACCTAGCTGCCGCTAAATCCCAATTATCTCTATATATTGATCCAAAAGTTAACGGTTTATTATCTGTATGACCAGAAACTAGAATCTCGCTTCTTCCTTTTTCATTTACTTCAGCAATTTTAGCCATAATTTTTTTTGCTTTTGTTGTTAAATCAGCAGATCCTGACTTAAACGCACCACCTGAGCCAACGGTAATTATCACTTTATCTTCTTGTCTATCGATATTTATAAGGCCTTCGCCCATTTCTTCTTTTAATGCAACTTTGAATTTATCTTCGGCAATTTTAGCTTTTCTTTCTTCTTCTTTAGCAGTATCCGGAGATGAACCTTGATTGTCTCCTTGATCAGAATCTGCCTCCCCTTTTCCTTCTTTTTTTGATGCAGTTGAAAGCTGAGCAAGTTGTTTTTCAACACCACCAAACAAAATCTCTGTTTCTGATTTACCAGAAGCAGCTTTTACAGATTCTATTGCTTTAACGGCTTCCTGCATCTCTTTTTCATCTGTTTCTGTTGGATTGAAATTGACAACAACTTTATCACCAACTGTTTCAACCTGAATATCTGAATCACCCTGAGAAACTGCGTCTTTTATATTTTCTGCTAATTCTTTTGCATCTTCTGATTCTCCATCATCTTTAGTAGCATCATTATCTTTAGTTTTTAATTCCACCTTTGGTTGATCAGTTTCTGTGGTTTGTTGTTGATTATTATCAGTCACTGAAGGTGTTGGATTGGGGCTAAAATTTAGAGATAAAATTGTTGTACCCTTAGGTTGTTCAACTGTAGGAATAATTCTCTGGATACCAAAAGCATTCTTCATACTTCCGCTTATTTGTTTAAATTTTGGAACATTGAATTCAGCAAATGAAAGTATTAGAACAAAAAAGGCCATTAACAAGGTTGCCATATCAGCAAATGTTGCCATCCAAGCTGGGGCACCTTTTGGGGGGCACTCTTCACATTCGTGTTCCTCTTCCTCGTTGGAATTATCTTTTTTCTCTTTTTTTTCTTCAGCCATTTTATCTATTATGCAGCTGCAGACTCAATTAACTTCTGCTTTTCTTTAGGTGCAAGGTTAGCAACAAGTTGGTCTTGAATATTTCTAGGACTTTCACCTCTAGAAATAAATTGTAAGCCTGTTATTATCATTTCTCTATAAGTTACCTCATAAGCAGAATAACCCTTTAGTTTAATTACAAGAGGCATAAATATAGTATTAGCTATCATAGCCCCATAAAGTGTTGTCAAAAGTGCAACAGCCATAGCTGGGCCAATTGCTTTTGGGTCAGCCATATTACCAAGCATGGCAACTAACCCTACTAATGTGCCGATCATTCCCATTGCTGGGGCAATATCAACCCAAGATTGTGCAACACCGATATTTTTTTCATGCCTAGTTACCATCGCTTTAAGTTCTTTTTTTAGTTGTACAGTAAGCTTTTCTTCATCCGCACCATCAACTAGCATTTGCAAACCATTGTCAAAAAAAGCGTCTGGAGTCTCTTGTCCCTCCAGAGCCATCATTCCATCTTTTCTGGCAATTCCTGCGAGTTCTACTATTCTTGTAATGAGTTCATCCATTTTTTTTACAGGTGGTTTAAAAGCCTTACCAAATGCTCCATATGCTCCAAAATACACCGGTAAAGGAGCTGTATACATAACAGCGAAAAAAGATCCTCCAAATACAATTAATATTGATGGTACGTCAATATACGAACCAAGTCCACCAGCAGAGATCATTGCACCTGCAATCATTCCTAATGTTCCTAAAAAACCAATTAATGTAGCTAAATCCATTCTAAAAATCCATTAAAGTTAAAACTTTATTTAAATATAATCACTGCTATTCTGCAACTTTGATACCAAAATAAAAAAGTTTTCTTCTATTTTATTAATTTTATGTAATTATATAAATAAAAATATGAAGTTTTTTTTTGTTATATTAATATTTTGTTTAAAAACCAATCCTCTTCTCTCATCAGACTACATTGATAAGGGTTTTTATGTGATTGATTTAAAAAATAAGATTGAATGGTTGAAGTGCTCTGCCGGTCAACAATGGAGTGATTCTAAAGAGAAATGCCTTGGAGAACCTGTCAAACTCGATCAAAATGAAATTAAAGAAGCAAATAGACAGTTGAATGAGCAAATTGAAGGAGAATGGAGACTTCCATCAAGAAAAGAATTAGAAAGTTTAGTTTGTAGCCATTGCGAGGGGGTAAAGATTAATCAAAAATTATTTCCTGACACTCCTGCACAACCCTTTTGGACTTCTCAAAAAAATTGGTGGTCGCCAAAATTTATTTGGTCAGTAAATTTTTTCACAGGACATTCTTATGGAAGATTCGTTCCAGAAAAAAAACTTTTTGTACGTTTTTTAAGGGATCGCTAATTTTTTGTTTTAATATAAAGATATAACTTCCATAAAAATAAAATTACTCCCAAGGAAATTATTAGATAGACTGCATTCCATGGTGTTACAAAGGAAAGGTAATGCAAATTTTCATCCATAGTAAGAGAAATTATAATCAAAAAGAAAACACTAGCTATAAAATACCTAATAATTGAACATAATCTACAATTTTTCATCTATTTTTTTATTAAACAATTAATTTTGATATTTTTACTAAATTCACATATTGATTTGGCAAAATTTTCATCTTTAGCAGTATATACAAGTTTATAAAGCTTTTTATCTTTCACAAAATTAATATTTAAGGTTATATTCTCAAATTTTTTTTTTATTTTATTTTCTATATCTTTTTTTGAATTTTCTGCATAATCCTTTCTGGAAAAAGCACCAAATTGAACTAAAACTGGTTTTAAATTCACTATTTCATTGATTGGATTTTTGGTAGACTTTACTTTTTTAATTGAATTAGTTTTTTCTTGATTGTCAATTTTTTTTGATTTCTCAACTACATCATTTTTCTGTGATTTTGAGTTTTTATTTTCTACAGCAGAAACATAATTTTCCTGCTCAAAATTAGATTTATTTTCGTTACGATTAATTAAATTACTTTTATTTTCAGAAACAGCTTTATTTTTGTTTTTTTTAGAATATTGCTGTTCAGTTTGAGTATCTTCAGTGTCATTCACAGATTTTTTTTGTGTCAAGTTTTTAACACCTAAAAAAACAATTAAAAAAAATAATGGAGTAATTAATATTGGTAGAATTTTCATAATCTAAATAAATAATAAATAATTTAATCAAAAAAGCCAGATTTACTTAAACTTTCAAAAAAAAAAATTAATCTACGCCTTATAATATTGTACAAGTCACTTTTCTGACAGAAAAAATATGTCAAATTAAAATTTTGCATTTTGTCTCCAAAAATTGTTTTATTATTATGAAAGGAGATTTACTATGCAAATCACTCAAAATTTAAAATTAAAGCAAAGTCAATCACTAGTGATGACTCCACAACTTCAACAAGCTATTAAGCTGCTTCAGCTTAATAACCTTGAACTTACCGACCTGGTTAACAAAGAATTAGAAGAAAATCCATTTTTAGAAAATGAGTCTAATGAAGAAAATGTTGAAAAATTTGAAGAAGAAACAAACGATTTGAGTGATTCGTTTGAATCTGGCGAATCAATAGCAGATGAACCAAAAATTGATGACTATGATAATAGATGGGATATTGATCTAAGTCATCAATCGTATAGTAAATCTAATAATAGAGATTCAGTAGATGCAGGTTCGGTGGTAGAACAAACATTAAGTGAAAAAATATCCTTAAAGGGAATTTTAAAAAATCAAGCTGATCTAGAATTTAAAACTCATTCAGAAAAAAAAATTTCAGAATTATTAATTGATTATATTGAGCCAAATGGTTGGATTATAACAAATATAGACGAATTAGCTAAATTTAGCGGTTTTGAAAAGTTAGAAATTGAAAACGTTTTAGTTAAAATGCAAAATTTTGAGCCTAATGGTGTGTTTGCTAGGAATTTAAAAGAATGTTTAATTATACAACTAAAAAATGATGAAAAGTTAACTGATAGTAAAAAGCAAATTATAGATAATCTTGAACTATTGGGTGAAGGAAACTTAAAAGAATTACAAAAAACAACTAACTTAAGTGAAGATGAACTTAAAGAAAACATAAAAGAAATTAGATTATTAAATCCAAAACCTGGAACAAAATATTCTGATGAAAACGGCAATATTTTCAATCCTGATGTAATTGTAACTAAAAATAATCAAAATTGGGAAGTTGAACTAAATGATAGTACACTTCCAAAAGTTACTGTTAACCAAGAATATGTGAATGAAATAGAAAGTTTGAATTGTTCTGATTCTGATAAAAAATACATCACAGAAAATTTAAATTCTGCTAAGTGGTTAATTAAAGCAATCCAACAAAGAAATATGACAACACTTAAGATAAGTGCCGAAATAGTTAATCAACAAAAATTATTTTTTGAGAAGGGAAAAAAATATCTTAAGCCTATGATTTTAAAAGATGTAGCAAAAAAAATTAATATGCATGAAAGCACAGTTAGTAGAGTAACATCAGAAAAATTAATGTTAACGCCGAGAGGTATTTTTGAAATGAAAATTTTCTTTAGTGCATCAATCGGAGGAACTAATGATGGTGAAAGCTTCTCTGCTGCATCGGTAAGGGAGTCACTCAAAAAACTAATCAGTGATGAACCAATTAATAATCCTTTTAGCGACGAAATATTAGTAAATAAATTAGAATCTCAAGGAATAAGTCTTGCAAGAAGAACTGTTGCTAAATATAGAGAACTTCTTAACATTCCTTCTTCATCAATAAGAAGAAGAATGATGAAAATTCAAAATTTAAATTTATAAGGGTTAAGATTTAATAGATATAATTTACAGCTTATTTAATTGATTAAAAGATTTAGTTATACCTAACTCTTTTAAATTCTTTTTCAAAACCCTCTAAGAAATGTATTAAAGGATAAGTCTCAGTTTTTAGAAGTTTATCATCTTCATAATGTTTTATTTCAATAAATGTACAATTATTATTAAGTGCATTCTCATTATTTTCATTTGTAAAATTTTTTAAATTCATTTTTATCTCCATAAATTATACTTAACAATATCTGCAATTTCCCTGCCAAACTAGATGCTGTCTAATAATTTTTGATTTTTAAATTCATTTCTAAAATATTTAATTTTTCTCTCTCTCTTACTCATTTCTTCGAGTTCAACAACTACATCCATTTTAATTTTTTTCTGTCTTAAATCAGACCAATAACTGTGAACTTTTTTTAAATATTTTACTTTTCTTTTTGGTATTGAGGAATGATATCTAGAGATGGCTTCATTCCACGTTTTATGCTTAGAATAAAGTGATTTTAAGAATTTCGCAGCATATTCTACATTATTTTTGGGATCTAATATTTGATTAAAATTTTTAAAATTTTGTCCGTGATACTTTAAACTAATTTGCATACAACCAACATCAATATTTTTTTTTTTATCATAATTTTTTTTTAAAAAAATTAGCGTTTCATCCTTACTTTTGAAAAACTTTGATTTTCCCGATACATTTAGTGTCCAAGGCCATGAGACAAAATTCTCTCCTTTTTTTAAGCCTGACTCTACTAATGAAATAGAAGTAAGAAGTTTATTTGGAATTTTATATTCTTTTCCAATTTTTTCTGTGTACTGATTACAATTCGTGGATGCATTTGTATTTTTATCAATAAAAAAAAATACGAAAAATATTAAAAAAAGTTTAATAATCATTCAAATTTTTGAGCAATTTTAATGCCAACTAATTTCGAATAATTGAACTACTTAATAATTCTCTGCCTATTGAGATAAAACTATAGGGATTTACTGATTTTTTGTTTACTTTTATTTCGTAATGTAAATGTGCTCCAACAGCCCTTCCTGTTGAACCCATTTTTCCAATTATTTCACCTTCTGTTACAAAATCGCCCTTTTTAACTTTCAATCTGTGTAAATGTCCATACAAAGTTGTAACTCCATGTTTATGAACAATTTTTATTGACTTGCCAAAAGATCCGTTTCTTCCTGAAAATGATATGTAACCATCAGCCGGTGCTCTTACCTCTTCCTGCCATGTACCAGCCATATCTATACCATGGTGCATTTGTCTTAATTTAGATTTTGGGTGTATCCTAAAACCATAGGGACTTGAAACATAGTAGTACTGCATTGGAGGCTTAAGAGGTAAAAAAATAATTGCATTTTTTAGTTCCTCTAAAAATTGGAATCTCAATGAGGTGTCTTCAATCAGTTCTTCATGATCAGCATTTAGATCGCTTTTCTTTAAGTAATTTTCAATTTTTCCTAAGTCAATATTATCAGGATTCAATTTCAAGGTTTTAAAAACATTTACAAGTTGAAAAATTTCTGAATCTAATTTTTTTGTAAAATTAATGATTTTTAATTTTTTTGTTCTTGGGGCTGTAAATGGTATTACAGGTAAATCTTTATAACTGAAAGATTCTTTTTTTATTATTTTTGGATTTTCATTTTTCTCAACATTTGAAATTGTATGTTCAAATGCAATCATTTCTGGACTCGCTAAACTTGAAAATTGATCAAAAATTACCTCATCCGGTCTATTGATTTCGTTAGTAAAACTTTTCCCAAAATTTGAAAAAAGTGTTTTTATATTTTCCAATTTTTCTTTAATATCAATTTTTCCCTCTTCCTGAATTTTATTCTCATAGTTTTTTTTTTCTTGAACAAAAATTTCATTTCCCTTATCAAAACTCTCTGGTTCTTCAGACTTAATGACCTCATTAGCTATATTCTTTAAAGTTTCTATTTCTGACTCTGTAAACTTTTGGTTGATAACTTGGTTATTCTTAAAAGTTACGTAATTAAAAAATGAAGATACGCCAAAAAAAATAAATTGTAAGAT
>MDSW01215187.1_pt1 | contig 11611 bp, 9 predicted proteins | sample 811171 | NCBI WGS metagenome assembly MDSW01 (sample SAMN05326641, study PRJNA326480) | marine metagenome | isolation source: seawater | place: Atlantic Ocean: North West | collected 2012
CCAAACAGCTTCTTCGCTCCATCAGAATCACATATTTCTACACCTTTCAGGAAATCAACGGCGTACTTTTCTGAGAGCATTGATCCATAGAGTACATCTTCGTACCTCATAGAATCTCCTATTCTGGTATTCTCCACCATTATCATAAATTTCTCCATAAATTCATCATAAATATCCTGATGCAAAATGAGGTTGCCTAGGCTTGTGCAGCGTTGTCCAGCAGTCCCAAAAGCAGCCCAGTATGCTCCCTCCACAGCATTGTCGATATCAGCAGAGGGCATCACTACAAGTGGGTTTTTGCCACCTAATTCCAGTGAAGCGCTGACTAGGTTCCTCCCACATATTTCGCCAATCATCTTTCCAACAGAAGTACTTCCGGTGAAAGATATCTTGTTGACCATTCCAAGGTCTGCTGAGTCAACTAGGCTTTGGCCGGCCCCGCTTCCATTTCCGTGAACTAGGTTAATCACACCGTTTGGTAGTCCTGCCTCGTGCATTATCCTGGCCAATGCAAAGGATAGCATGGGCGAATCCTGGGGTGACTTCCAAACACAGGTGTTTCCACACATGATTGCTGGAATCATTTTCCAGAATGGTACTGCGGAAGGGAAATTGCATGCATTGATTATGCCACAGACCCCCAATGGTCTCCTGTAGGTGAAAAGCTCCTTATCTTGAAGCTCGGAATTTACGGTTTGCCCATAAAGCCTACGACCCTCAGATTGGAAAAACAAGCAAGTGTCTATTGCTTCTTGAATTTCTCCGCCACATTCCTTCAGCGTCTTTCCAATTTCACGAGCTTGTAAGCGCACCAGATCCTCTTTGTAATCCATCAGTAAGCGACCCATATTCCCTATGACTTGCCCTCTGGTAGGCGCTGGAGTGGAAGACCAACTTGGGAATGCTTTCCTAGCAGATTTGAGTGCCTCATGCACATCTTCCTCTGTTGAGAGGGGAAATTCACCAAGACAATCGTCAACCCAAGCCGGGTTCCTGCTCTCAAATGTAGCGCCGCTGCTCGAAGATTTCAGCTCGCCATCAACAATGTTATACCCCCTAATAGCGGGGCTCCCATTGGGATTTTCTCTGTTAAGCTGTTCAAAACCGGTCTCAAGCACGTGCGTCATGGGTGCGCGAATACTGATCCCGAAATGAATTATACGCATCGAATATCTTTTTTCTGATAACAATTTTACCTTGTGGAGACTTCTCCATTGCTGGGTTTAACTACCCCCAATGCACGAGACCTGATGGCAGGGAGTGAAAGATGACTTCAGAAAGTGCAGATTCGCTGACCCTAAGAGTGGCAAAAGCCATTCCTAGTGACGTTGGCCATGGTAGAGCAAGGGTACCCTTTGACAATGACCTAAATCTAAAACCAGGAGACATTGTTGAGATTGAGGGCGAGAGTAAGACCGCAGCAATAGTATGGAGATGTAGGCCAGAAGACGCTAATCTCGGAGTAATCAGGATTGATGGCATTATTAGGAAAAACTCAGGAGTGAGTCTAGGGGACAGGGTAAAAATCAGGAAGGTCGAAGTAGAGCCCTGCACTAAGCTGGTACTTAGCCCTGTAATGGCTAAGCAACAAAAGGTAAGGTTCGGCCCAGGGATAGAGGGATTTGCGAGGAGGGGCCTGAACAAGAGACCCGTCGTGTCTGGAGATAGGATATTTATCCCCGGAATGACTCTTTTCGCAGAAGCACTTCCATTCGCAATAGTCCAAACCAGCCCCAAGGGAATAGTCCAGGTTCTTCCGGATACTGAGATTATAATCAAGGAGGATGCGGTAGATCAGGAAGAGCAAGATCTGGTCCAATCGATATCCTACGAGGATATAGGGGGAATTGGTAGCCAACTGCAAAAAGTAAGGGAGATGATAGAACTCCCACTTAAGCATCCAATTCTATTCAGGCGACTCGGAATAGAGCCACCGAGAGGAGTGCTATTGCATGGTCCCCCGGGTACTGGTAAAACATTGATCGCCAAGGCCGTAGCTTCCGAAACCAAAGCACACTTTACTTCTATCAATGGCCCAGAGATTATTTCAAAGTATTATGGAGAAAGCGAGAAACAGCTCAGAGAGATTTTTGACGAAGCAGCTGCCAACTCACCTGCTATTATTTTCATTGATGAGTTGGATAGTATAGCCCCGAAAAGAGAGGATGTCACAGGAGAGGTCGAAAGACGTGTAGTTGCACAACTTTTGACATTGCTGGATGGTATGGGAGGTAGAGACAATGTTGTTGTTATTGGGGCAACTAACAGACGGGATGCAATTGACCAAGCCCTAAGGAGACCTGGAAGATTTGATAGGGAACTAGAGATAGGTGTTCCCGATAAGGCAGGCAGGGGAGAGATCTTGGGCATACACACAAGAGATATGCCAATCAATGATGATTACAACTTGGATTGGCTTCTAGACAACACACATGGATTCGTGGGAGCTGATATCTCGGCTTTAGTCCGAGAGGCTGCAATGAAAGCACTTCGTAGGTATTTGCCAGAAATAGATCTAGACGAGGAAGAAATACCTCCCGAGGTCATTGAGAAAATGGAGGTAAGGATGTCAGATTTCCAAGAGGCCGTAAAAGAGATTGAGCCTAGTGCATTGAGGGAAATATATGTAGAGGTGCCAGAAGTTACCTGGGAGCAAGTTGGTGGGTTGCAAGATGTTAAAGAGAGGCTGAAGGAAAGTATAGAATGGCCGCTTACGATGCCAGAAAAGTTCGAACACTTCGGAATAAGCCCTCCTAGGGGTATAATGCTATTCGGTGCTCCCGGCACTGGAAAGACACTCATCGCCAAAGCGATAGCAAACGAAGCAAAGGCGAATTTCATATCAATAAAGGGACCTGAGCTGATTTCCAAATGGGTCGGAGAGTCTGAAAAGGCCGTTAGAGAAGTCTTCAAGAAAGCAAAACAATCTAGCCCTTCTATTGTTTTCCTTGATGAGTTCGAAAGTATCGCCGGTATGAGAAGAAGTCACTCTGGAGAGGGCTCCGATGTGATGAACAGGGTTGTGAACCAATTGCTGAGCAGTCTTGATGGGGTGGAAGGTATGGAAGGGGTGATTGTCGTAGCAGCCACAAATAGGCCTGAAATGATAGATCCAGCTCTAATGAGGAGTGGTAGGTTCGAAAGAGTCCTTCATATCCCCCCACCTGACAAAGATTCGCGCTCCGAGATACTAAAGATACACGCTGCAAAGATGCCGCTTGGAAAATTCAAGATTGATGAGCTTGCAGGAATGATGGAGCACTACACGGGTGCAGACATAGAAGCGGTTTGTAGGGAGGCAGCTTTGATTTCAATGAGAGAAGGAAAGAAAACGGTCTCAAAGAAACACTTCGAAAAGGCTGCGGAGATGGTAAGGCCCACTGTGACGGAGGAGATGTTGGAGTACTATTCCAAGATGGAAGGATCTCTAACCAGTGGACTTGAATCCGTAAGGAGGACTTCTTCCGGCCTTTCGGGAATTGAATTGATTTGAGGAATTTGATGAGGACTACATTCGGAAAAGAGATCCTAACTAGAAAGGTAGTCGATGCCGCCGGAGACTTACTTGGCCATCTTGCTGACTTCACAGTAGATTTAGGAACCGGAAATATTGTGTCAATTTTGGTGGTAGCAGAATCCGGTATCGATCCAAACGAGCTTCCATGGCCAACAACAGAAGGCCTTCTTTCTATTCCCGTAGAGGAAGTCGCTAGCATTGGATCGGTGGTTGAGCTCTCCAGATAGTAAGATGCAGTTTCGTTCAGGGTCACATAACGGTCATAAAATGACCTTCGGGCTCACTCTTCTGTAGGACTAGTGAGGATACCCGAATGATTGATTGGAAACGAGTGTCATCTTTCGCTAATTCCCGCAAAAATAGAAGAATAGCACTACAGATTTCTTTCTGGGGATTGCTAGCCATTTTGCTGACATCTATTGCAATGACATATGTTGTTCCAGGTCAAACCCAGCAGTCTGCATATGGTGACGAATGGAACGATCTAGGGTCTTTCAGAGGTGAGCTAAATGGAATGGGGGTGGAGACTACTGCACTCGTTTCAAGTCCGTTATTACTCAGTGATCTCGATCACCCCGAGGAAACTATATTCATAATCTCGGGGGTAGAGAGGGATACAATTTCACTTCCTCGTTTTACAGGGGGGGATGACATAGTTCAGTTCTCTGAAGGAGACGGATACACTTCATCTGAGATAGCAGCAATTAAGGAATTTGTAGAGAGAGGTGGTACTGTTATTCTCATGGACGATTTCGGATATTCAAGCAATTTGGCTGGAGAGTTTGGACTGGAATTTACTAATCATAGGCTATACACAGACTTCAGCTACGATAACGATCTAGGCTCTGACTTCGTTTGGGTTAATTCTAGTTCAGCGTTCAATTTTACCACATCCCAAGGGGCTCAGACTGGAGTGAACCCATGCCTCAGGGATGCAGATATGGATGGGGTGGTGGACGTTCTAGATCAGGACCCCACAGATCCTGAAATAGGTACAAATTTCCTCACAGCGTCGTCAACCGGACTTTGTTCTCATCGGTTTTTAGGCAACGACCAATCCACAAATAAACCAAGGTGGGATTGGTCACAGGACTACAACATCCTAACTAATACCCCTTCTGCATTTGAAAAGACCAGCTCCTACAACCCAGCTGAGCGAAGATACGTAGTTTCCAAAACTACTCAGGATTCTTGGATAGACAACAACGATGATGGAAATTACACTGTTGGAAGCTACGCCGCCTTTGGGATTGTTGGAGACGAGCAAGGTCCATTTCCTGTATATGTGAGATATTGCGAGGTCATATTGTGCCGAGGCTATGATTCCGGGAGAGTACACTTTATTTCAGATGGATCGGTACTAATCAACTCCCTATACGATCCAGAATTCGAATCCAAATACCTTGGGCTAGTACCTCAGAATGATAACAGGAAATGGATTTTGGATGTAGTAGCCGAAGCACTGATACTCAACGATAATGGTACCCAACCTAGTGAAAACGCACTTGTAATTTTCGATGAAAGCAGACACCAGCAACCAACAATTTTCGGAGACACATACAACCTACTCTATTACTTGCTGATATACTTCACAAATGACTGGATGGCAATGCTGATTTTGTTCCTAATTTTATTTGTGTTTCTTGAGGCCGTGTTAATCAGGAAGGAAGATCCTGAAGACTGGAGACATGTATTCAGAGTGGTCTACTACGGTTTCGGAGATGCTGAGAGATACAAATACTACCAGAGACCGGAGAAGATAAGACAAGTTCTTCTCACAAGGGTGAGGAACATCAACGCATTGTCGAGGGAGGAGTTCGATGCTATGCCAGCAGCTGAGCTTCAAGGGATGATTCGTGACCCTGTCTTAGTTCGTTTTATTTTCGAGGACAGAAAATACAGGCCCGACGAACTTGTTGGAATAGTTAGGAGAATAAAACAGTGGGGAGAATCTTCTGGAGGTGCTTCTACGTATGTGGACTAGGAAGGCAGCAATTATGTTGGCCGGAGGAATTAGCCTCATTCTTGTTGGAATGATGATTTCAAATTTCCAGATGATGATTATTGGTCTGACGTTCATTTCATTCATTTCTATTAGTGCATGGATCTCAGGACATTCTGAGTTGGAGATAACAAGATATGTACCGCACTCCAATGTCTACAAAGGTGATCTAATCGAGATATCTATAACAATTACAAATAATTCTTACAGGAGAACTCAGCAAATTGAGATCTTTGACAATGTCCCTCACGAAATGAAAATTAGAAGAGGAATAAACCAAATGAGATTGAACCTCGGCCCCGGACAGACTACCAAGCTCGATTACATGCTAAGATGCCCTTTGCGCGGTCATTACTCCGTAGGCCCTATTTCTGTGAGGTACAAGAATGCATTCGGACTATTTGTAAACGAATCAAAAATCGAGGATCTTTGCGACATCACAGTATTCCCCCAGGTAAGGGATGTTGAGGATGCTATGCTTAGAGCAGATGTTCCAAAAATGTACACTGGAGCCACTACTCTAAGGAGTCCGGGCCCCGGCATGGAATTCTATTCACTTAGAGAGTATCTTTCCACCGACTCATTAAGATCAATCAACTGGAAGGCATTCGCTAGAACTGGTGATCTGATGGTAAACCAGAAGACTAGGGATGCAGTCACTGACGTATTCGTTATCTTAGACACCAGAGAGGTAAGCAGAATTGGGACCGTTTTGAAGAATCCGTTGGAGATGGGAGCTTCGGCCGCTGCTTCGATAGGTAGCCACTTCCTGAAGAGGAAGGATTCCGTGGCCATGGTAACGTACGGAAGCAGAATGGAATTCCTACCACCGGATACTGGTGATAAGCAGCAGTATAAAATTCTCAGCAGTCTAGCATCCGTATCTCCTTCAGGATCAATGCCATTGCAGGCAGTGACTAACTCACTAGCTCCTAGAATAAGTAGGGGGTCACCAGTTTTCATCATCAGCAGCCTCGAGGGAGATGGAACCACTATACCAGCAATCAGAAACCTGTCAGGAAACGGCCACGAGGTGATTGTCCTTTCACCCAGTAGTGTCGACCTAGAGAGATTAGTTAGTAGGATTCCAAGGATGGCATATGAGGTACTGAAGCTAGAAAGACAAAACAGACTCACAGCAGTTTCAGGATTTGGCGCCAAAGTAATCGATTGGATGCCTGATGTAGAACTCTCACAGGCCCTCATGCAATCTAGGTGATGAATTATGGAAATCAAAAAGAAGGATGCTGAGACCATGGAAACCTTGCATATACCGGCTCTAAGGAGGAAATGGCAGATTCTAGTACTACAAATTATCTCTACTGGCTCCCTACTACTACTTCTAAAACGAATGAGCGATATCTACGGTCCTTGTAGCGATCAATTCATCATGGACAATAACAACAATGAGAACGTTTGGTGTCCTTCGTATGAGCATACCAGAGGGCTAATGTGGCTTGATAACAGAGGCGAACTCCTGATACCTGACTTCCTTCTGGGAATTAACCAGACCGGATTAATGACACTCTTGGCTCCTCTTGTGATGTGTGTAATCGCGGTGGTGGCAATAGACAGATATTGGGCTGCCCCCTATGATTTCCAGACCAAGATTAAGCAAGGGGTGGCCATTTTTTTCGCAGCGTGGGCAATAATCCCTTTTATTGGCTCATGGATAATTGCCACATTTAGCAACGGTTTTCACCTCCCATGGAACAGTGAGGAATCTCTTAACCACATGGGGGAGTTATTTTCTCCCATGGGACTAATCGCAGAGCTAATTTTTCTAGGAGTCGTTTTTGCACCGGTACTTGCAGGACTAGTGGGGATCTGGGGCCTGTCAAAAAGGGCAATAACATGGGCTCTAGGATACTACATCGTTGTCATTGCTTTCCACTCGATCCTTACTTTCGAGCCTATTCTCTCGGAGGTGGACGTGGGCCTGAATGCGCTTCCAACACAAATTGGAGAGGGAACAATGTTCGGAGGGCTGGTTTCTGAATTAGCTTGGTCTCTTTTGGGCGTGGCATTGCTAATGCTTCTATTCTTAGAATCAGGAACTGCTGCAATAGGACACATGGAGTATGCTGCTTCCTTGCCGGAGGAATCAAAGAGAGATTCCGAGTTCATAAAACAGTTCAACAACGTTGTTAATTCTCATTTAATGCAAATGGGCGTCATCATAGCATTAGTGGGAATAACCACCGCTCTAGCTCTCGCATTCGACGATCTGATGATCTCAATCGTAGGAATACTTGAGGGTACACAGTGGTCCGGGCAAGTCAAAGAGTCTCTGGAACTTCAGATGACCTATGGAAAAGTTATCTCAGCAGGGCTATTCATCATAGCTATCGCAGGTATGAGATTTCTTGTCCCATGGCAGACAGTTTCTGGTTACATAGAATCTGGAATCTCTAGGATTAGATCTTGATCATGCCTTAATTCTGACGTATATTTTACCAAAAGACGTGGCCAATACAGGTATCAATATCAAAAACCCACAAATTGTCGCCGTCATAGAATGATCTCCCAGGAAACCCTCCATAGAGGAAGAAATCAAAGGGGCAGCAAAAACAGCAGTCACTGAAAGTGAAACAAGGGCCAATCTATCCGGCCAAGGAGAGAATTTCTTCGAGCCCACTTCTGTTCTATTGGGAAGAGTCTCGGGTCCATCCATGGGTCTACGATTGAGGATTCCCGAATCAACTCACCGGAGGATGGGTTCAAGCATGTGTAATGTAGCGGACAAACATGGAATCGGCTATTGAGGTGCAGTCCTGCAGTAGATGCCGTTCAGACTCAATAGTGCACCAGCCATACAGTGGACAGCACCTTTGTGGGAAGCATCTCTCGTCATCCATAAGGAAAAGAACGTCAAAAGAGCTCAGAATTCAGTTGGACCTTCCCAAGGATGCAACTAGGTTAGATGGAACTCCATTCAGGATCCTAGTAGCCATATCTGGAGGTAAGGATTCTGCAGTACTCCTGTCAATGATGTCTGATATAATCGGTCGTCGAAGGGACGTCGAGCTAATTGCAGTATGCGTCGATGAAGGAATCAACGGATACAGGGCCCCCTCAATGGAATTTGCAAGGGAGCTTGCCGAGTCTTTGGGAGTGAGATTTGAAACAATGGCGTATGAAGAGATGGGTTATGAAAGAATGGACAAAGTTGTCCAGATGATGCCATCGATAGGGCAGAGGCACACAGAAGCCAATGGTCTGATGCCTTGTTCCTATTGTGGCGTGTTTCGGAGACAAAGCCTCAATACCATGGCCGAGAAGCTAGACGCTGATGTGATGGCGCTTGGCCATAACCTAGACGATATGGCCCAATCAGTATTGATGAATCTACAAAAGGGTGAGGTCGAGAGGTCCGTTAGACTAGCACCTCACACACAGTTTCCAATTGACGGAATCGTTCCACGAATTGTACCTCTCCGTTGGGTTCCTGAGCAGGAAATTCATGCCTTTGCGATACATTCTGGACTTCCAATCCATCACGGAGACTGTCCTCATGCAGGGGGGGCGATGAGACAGCAGAGCAGAGCGTTAGTGGCAAATTTGGAGTCTCAAACACCAGGAGCAAGGCACGGGCTACTTCACTCTCTAGATCAGATCAGGGATCTCCACAGGCATGCCAATCCAGACTCTAAGCAGCAAGTCAACAATTGCACAATCTGCGGAGAAATAACCAGTAGAGACATATGTCAATCATGCACGATGAGGAAATGGCTCTCAGAGGATCCTTAATCTCCTAAGTCTCAGAAGATCCGCCAGGAACTTCCACCATCCCTGCAAGCATTAGCCCACCTAGTGCTACGTGGGTTATCATTACTAGAGGGAAGACCGCGTTGAATAAATCCGGGTTATTTATTATCGGGGAGCTTAGGAATAATGTTCCGATGGGCATCAAGGATGGTAGTGCGAATCCCATAGCACCTTCCTGTCTTTCGGAAAGGAATGCGACCAATCCAATGATAATCATAGCCAACCCCCAGGTGACAGGCGACATCTGCCAAATAACTGCACCTGCGTCAATTGCGCTGTTTTGGGAATCCATGTAGTCTTCCTCATCTACGTATGCGTTATCCACCCATTCCTCTGAATTGTCTTGGGGGACATCAACATTATTGATGATGGTAACATTGCTACCAAGACCAATCACAAATGAAACTAATGAGACCATTATTAGCATGCTGCCTACTGTTAATAGCTGCTTGTTCACTCCATCAGATCCCTCCATCATCTCTGAATTTAGTAAGTGAAGACCTCCAAACATTAGAATAACTCCGAGAGTTGCTGCAACAAGAAGAGGCATCAACGTGCCTGCCTCATCGATTAGAGACTGTGTTGCGCGCTCTCCAACATAGGTCTGGGCAGGCCACATGATAAAGGCCCCTAAAAGTAAAACAGGTCCAGCTACAAGCATTATAGGCGTCAAATTTTGATTACTCATAGAACTCTGGTGTTATAGAAGAAACTTAATGTTTAACCTGATACTTAGTATAATTACACCTATTCTTATTCAAAGTATTTTTTCGATTAGCTCTTCAATATCTTGACCCCTTCCACAATAGTAGCATCTGATTTCTAGGGGATCCCTACTTACTACCCTCATCCTTTGAGGCAATGGTTCTCTGTCGTTGATCGTGATGCAGTTTGAAAATGAGCATCTGGCTATGTTCACTAGGTCATCAGCGAGCTCGACCATCATCTTTTCAGCAACAGCATGGTTTCTGATTATGGCTATGCTGGCAGATGGGGCGATTAGAGCTAACCTGTCAAGCTCCTTGTGACTAAGCTCACGGTCCTCTATCTTTAGTACATCCTTCCTACCTATCTTATCGCTTGGAACATTCATGACCAAAGACACAGGGGTAGACCTGTCCGTGTCTATCCTCAACAGCCTGATTACCTGCATCGCTCTTCCTGAGGGGATGTGGTCAACCACTGTACCGTTTCTAATTGCCGTCACCCTTCTCATTTCTGACATTAGCTCACCTTCTTTGGAACTTCAACTCCTAAACTTCTACAGAGTAATGCCATTCTCGTTGGGACTCCGTTGAACGCCTGCTCGAAGTACTTGGCGTGGTCAGTCGAGTCTAGACTAGGGTCTATTTCGTCGACCCTAGGAAGGGGGTGCATCACTATCATTTCTTTCTTGGCTCCAGATAGATCTGACGCTCTCAATTTGTAAATGCCTGCGACCTTTGAATATTCATCCTCGTCAGGGAACCTTTCCTTCTGTATCCTCGTCATGTATATTACGTCGGCATCCGGAATCTGATCTTGAAGCGAGTCTGCCTCATTGACTTCGGCACCGTGTGACCTTAAATCAGAAACTATTTCCTTTGGCATTCGAAGACTTGCGGGGGAAACCATAGTCAGGCTTGCACCAAATCTAACCAAGGCGTGAGATAGGCTATGCACAGTCCTGCCATATCGTAAGTCACCCACCAGGATCACATTCAATCCATTCAGAGATCCGTGGGAATTGTTTATTGTAAATAGGTCAAGCATTGTTTGAGTAGGATGATTGCCGGCTCCATCTCCAGCATTGAGAATTGGAATCTCAACGGAATCAGCGCTATACTGAGCTGCTCCTTGCCTTGGGTGTCTAATAGCGGCAATATCTGCATATCCATCAATCATTTGCATGGTGTCATATAGAGTCTCACCTTTAGCAACTGATGTACCCACTGAACTAAAGTTGAGGACTGATCCTCCCAACCTCTTCATTGCTGCTTCAAAAGACATCCTTGTTCTCGTGGAGTTCTCAAAAAACATGTTTGCCAAGACCTTACCCTCCAGAAGTGGAAGGTGCAGTGCTCCTTTGGCCACGGGAAGCAACCTGTTTGCATCGTCAAGTACGGATACAATCTCTTCATTACTTAGATCGTCCATAGTGACTAGGTCGCCCATACTCTCTCTCTATCGCGGAAGCAGTCCTCTCATATGCCTTGTCATTGCTCGAGAGAGATATTATGCGTACCGGCGTCTTGATGAGTGACACTCTGTCCCCGGAACTCGATGATAATCAGCCGAACGCCACTAAGAGTGTCTTTCTGTGGAGGGGGCACCGATTTAGATGG
>MDSW01121986.1_pt1 | contig 11610 bp, 7 predicted proteins | sample 811171 | NCBI WGS metagenome assembly MDSW01 (sample SAMN05326641, study PRJNA326480) | marine metagenome | isolation source: seawater | place: Atlantic Ocean: North West | collected 2012
TCGGCGCCATCGTTGGGCCTGGCCTGGCCTTGTCCCTCTACGGTGGAAAACTGGACGAAGGGGAAGCATCCCTCCCATGGTTCGCGCCAGTCCTCGCCCTCAACCAGATGATCAAGGGGCGCTACCACTGGGACAACTCATCGTTTGCTCAGTCCGGATTTGCAACGGCGCTTGAAAATCGGCTGTACTTCGACCACTATTACGACATGGCCATGCTGAAAATTGTGGCCGCTTTCTCCTTCAAGGCCGCTGAAGCCGATACTAAGGTGATCGATGGTACGGTGAAGACGATTGAACGAACCTCACAGGAACTGTCCACAAAAATCCGCTCGCTCACCACCGGCTCGGCTCGTGATTACATCTTGATGGCGGCGTTGGGCACCTTGGTTCTCTTTGGGTTGATTTGGGGGGTGGTCGCTTGACGACCGATTGGATTTCCATTCCACTCGTTGGTCTGCCCATCGTGAGCAGTTTGGTTTTGCTGGCCTTTATTGCCGGTGTTTCTCCAGCTGCTCGTGACCGCCTGGGTTCAAACATCCGAATGGTTTCTCTCTTGATTTCTCTGGCCATGCTCGCGCTGACAACAGCCATGTTCTTTGGTTTCGACCAGTTCGCTGGAGAGTTTGATTGGGCTACGATGAAGTTTGACCAATTCAACTACGACATGCGCTATGTCTGGATTGAATCATTGGGCATCCATTGGAGTGTTGGCATGGACGCCTTGTCCTTCCCGATGGTATGGCTCACCACCTTCCTGTTGCCCGTGACCATCGTGGCCACGTGGAACGAGAAGAACGCCGCCGTGTACTTCCCGCTCATCCTCTTGATGGGTGGAGCGCTCATCGGTGTGTTCGTCGCTTTGGACTTGTTCATGTTCTACGTGTTCTGGGAATTGACCTTGATTCCGATGTTCTTCCTCATCCTCAAATGGGGTGGCTACGACCGAAAATATGCCTCTCAGAAGTTCTTCATCTACACCTTCACGGCTTCGGTTATCATGCTCCTCGGTTTGGTCACCGTGTACTTCCTTCAACCCGAGAACCTCTCATACGCTGGAGCTTGGACCGGTCGCACCTTCGATATCCCTACTTTGACGGCACATGCTCAATCCGCCAACGCAGACGGGGCCTGGTTCCTCGGTGAAAGCCTGCAAAAGATTCTGTTCGTCATGCTGATGATTGGATTCCTCGTCAAGTTGCCTTCCGTGCCGTTCCACACTTGGCTGCCCGATGCGCACGTCCAAGCCCCGACCGGTGGTTCGATGTTGTTGGCTGGTGTCATGTTGAAGATGGGTGCTTACGGTATGTTCCGCCTTCCACTGGCCATGTTCCCGCATGCGGCTCATCACTTCCAGTTCGCCTTGATGGCCCTTGGTATGATCTCCCTTGTTTGGGGTGCTGTGGTTTGTCTCGGCCAAACCAATCTGAAGAAAATGGTCGCCTACTCCTCGGTTTCCCACATGGGTGTCATCCTCATCGGTATTGCGACCATGCAACCGCTTGGATGGGCTGCAGCTCTCTTCATGATGTTCGCTCACGGCATCATCAGCCCGATGCTCTTCGCCGTCTGTGGTGCCTTCAAGCATCACTACCACAGCATGGAAATCGGGTCCATGCGAGGCATGGCGAAGCACTCGCCTTGGTTGGCCACATCGATGATGTTTGCATGGATGGCTTCCCTCGGCCTGCCGCTCTTGGCTGGGTTCGTGGCTGAGCTGATGATGTTCCTCGCCTTGTGGCACTTCCTTTCAGCCGAAGGCTGGAGCGTGCTGTGGATGGTCGGTCCAGCCTTTGTCTTGGCCATCACCGCTGCTTATTACCTCTGGTCGATGCAACGCACCATCTTTGAGGGTGGCGATGAAACGCAACCTCCTGAGAGCCTCAAGGGTCAGCGGGTTCCGGACATTGGGGACGCTGAGAAGGTCGCCATGCTCATCCTTGCGGTGTTCACCATTCTCTTCGGCATCATGCCGTGGATTGCCTTGGACATGATGAATGGATGGACCGTTGCGTTCTTTGAATCGCTCTTGATTCCAATCTTAACAGGAGGTGCCTGATATGGAGCAAGTTGAACCCTTTGCTGAAGGCTTTGTGTTGGCCCTTGCACCTGAATTTGTATTGGTCATCGGTCTGTTCACCCTCATGATTGTCCCCAACATGGGCAACGCCAAGTTCCGCATACCGCTGACGCAAATCCGCATTCCTTGGTTCTTCGGTGGAAAGCGTGGTAAGCTTGACAGCGACCCACGCCTTCCAGGATTGTTTGCAACGGTCTTCTTCACCATCGCCTTCGGCCTCACGGCGACGTCCTTTGTCAACGGGATGGTCAAGACGCAGATTGTCACTCCAAGTGGTACACCCATGCTGCAAATCGATGAGTTCAGCCGCATGTTTGAACTGATTTTCTTTGGTGCGCTTGCACTCGCCAGTGCTGCCTCAGTGAACCGTCTTCCAGCGACTCGTCGCTCTGATCGAAGCCTCAGTGGTCTCTACAACAACCGCCGTCAAGTCGACTTCTACATCCTCTTGATGACCACCGGATTGGGCATGGCCGTCGTTGCTCTGGCTCAAGATCTGTTCATGCTGTTCATCGGTCTTGAGTTGGCGTCGTTCTCGACCTACGTCTTGGTCTCCTTCATGAAAGAGAGCAAAGAAGGCACCGAGGCGGGCATGAAGTACTTCATCGTCGGCTCGGTCGCTTCCGGTGTTGGTCTCTACGGATTGTCCCTGCTGTACCTTTGGTCCGGTTCCCTCCAATTTGCTGACCTGTCCGTCGCTTTTGCCGCCAACGGCATGGAACCACTACCACTCATCGCCTTGGGCATGCTGCTGGTTGGCTTTGGGTTCAAGGTCAGTGCAGCGCCGTTCCACTTCGCTGCCCCGGATGCCTACGCAGGGGCGACCGCCCCGGTCGCCGGTGTTCTGGCGACCGCAAGCAAAGCGATGGGTGTGCTCGGTCTGCTTCGTATTCTCCTCGCCATCGCCTCCCCCGAGGCCACCGATGGTTCAGCCGTTTGGTTGGTTGCTCTCGGTGTATTGTCCGTCATCACGATGACGTGGGGCAACCTCGCTGCGCTTGGTTCAACCAATCCAAAGCGAATGCTGGCTTACTCGTCCGTCGCCCACGCCGGATACATGCTGGCCGCCATCACCGCCATTGGGGCCCTGAACTGGGAAGATGGGCACATTGACATGAGCAACGATGCGGCTTTGGTGGTCGTCACGGCTTTGATTTTCCACCTCACCGTTCTGGTGTGCTTCAAACTCGGTGCCTTCCTCGTGCTCTCATTGCTCGAATCAGAAAAGGGCGGCCACACCTTGGAATCGCTCGGCGGCTTGGCCAAGCGAGACCCGTTCATCGCCGTGGCCATGTTCATCTTCATGATGTCCCTTGCTGGCGTTCCGCCCCTCTCCGGATTTGTGTCCAAATTGCTCGTCATCATGGGCATCGTCAAGGTCGCCCTGCTCGACGTGACCGTCAACAGCGACCTCGTGTTTGGTGATATCCACTGGGTGTGGTTCCTTGCCTTGCTCATGGTCATCAATTCGGCCATCTCGGTGTTCTATTACCTCCGAGTCGGTTTGGTCATGTATTTCCACGACCCGGAAGAAGGACGAGAAGGCCCGCTGCCAAAGGGTTCCTCGGTTCGCTTTGCCATCATCGCCTGTTTGATCACCACGATCTACTTCGGCGTTGGCGCTGGTCAACTCATCGCTTTGTGTGAAGCAGCGGCAAACGCCCTTGTTGGCGCTTGGTGATTTCAAAAACCCCTTGCGCAGCCTGAGGCCCCGTTTTGGGTGATGACTTCAAGAAGGGTAGACGGTTGGCAGAGATAGGTGAGACTGATTGGGTCGCAGATTTGAGGAAAAAGTGGACGTCGAAGAACTCGCACGTCTTGAGAATCCTGAAAACGCTAGCGACGGTAAAATCCGTGTCAAAATGCCGAACAAGAAAGTGAACGAGATGTTCGCTTTGGCCTCTCAAATCTTGGGGGGTCGCCGCGTCACCGTCCTCTGTGCAGACGGTGAAACACGCATGGCTCGGATTCCCGGAAAGATGCGTCGTCGCCAATGGGTGCGAGAAGGTGACTTGATCATCGTTTGGCCATGGGACTTCCAAGATTCCAAGGCCGACGTGAAGCACCGTTACACCAAGACGCAGGCCATGTACCTCTCCCGAAAAGGAGTCCTTCCAGACGATGTTGACATGTTTGGTATGGGTGTCTCCCTTGACGATGACGGAGAGCATGATGATTTGTTTGCTTCAGGAAGTGCGGTCGATGACGAACCAGAGGCAGAAGCCGAAGGGGACGATGACGGAGACGACTTGTTCGCCGATGATGGTGATGACGATTTGTTCGCAGACGACGATGACGATGACCTGTTTGCCGAAGAGGAACCTGCCGAAGAGGAACCCGCAGAGGAAACCCCTCCCGTGGCGGACAGCGTTGTTGAAGACGAACCCGAAGGCGACGACGACGACGATGACGACATCGATGCTTTGTTTGCTTGAGACGATGAGGAAGCCGCATGGTTGGAGATGACGACTGGGAAGAATTGGCCGGTCGCCCTCGAAAAGGACGAAAACCTCGCAAGAAGAAACAACACCGCTCCAAGGCTGACCGCTTGGACGCTGAACATCACCGTGCCGAACAAAATGAATTTCTGCGTGGCTTAAACGACCGTCAGGGTCGTTATGAGTGGATGAAGGAAGAACGCTACAACACGATGTTTCGTGGCATTGAGGCCAAAATTCAGGGGGCCATGGGGACGGGTACCTACGATTGGGTTGACCGTCGTGTCTTCGACCAAGTCTTTGACCGGCTCACCCTTATGGCGCTTTACAAGATGATGAAATCCGGGGTCATCGACACCCTTGACTTTCCTGTTGCCCGTGGCAAAGAAGCTCACGTGTTCCACGGCACAAACCTCGCTGGAGAGCCGGTGGCCGTGAAAATCTTCCACACCTCAAATGCCGTGTTCAAGAACCTCATTCAATACATCGAAGGCGACCCTCGGTTCACCGGCTTGCGCCGAAAACATCGTGATTTGGTCGAGGTCTGGGTGAGGAAAGAATACCGTAACCTGAACCGACTCGCTCGTTGGGGACTCAACGTTCCCTTTCCAAGAGGCGTTCACAAAAACGTCCTCATCATGGATTACCTCGGGAGTGCGACGTCGCCATCACCGAAACTTCGAGATGTGGTCATCGAGGACCCCTCACCCGTTTACGATGACCTCCTCCGCTTTTTGGCCATATCTTGGCAGAAAGCAAACCTCGTGCACGGGGATTTTTCACCCTACAACATTCTATGGCATGACGGCAGAGCCTGCATCATCGATGTGGGCCAAGCCGTTGTAGACAGCCATCCTAAGGCCCAAGAATTCCTTGTTCGGGACGTGACCCGCCTTGTGGAGTGGGGGCAGAAGAACGGCATGGACGTCGATTTAGCAGGAGCCATGTACGAGGTGCTGAACATGGACCTGTCCGATGTGGAACAGGTTGAGTTGCTGGAGTGATCACTCTTCTTCCCAGGTGATGTTCTCATCATCGGCCAGTTGCATCATCTCTTCGACCGCTTCGTCATCTTCGGGGTCAACCTGCGAGGCTTTCATGCGTCGGTTTCGTCGTTCCTGCGATATTTCAGCCAGTCCGGGAACCAACCCTTCGAATCCAGTTGAGGGCGAAGCCGCAGAGGTTCGCTCTTCGTAGGCATCAAGCGAGCGGGATTCAAGTCGAGCACGCTTTCGGTCGCGTTCCAAAAACCCGATGACGGTTCCGTGTTCCGAGCCCCCTGCCAACATTTCGATGGCTTGGCGTGCGGCAAACAATCCACTTTCTTCTCCCACCAACACCACCGTTGAGTTGTAGATGCTGATTTGGGTGTCCGTGAGTTGCTCAATGAGTTTGCGAATCTTTCCTTGGCGGCCGATGATTCGAGCCCGAATGCGTCGTTGTTGGTTGGAGCGTTTTCCAACGTATTCTCGCAGGTCAACGAGTTCAAAAAAATGGTCATCGTCCAGCAAGCGTACGGCGGCATCGGGGGCCATGCCACGGCCAATGGCTTTCACCACATCGGGCAGTTTCATGGCTTTCACGGGGTCGTAGGTTCCGGGTTCACCCCATTCCACATCGATGTCGCCGGATTCGGAATCGATGATGAATTTCTTGCAACCTGCGGCCTTGTGAATCGCTTTGCTGGTCGCCCCTTTGGCACCGATGATGACCGCGATGCGGTCTTTGGGTACACGTGGGAGCGACTGGCGCATGGTCGGGCGTGAGGCCCGATGCTTTTCAATCCCTTGTCCTGTGCTGGAGAAGGGCAAGGGCAAACCCAACCAGCACGATGACGAACAAGGATGGCGCAAAGGAAGGGACAAGACCCGGGGCGTCAAGGGAAGCTCCGGTCACCATGAGGTAGTTGTTGTTGTTCCCCTCATCGTATTCATCGATCACGTTGGCGAAATCGATCACCAAGCGGAGGTCGAATTGTCCTGACCGGGGGACGGTGTATTGCCAAATGATGGTCTCGGTGCTGTTTGAGAGGGTGCCAGCGGGAAGGTTTCGGGTCTCCATGACCGTCCAGTCAACGGTTGATGAACGGTCAGCCGGGGCGGTCTCCAGGCGGACGATGACGCTTCCACCGTAGTCCTCATTCGATTCCAAAACACTCGTGATGGTGACGTTACCGGTTTGTTCACCCGGCCTCACCACGTTCCGGTCAAGGTTGGTTTGGCTCACGTTCCAGAACAAGTCAAGTCCAGGCAGAATTTGATACGAGGATGCTTGAGTGGTAAACGAGTTTCCAGCCTCATCGACGAGCACCGCCCTCAACATGAGATGTTGGCGTGATTTGGTCGCCCAACTGGCAAGGCCAACTTGGCCAGAAAGGCCATTGACGCCCATGGTCAACCATCGGCCGGAAAGGTCGGGCGTCTCACCCACTCCGTTGGAGTCAAATCCGTATTGGATGTAGGATGCCGAATTGTCGATGCCCGAATCGGCATCCTCTGCGTTGAAGGTGATGTTGGCGGGCCCAACTCGGCTGGTGGTCAATTCGTCGACGGTCCATGAAAGACCGATGGGGGCGGTTTGGTCAACACGGACGGTCACGGCCGTAGCAGCGCCGGTGTTGCCCACCCGGTCCGTTGCTCGCAGGTTCAACGTGTGCACACCTTCAGCCAAGGCGAGGGACAACGTATCACTCGTCGTGGTTGTCCATGCTTCTTCGTTCAAGGCGTAGTCCACGCTGGCGACGCCTGAACCTTGACCGTCGTCGGATTCGCTGATGAGGCCACTCACCGAAACGGTGGTTGATTGTTGCCAAGCCCCACCATCGCCGACGGTCACGCTTCCAATGGTTGGCCCGGTTCGGTCGATGCCGATGAACACGGTGGACGTGTTGGACAATCCTGAGTGGTCAAAGACGGTCAACCGTGGCGACCAGGTCCCTTCTTGCATGTTGCCGCTGGCCCAATCCCAACCATAATTCAGCGAGGTTGGGCCATCGGTCGCTGGGGAGCCCGGCCCGGGCACATTGGTCAGGGTGGCTTGCTTGAGGTCATCATCGCTGGCACCCCAACGGAACGAAAGAGCATCTTGGGAACCAATGTTGAACCATGCCCGGTCCGAAAGGCTGGCTCCGTTGCCAGCATCTGGGTTGAGGACGGTGAAGGTCGTGATGGAGGGGACCTGATTCACGATGTCAAACCAGCCAGTGGTTGCCTGAGAGAAACTTTCGGTGTCGCTGTCCCAACCCGAGGCACGGAGTTTGTAGGTGTCATTGGTCAAACCTGTGGTGTCAAAGGGGTACATCCATGGCGTGGTGGTCAAGTTTACCACGGTGGTCCACGTGGATTCATCGGACGTGATTTCAATCAGCAGCGAATCGAGTGTGCCCGTTCCAGCGACGCTGAATGTAAGGGCGTAGGTGCCCTTGACCTCGTCGCTTTGAGCGGGTCCATTTGAGAAACCAATGGCCAGGTTTGAGGGGCTGCTCGCTTCGACAACCACGGCATCGTTGAGAGAAGGATGTTCCACCGTCGAATGATGTTTGGCCACCGGCAAGAGGGAGCAGAGCAAGAGGGTGACCAGCCAAACGGCCGCACTGCTTCGTCCCATGCCTCTCCCACACCTTCGGTGAGCCTTCAACTCTCCCCTCCATGACTGGAGGAAGAGGGTGTTGTTCAGTCGATTTGGTTTCGCCACACAAAAAAGGAGGTTGCATGGCCGTTTTGTCAGGTATTTTGGAGATGGGTTCAAGTGCTTTGAACGACCAAGGCAAAGTATGGAGCGTAAAGCCAAGGCAGTGTTCATCCTCGGCCTTCTTTTGTTCAGCGTGTTACCCTTGACGGTGCAAGCCGAAGAAAGCGGTGGCATCCAATCCTCTGCCGCCCAAATGGCGCTAAGTCCTTCTAACCCTGTTATGGGCGGTTCCGTGGACATCGATGTCACGCTCTACAACAGTCAACAAAGCGACGCCTTCAACGTTGAAGTGGCGGTGTACAAAGAGAACATCGCCCAGAGCAACCGGCTGATCCTCGATACGGTGACCATCTACGCAGAATCGTTCTACACCGTCAGCACGACCTGGTCGGGTTTGACTGAAGGCACCCACAAGGTCTGGTTTGAATTTTCAGCCGGGGGCGACATTCAAGCCCGTTTCAACAAGGAGTTCAACGTGTCTGGTTTGGCAAATCTTCGCATCGACACGCTCGAGTTGGACACCAGTTCGACCGTGTACGCCGGCGACACCGTTGGCCTCTCTGCGTTGGTCCTGAATTCGGGCAGCGTGGACGCACCGGAGACCAAACTCCTGCTTGAGGTTCCCGAATCAAGCGATGTTCTTCTCACCACGCCTGCCTTGACCGCCGGTTCATCGGCGTGGGTAAACACCACCCTCGTCGCCCCGAGCAGCGGTGTCCACGATGTCGTTGTCACGCCCGATGCAGAGAACGTGGTTCAAGAGGCCTCGGAGATGAACAAAGCCACCGATGTTGAATTGGTGGTGGCCACTCGCATGGATTTGAGTTTCAAAGACGAATTGACCATCACGACCGCTGAAGGGGCGCTTGAAGGCCCGTGGACGGTCGAAGGCACGCTTGTGCGCACCAACGGCACCGGTCCTTTGGACGTCCCGGTTTGGCTCCAACTCTCAAACCCTGCTGGAGGTTTGGTCACCAGTGAACCGTTCACCGTTTCCTTAACGGGTGTTGGCTACATCGAGCAGGTGTTCAGTGCCCAACTCACCTCAACCACCCTCAGCTCCTTGCCCGAGGGCGATCATGTCGTCACGGCAAAAATCAATCCATTCAACGTGGCTGGTTTTGAACAAGAACGCACCGATAACGACGTCGCATCGGGCGTGCTGACCATCTTCCCCATTCCAGATGTGTACGTGGATGCCAATGCGCTTCCAACGGTGCCCTCGGTCCAATCCGGTGAGGACATCGAATGGCGAGTCACCATGGAAAACACCGGTGATATTGGCGTCTCGGGAAACATTCAGTACATTTTTGACGGTCTTGAAGGACAGTCCCCTCCTATTTTGCTGGATGCCGGTCAGGCCTTCACATGGACCATCACGCTTCCAACGGCGTTGGGAGCCCACACAGCCAATTTTGAGGGCCAATGGGTCGCTGCCCCCGGCAGTTGGGACGCCAACAAGCAGAATTCCTTCGCCACCGGGTCGGTATTGGTTGAATCAAAACTGAAACTGGACTGGGAGTATGCCTCGTTGGAACTCCTTGATGCCGAAGGTGAGGTGCCCGATATGCCGCTTGATGACGGGGAGGCCTACACCCTGAGCATCAGCCTGACCAGCCAAGAGACCGGCCAGGCCAACTACACCTGCCAAGACAGCAGTAACACCGTGATGTCAACGATGGCGGTCAACGTCGTGAACAGGGGAGACCGTGCTCAATTGTCGTGCACGTTCACCGCCACCGCCTCAATGACCACGGTTCGCTTGATTCCAGAGGACGCCTCGATCAGTTCCACCTTCTCACGTTCCTTTGCGACCTTGGCCACCAACACCAACAACGACGGAGCGGGTTCCTCCTCTGAGGCTGGAACGGTGACTTTGTTCGGTCTGGTCGCCGTGGGGCTCATTGCAGCTTTGGTTGCCGCTGTTCTTCTCACCCGAGAGCGTGAGGAAGAGGTCGAGCGTGATATTTTCGAATACTGCCCAGCATGTGACGGTGAATTGGAAGGCACAGAGGACCGTTGCCCCCATTGTTCCTTTAACCTCAAGAAAGCCAGGAACCAGTTCCACGATTGCCATGAATGCGGGGAATCCGTCCCCGACCTCATGGAGAATTGTCCTTACTGCGGCGCTCATCAAGACGTTTCCTCGTTCTTTGAACGGCGGGAGCGTCGTGAACCCCGGGAAGTTGTGAAGGAAGAAGTGGCTCTTCCCGAGGACGACGAGGATGAAATCGTCACTGGTACTCAGAACTTCGCCGATGCTGTCAAGGAGTTCGGCTTTGATGAAGAACACCTCGAAGAGGAATGGGACACCAACATCGAAGCCGCAGAAGCGGAAGTCGAGGCGGCATACGACCGACGGTTTGCCGATGATTTGGCCATGGAAGACATGACCGAAGAGGAAATTGAAGCCTACAAAGAACAGGTCACAACGACGCTAAACATGCCAAACAAAGACGACAAACAAGGCCTTGATTCCATCCTTTCTGAGAAGGGCGAACTCAAGTCACTTGGCGAGGATACGGGCGAATTGAGCGCATCGGACGCTGATATTCGCGAACAACTCTTCGAAATCACCGGCGAAGAAGGCGTTCTACCCGGAGAGAAGGTGCAAGTTGGCATGAGTTTGACCGATTCGTCCTTCGCTGGAAACGAAGTCAGTGAAGCGACGGCGAATTTCTCGTTCAATGACGCCGAAGAGAAGCCCCTGCCACGTTCAAATGATGACGATGCTTCTGCTTCAACATCCAAGGCCAGAAAACCTGCTCGTCGACGTGCGACGCGCCAATCCAAAGAGAAACCGAAGGAAACCCAAACCGATGAGTGCGGTGCGTGCGGCGCAGAACTCCCTGCTGGAGCAACGGAGTGCGGTGTTTGCGGTGCGAAGTTCAGTTGAGTGTCTGTCAGCTTTCATAGGGCTCGTCATCGCCTTCGCTCGGCCTTCACTTCGCTTCATTCAGACGCTTCCTACCAATCTCACTTTGGTTTTCAAATGCTCGCAAGTCCACAGCGAGGGCTTCATAGGGTCGTGGCCGGTGGTTGTGGCATGCGGCGACCCGGCCTCGGTGCGGCCCTCATCATGGCGGTCCTCATGGCCTCCACTTCAGGTTGCATGGGCCTCATCGCTGCAAGGGAGACCGTCGAATCCCTTCGAGAACCGGCCTATGAAAGCCTAAACAACAAGAAAATCACCGTCGATCATTCGTTCCAAAATTTCCAGGATTACGCTGAGGAATACACCAATCGGTCAACGTTTGTGGTCGACGATCAAACCACTGAAATCGATGTCTACTTCAAAGTCTCCTTCGAACTTTCCCGCAATCTTCCCTCTACCTTTTGGGACAACGAGAGCCGTTATGTCCGAGCCACCTTGACCGACAGTGAGGGCATGGTTCAGTGGGAACA
>MDSW01004316.1_pt1 | contig 11609 bp, 12 predicted proteins | sample 811171 | NCBI WGS metagenome assembly MDSW01 (sample SAMN05326641, study PRJNA326480) | marine metagenome | isolation source: seawater | place: Atlantic Ocean: North West | collected 2012
ATTCAAGATGGCACAGGATCGGACGACCAAACACTTTCGTTATCCGGTACGGACCTTTCCATCGAATCGGGCAATACGGTTGATCTTTCCGGACTGCAAGACGGCGTTAACGATGCAGACTCAGATCCAACGAATGAGCTTCAGGCAGTCTCTTTTTCTAACGACACGTTGTATTTATCCGATGGAGGTCAGGTCTATCTGGGAGCATACGGGATCGATCTCATAGATGATGCAGACAATGATCCGAATAACGAGATCGAGCTGCCGGCAACAGCCAATCCAGGTGACTTGCTGGAATTCGATGGAACCAGCTGGGTAGCGGCAGCTCCTGCGGGTTCCAATGGACCGGGAGCCGTTATGTACATTTATAATGGGCAGACCTGTCCGTCAGGATGGACCACGCAACAGGTCAATGTGGCCATATTTGGCGGAGTAGCCGTGGATGCATGCTGGACAGATACACCCTGCGTTGTGATGTATATCTACGATGGACAAACCTGTCCAACAGGATGGACACTTCAACCCATTGGTGCAGCCGTAGTCAACGGATCTACCTTGCCGGTTGATGCATGTTTCAAATGTTACTAGTATTTATTGCCCAGGCTGCATACTAATTCCACTCCATTAGCAGTTATTGATTACAAAACCGCTCGATGTACAGAACCATTCAACTACTTGGAATTTGTGTGTTATTGGCTATTCAGCCCGCATGCCGCAAAGTAAATAATGATTGCAATCTGTCTGCTTATCCAAATGCACCGGATCAGAGCTGGTTCAGGTTTCAATCCGGGTCGCAAGAGGAGTCGCATGGACACTTTATACTGACCTGCTCAGATGGTGGATTTTTACAGATTGGTGAAACCGGTTCCTTAAATTCTTCAGCCAAAATTCTGGTGGTCAAAACGAATAGTGAAGGCGCACTGCTCTGGAAAAAGGAGTTTTCCAATGGCAGCCATAATCTTGGAAATTCGGCTTTGGAAATTTCCGACGGCTATCTGGTCTGTGGTTCCCAGAATCGAAACAGTTCCATTATAAAACTGGATAAATCGAATGGTTCGGTGATCTTTGAAAAGAGCCATGATAATGGGGGTGCGGATGCCTTTGAGCACGTCGCCGAATATGCGAATGGTTTTATTGCCGTGGGCTATGTGAATGCTGCAGACGATCTCAATACGTTCTATACAGAAGGAGAGGGATACATTACCTTGCTAACCTCAGCGGGTGATAAAATAAGTGGAGAAAACATTAGTAGCCAGCTGTCTCACGCATACAGAATCCAATCGTACAACAATGAGTTCTTTTTGTCCGGACTTACCGACGGTGCATGCAGCTACGGATTGATGAAGCTGGACAGCATGGGTAACGGGCTATGGACCAAAACTTTTGGAGGTGACAATTCGGACCACTGTTTTGGAATGGATATCGGATCTGACGGCTCGATCTTCCTTACCGGACATACGCTATCCGGAACGGCGAATTGGGATACTTACACCATGAAAATCGACAACAACGGGAATCAGCTGTGGGAGTCTAAACAAGGAAATCCAAGAGGATTTGACCCCAAATACATACACGACGAAGCCTGGGGAATCAAAGCCACAATTGATGGAGGTTGCGTTGTTGTAGCCGGCACCGGGGATGAGTACGGAAACTACAAACGAAAGTGCGGAAAAGACGGTGACAATTCAAACACGTGGCACGTCTACCTCGTAAAATTCGACGCCTTAGGAAATCTTGAATGGCAAAAGACTTACGGTAGTCCGGACCGAGAGGATTGGGCAGGAGAGGATGTTGCATTAACATCAGACGGTGGTGTTGTTGTTGCGGTGGATAACGGACAATTCGGTTTCCTAAAGATCAGACCTCTATAACCCAAGCTCTCGTTTTCTTTTGATGAATACCTCCTTTCTAGTACTCACTTGAGCGCACAATCAATCATTTATTGCAAATAATAAAGAAGGTGTTAAAATTTATTCCAATACGGATTAAAGATACCGTTCACCCCTTATCTTTACCCCCGTTATGAGGATATTCAAATTCGGTGGGGCGTCTGTAAAAGACCCAAATGCAGTGCGAAATGTGAAGCGGGTGCTGGATCTTTTTCCGGAAGAAGAGCTCGTCGTGGTCATTTCTGCCATGGGAAAAACAACCAATGCGCTGGAATCGCTGATCGCTGCGCACATTGAACAAACCGGGCAGAAGCAGGCTATCTTGAATGACATCCGTTCATTTCATCATGAAATCCTAAGCGATCTGTTCTCTTCAAGTGACCATGCCATCCATTCGGAAACAGAAAATTGCTTGAACGAAATCGAAAAAATCCTGAACGAGGAACCCATGGACCATTATGATTTTATTTACGATCAGGTGGTTAGCTTTGGTGAGATCCTTTCTACAAAAATTGTATCTGCCTTTCTCCAAGATCAAGGAGTTGATAATGTTTGGCTTGATGCAAGGAAGCTGGTGTGCACCGACAACACGTATCGGGAGGCAAAAGTAAACTGGAACGTTACTCAGGAGCGCATCAACTCCGCTATATCTCAATCAGAAGGAAACAAAAAGATCCATCTGACTCAAGGATTTATCGGCCATACTTCTGAGGGCCTGACCACCACTCTGGGCCGAGAAGGATCGGATTTTACCGCGGGAATTTTTGCCTATTGCTTGGATGCAGAAGATGTAACGATCTGGAAAGATGTTCCCGGAATGCTGAACGCAGACCCCAAGTGGTTCGAAGAAACTGAAAAACTCGATGAGATCTCCTACCGAGAAGCGATCGAGCTCGCTTACTACGGGGCCTCTGTGATCCATCCGAAAACGATCAAACCGCTTCAGAACAAACAAATACCGTTGCTGGTCAAGTCGTTTCTGGACCCCGAATCTGAAGGAACGATAATTCAAGCATCCAATCGAAGTGACGGTCTCATCACTTCCTACATTTTTAAGCGCGACCAGATTCTTATTTCGATCTCTCCCAAAGATTTTTCCTTCATTGTGGAGCACAATCTGCGCGACATATTTAATGCGTTTCATGAGCATAGGGTAAAGATCAACCTGATGCAGAATTCTGCCATCAGCTTTTCGGCTTGTGCCGGTGGTGATCAAGTACGGATCGATGCACTTATCAACGACCTTTCTGCAGATTTTGCGGTAAAGTACAACAGCGGTGTGGAGCTCCTAACCATTCGTCACTACGATCAGGAAACCATCGATCGATTGACAGGAGGAAAAGAAATTCTGGTCATTCAACGGTCGCGTCAAACCGCGCGAGTGGTTATGAAATAATGGGCTGTATCAGCTGCCGAAATCGGCAAGAATTTTTTCGACAAGAAACTCCGCCATTTTTTGCTTTGCTTCGTGTGTCCAGCCTGCAATGTGAGGCGACAAGATGACTTTATCTGAGGCAAGCAGCTTTTGCATACTATCGGGCAAGTGATCAACCTTTTCGAAAGAGGTGCTCTCTTGCTCCAACACATCCAAACAAGCCCCTTTTACCTTGCCGGATTGTAATGCATCGACCAAATCCGCTGTATTTACCACAGGCCCCCTTGCCGTGTTCAAAAGATAAATGGAACGAGAAAGGCCACTCAGAAAATCTGCGTTGATCATTCCTCTAGTTTCCTCCGTTAACGGCACGTGCAAGCTGATGACATCCGATTGCATTTTCAGCTCTTCCAAAGAAACTTCACTGACCGAGTTATTGCCGAAATCCGACTTGTACTTGTCGTAAGCCAACAGCTTTACGCCGAATCCGGACAATCGTTGAGCAAATGCTTCACCCATATAGCCATATCCGATGATTCCAACGGTTCTACCCATTAGCTCGTGCCCTCGATTCTCTTCCCTTCGCCACAGCCCTTCCCGAACTTCTGAATCTGCTCGTTTTAGGTTATTGAACAGCATGAGCAGCATGCCCAATGCGTGCTCCGCCAATGCATCCCGATTCCCTTCCGGTGATCGATAGACCTCAATTCCATGCGCTTCACAATACATCCGATCGATGTTCTCCAAACCGGCACCCGGGCGACCGATGAACTTCAGCGACTTGGCGTGTTGAAGAAGATCTTCGTCCATTTTGATCCTGCTTCTTAAAACGATGCCATTGTATTCGGAAATCGTCTCTTTCAATGCTGACCTCGAGCTATCAGAAAACAGGTCTACCTTCCAGCCTTGTTCTTCAAAAACAGAACGAAACAGGTCGTGTACGTCATCCAGCAGCGCAATTTTCATACCTGCAAATGTACTGAATTCAGTGCCTTACTGAAACCAAAGTGAACTCGTCTTTCTTTTACTGAACAATAAATTTTACCTGAGTTTGCCCGATGTTGGTCCTAACCGAACACCAGTACATGCCGCTTTGAAAGGTTGATGTATTTATTTCAATGTGGTTCCTGGAGACGTTACTTTGCTGATCGACCAGCTGGCCACTGAGGTCGTAAATACGCACCTCAAAGATCTTTCCGATCAATCCCTCTGTATCAACCGTGATCATGTCGGTTGCCGGGTTAGGATAAAGAGAAACAGCGGGGCTGATTTCGCCAATTTCAGTAGGAGCAGAAGAACATGCGTTGCCGCAGTTGGAACTGAACGTAACTCCGGCATCAATGTTATAGTCTGCAGCAGTCCAATTGGTGGTAGCCCATGCTGGGTCATCTACTTCTATACAGGTTAGGTCTGAATTGTATAGAGCATTTAGAAATACAATGTTTATGTTATTTCCATTTTTCACGTTAAGACATTCGAGTTGGTTTTCTTCGCAAGCTAGGTGAGTTAAATCAGTATGCCGGCTTAGATCCAAACTTGTCAACTGATTACCTCTGCATGTAAAAATCTGTAAATCTGTGTTTTGGCTTAAATCAAGAGTTGTAAGCTGATTGTAATCACAACCTAACGCTATTAAATTAGTGTTCTGTGTTAGATCAAGACTTGTGAGTTGATTGCCACAAGTTAAGCTTATTAAAGCGGTATTCTGGGTTACATCCAAACTTGTAAATTGGTTGTTCTCAGCATACAGAGATGCTAAAACAGTATTCTGGGTTACATCCAAACTTGTCAGCTGATTCCAAGCACAAGCTAGGTAAGTTAAGGCGGTATTCTGGGTTACATCCAAACTTGTCAGCTGATTCTCATCACAAAATAGCCAAGTTAAAGCCGTATTCTGGGTTACATCCAAACTTGTTAGCTGATTAAAAGAACAATACAAATGAGTTAACCCAGTATTCTGGGTTACATCAAAACTCATCAGTTGATTATCAGAACAATCCAGCCAGGTTAAAGCCGTATTCTGAGTTACATCTAAACTTGTTAGCTGATTATAATAACAATGCAAATGAGTTAACCCCGTATTCTGGGTTACATCAAGACTCATCATTTGATTATCAGAACAATCCAACACTTCCAACGCAGTAAAATCCTCGATTCCGGTTAGATCGCTAATACTTTCATTCACAATGTATAATTCATTAACAGAATTAATATTAGCAGTAGTCACAGAATCATCATTAACAATTCCGTTACCCATGCCATTATTTTCTAAATAAGCTTCAAAATTATCATCTGGAACATAGGTTTGTTGCGCACCGGCAAAAAATGGCAATAGTGTAAATAGTAGTAGTGTATTTTTCATGGTTTTTCTTTTAAAGTATTTCGGAAATCAATGATCAACTCATCTAGGACTAAACATGAATAATAGTGAGGCAATCATTCTTGATGTTCTGTTAATAATCATTGGTGAAATTCAACAATATCCGCAGTCACGGTGCAAGTTCTCGTCTGCACGAAGAAGTAAAATCCGTTTTTCCAGTTGACCGATATATTCGCAAGGGCTTGATTTTTACTTAAGGGATACTTCTTGACAAGATCTTGTTTCGCTTCATCAACTATGGCAGACTTTGATAGACCACCAATTCCGTAGAATCTAACAGAAGTTGATTTTCCAAAGACACCTTGTTCCACATAGTTGAAATTGGCCTGACTTAGGGACACAGAATTATTCATGTATCCACTATGGAAAGCGCAGCTGGCGAATACAACTGTTACGATGCCAAAGAATATTGATTTGTATGTGTTTTTCATAAAAGAGGTTGTTAAAAGATGATTAAAAATTTAGGAGGACACAGTTCATATACTGTCTGTCTAATACACTTGATTTTCCAAGAAGCATACGAATGCCAGTCCGTGATCAACCAGACCGAGATGTGGTCTTAGCTATTTTCTAAAATGTATTTACTACCCGAAAAAGATGGGCATGCATGCAAAAAATATCAAAAAGGATGTTACTAAAAACAATACCAAAATTTGTATTTCGAATTTCATCAAGTTGTTAATCCATTTGTTTTTCATTTTCTATTTACTTAGTTGAAAGGTGTATAATCGAGTGTTACTTTTATTGGGGCACAAGTACTATTCTATCAAACTGTACTGCATATTGACTTAGCTGGGATGCCCCTCCATACATAATCTGTAAAACACCGGTACCATCCCCTGTGAAGGTCTGTTCCCCAGTTGGTTCAAATCGAAACGAATACATTTCCTGATAAATGGAAGCAGTGCCATTATACAATGACAATGCTGTATTTACAATTGAGTTCGTAAAGGCTGTCGTCTCAAAAACAACAGCAGATCCCATTTCGTTTACTTCCCAACGGATTAGTCCTGTTTTCGTAATTCCGTTGTAGGTAACTGCATAATTTCCTTTGTTCTTTTTATCAAATACAAAGCCACCAGCGTTAAATTCGCTACCTGCCAGTATGTTTGGAATTAATAATGAGTCAGGAGATATTGATGGATCGATCGATTGTGATATAATTCGATAATCAAGCTCCGCAATTTTCCAGCTGCCAACTTTATACAAGGATCTTTCAATTTTACGCTCTTTACTACAAGCTGCAAAAAGCAACACAACTGCGGCGACAAAGCATATAGAAATTGATTTTTTCATTTTATTTAGTTTATGGTTGATGCTTCAAAATTAGCCAGGCTAGTAGTTGCAAACACTATCTATTCATATAGTTCTAGTGACTACACAAATGTTCAGTTTGCTCTTAGTGAACAATAAATTTTATCTGGGAATTCCCTTTAACCGACCTAACCGAACACCAATACATTCCGCTTTGATAGTTGGCCACGTTTATTTCAAATTCGTTGTTTGCAACGTTACTTTGCTGGTCGACCAGCTGGCCACTGAGGTCGTAAATGCTGTAATGAAATGTTTGTCCGTTCAAACCGGTTATTCTTATTTTCCCGGATCCGCTCATTGGATTCGGAAATACCGATAATTCCAACGGAGTCGTAAAGTATTCGTCTTCCACACCAACGGAAGCACAAGGAGATGCTGTACAAAGTGTAACCGTAGAAGCTATTGTGCCCATGTTTATATCACAGGGCCAAGTTCCACCAGGGGTGTCGTCACATACGTCTACAGTTCCGGTTATAGCATCCAAATTATTGAAACACAATTCGACACAATATTTTCCGCCTGTTCCAGCGGCAGTGCCTAGATAATGAGTCCAGCTGATTGCTGTTATCTCGCCATCATTAAATAATGTGTCTCCGTCAAGACCGGTATTCAGCGAACCGACAGAAACAAAGGCAGTACTATGATTGGTGAATTTACCTACAATATGCATGGTATCCATTACAGCAATTATTCCATGATTGGAAGTAACAGACGGCGAAGGGGGGCATACCAAAAAATTAGCTTCTACCGTACCCATATTCACAAAGTTGGCATCGCCTATCACAACGGAGTCTCCGGATAATGTTCCTGTATTGGTAAAGTGCACATTACCGTGAATAAAACGTTCGGCAATGATATTCCCATTGTTCACATCATTTGTACCGTCGCCTGCGGCAAAAGTTTCAACATCAACCGTTCCATCGATCAGGAAGCTTGCATGCAGAGCAAAAATAGAATCGCCCGTAACAGACGAACCACTTTTCACCCAAAATAAATTGGCTCCGAACTCTACCCATAAATTGAAACAGGTTATCTCGTTGTCTATGATTATCGTATCCTCAAGTAACGGAGCTCCTGTTGGCGACCAAATTGCAGGATCATCCCAGCTTCCATCGGCAATGGTTGTTTTGATAGCCCCAAGGGTCGGTTGTGCGAGAACCAGAGTCAATACAAGGGCAAAAATGTAGTTGAGTGCTTTCATGATATCAGATGTTTGATTTTCATGTAAAGCTAGGGAGTGTTCCCGGTGCATTCACCCCCTTATTGTACAGTTTTGACAACTAAACAATTGTATAGGCAGTTTGATCCAGCCGGATTTTTTTCGCCGGCTAAAAGGCCAAAACAAACCCTCCGTTAGCCATAGAGCTTCCTATTCCTACTTCCCCATATACTCCTAAATTGGATTTGAAGTAGTACCGTATACCTGCAAACACTCTGTGCTTCAGCTCGAATGATCTTCCGTAGTAATCCGTATCGGAAAAGTGACCTCCCAATCCTGCTCCGGCATACACGTCCATTTTAGGAACGTTGAACTCAAAATGATATGTACCTCGGCCCATCAAAATAAGTCTGGAGCCATCCGCAACTTTGTCATTGTACTCTCCTGTATAAACGGAGTACTCTGCGGATAACCCTGCCCCAAAGCGACCAATTCCGATCATATCAGTAATTCCACGTTCATAATTGATCAAAAAGGGACCTATAGCAAAACCATCGTCTGCATGACTAACGAATAAATCCGTTCCTATACCCACACTCATATAATTTCCTTTGTTTTCAAAGTCCTGCGCCCGGCTAAATCCAATAATCAACAGACACAACAGCGTAATCCCTAATTTTTTCATGCTATCGATATTTATTATTTACAAAAATACAAACTGCTGGTTGGCTCATCCCTGTTGATTTATATAGTATCAACACTGTACATTTGAATAACCATCACTTTCGCAGCAACCCCATTTCACCCGCTTTCCTCACCAGCCCCGCAGTGCCCTTGACCTCAAGCAAAGCCATCAGTTTTCTTTTGTGATACACCACCGTACTGGAGCTAATGAATAATTTTTCTGCTATTTCTTCCTGTGTGTGCTCTTCGGCTATCAGAATCAGTATTTCCTTTTCCCGATCGGTAAGCTGGTCTGCTACACTCTCCTTCTTATGCTGCTCTTTGAGCGGGATCAGATTTTCGAGAACTGCCCTTTTTGCACGTTCACCAAAATGAGTCTCTCCCGAAGCAACGGTGCGAATTGCAGACAGTAGTTCTTTCTTGTCGGCATCTTTCGGAAGGTAACCGCGAGCTCCGAGCTCAATAATTTCCGAAATTGTTTTACCATCATAGTGCATGGACAGCGCCAGAAAATAAATATCAGGATGATTGGTCCCAATTTCTTTCAGTAATTCCTGCCCGCTCATACCGGGCATGCTCAAATCGCTGATCAGCACATCGATTTGTTCTTCACGAATCGTCTTAAGCGCCAGTAATCCTGTCTCGACTGCACCGACCAGCTCAATGTCTTTTTCTTTTTTGAGCAGTACTGACAGCCCGTTCAGAAACATGGTGTGATCGTCTACCAATAAAACTCTGATCATAGCACTGATTTTGATGTTGCAGTTGGGAACTGGATCTGAAAAGTACTTCCCTTACCTGGAGCAGCTTCTATCATCAGCTCCCCTCCAATTGCTTTTATTCTCTGTTCTATACTTTTCATTCCTATCCCTGTGCGTTCTATCGTATTCGGGTCAAACCCCTTTCCGTTGTCTTCCACCCGAATCACTCCTCCTTCATCATCAAGTATAATGCCAATTGACAGTTCTGACGCATAGGCGTGCTTTACGCAATTGTTCGTGAGCTCCTGAATGATTCGATAACAGTTGTGTTTGGTCATTTCATCCAGTTCGTTAATGCCTTTCTCCGGGAAAAGGTCGTAACGCACCTTGATCTCAGTATTCAGCAGCAGGTTGTCTACAAAATTGCAGATCGCCTCAACCAGGTTCTCCCCTTCCACATCTACCGACATTAAATTGTGGGAAATACTTCGTACTTCTCGACATGCCCGACGCACATCTTCTGAAAGATCACCGACATCATTATTCGATTCACTGCTATTCAGCTCATCGATCTTCATTTTAATCATAGATAGGGAGCCTCCTATACCGTCGTGCAATTCCTTTGCAATTCGTTTTCTTTCCTCGTCCTGACCTTGTGCTATTGCCTGTTGCTCACGGATCTGTTTCTCTTTGAACGCGAGCTCAGCTCTTGCTCTCAACTTGTTTTTATTGTTTCGTATAATAACTACAATCAAGAACCCCATAAGAAATAGAGCCCCTAAAGAGAGATAAATTATTTTTTGTTTTTCCGCAATCCTTGTTTCATATAGCTCCTGTTTGTGACTTTGTCTTTCCTCCTCAAGCTCTTTATCCTGAAGCAATTTATCGATCTCTCTTTGTTTTTTTTCAGAATCGTATCTAGCAGTCATTTCCGCAATGGCATCAGCCTGACTTAATTCCGTATTTTTTCTAAGTTCAATTATAGACTCAGACAAGTAGTTGTAGGCATCCTCGTATTTTTTTTGATCGGAATAGATCAGCGCAAGAGCGTGCGTAGCTCTTTGAATAAGTGGAGAATTATTGATTTCGTAAGCAACGTCGAGGGAGTATTTAATCTTTGCTACGCCCAGATCAGGTTTTCGTAGCTTATAATCCAGGAAACCGATTTCACCCATCAAGAATCCATCGTATTCCTTTGTACCATCAATTGCATTCAGACTTCGAGCCTCCTCCAAATGGTGCTTAGCTTGTTCCCAATTATTTAAATAGGTTTTTGCCGTAGCAGCAGAAATCAGTACTTCGACCAGCTCTTTATTGTCTTTTAACAATCTACAACTTTCCAGAGCTTTTTCTTGCCACTCTGAAGCTTTTGCATATTCCTTTCTGACAACATAATACTGACCCATTGTAGTTTCAACATGCAGACTCAGCCTTGGGTTATTTGCATCTTGCGAAAGTTGTAAAGCTTTATCCAGGTACTCTTTTGCTTCCTTAAATAAGTTCAATTCCAGATACACAAAAGCGACTGCATTGGTCGCTTCAGCAATGTCTACTTGAGTTCTACCCAATGTGAGCAGATTCAATGCTTCCAAACGATACTTGAGCATTTCATCATAATCTCTTAAAAACCAATAATTGATGGAGACAACACTACAATTTTTAACCATGCTTGTCGTATCTCTTAATTCTTGATACAGCTCATATGACAGCAAAAAATTATCAATTGCTCTGTACCGTTGCATGCTATCCTCGAAGTACATTCCGATTTGATAATGCGCCCTTGCTTTTTCTTCAAGAGAATTTGCTTGTTCCAATTGGTTATTCAGGCTATCCAGCAAGGTTGACTGACTCCAGTACGTCATTCCGAACAACAACACCAAGAAAAGGGTCAGCAATATTTTCATTGGACCATTACCATTTGTATTTAAAGATACAATTAACCGAAGAAATCCGATCAGAAATACATCAACCACCCCATCAAGAAGTAGAGGAGTAAGCCAAAAACATCATTGGCTGTGGTGATGAAGGGACCCGTTGCTAATGCAGGATCGATTTTGAATTTGTTGAGCACCAATGGAACCAATGTACCAAACAGTCCTGCATAAAT
>MDSW01071344.1_pt1 | contig 11609 bp, 10 predicted proteins | sample 811171 | NCBI WGS metagenome assembly MDSW01 (sample SAMN05326641, study PRJNA326480) | marine metagenome | isolation source: seawater | place: Atlantic Ocean: North West | collected 2012
AATTGAAGAATTTTTTTAGACATGAATAATTTTTATAATCTTAAATTAAATATAAATAAAGAATTAAGTTCACAAAGATTAGATAAAATACTTACTTTAAGTTTAGATGGTTATTCTAGAACTCAAATCAAAACTTTAATACTAAATGGTAATGTAATTAAAAATGGAGAGGAAATTAAAGACCCATCATACAAAACTAAAGAAAATGACAATTTTTTTATTAATATAATTTTAAAAAAAAATATAGAACATCAGCCAGAAGATATTAATTTAGATATTATTTATGAAGATAATGACTTAATTGTCATAAATAAACCTCCTAACCTAGTAATGCATCCTGCTCCTGGTAATCAAAATGGAACCCTTGTTAATGCTTTAATGCATTATACTAAAAATAATCTTAGTAATTTTGATGACAATAATAGGCCGGGTATAGTTCATCGATTAGATAAAGATACTAGTGGCATTATAGTTGTGGCAAAAAATAATAATATCCATATTAATTTAGCAAATCAATTTAAGGAGCACTCAATTTCTAGAAAATATAAAGCAATTGTATGGGGTACTCCACACACACAACAGATAGAAGGTTACATTGAAAGAAATAAAAAAAATAGAAAAAAAATGAGTTTGAATAACAAAGGGTTTGGCAAATATTCTAAAACAAATATAAAGTTAGAGAAATCATTTGGTATTGCAAGTTTTATTGATTGCACACTACACACTGGAAGAACACATCAAATTAGATTACATTTAACTTCAAAAAATTCACCAATAGTTGGAGATAAACTTTATGGAAAAAGCAAAATTAATCAATTTGGTAAAGATAAAAAAACATTTAACAAATTCATGATTTTAAAAAATTTTGAAAGGCAAGCATTGCATGCTTACCATCTAGAGTTTGATCATCCTTCATCAAAAAAAAGAATGACTTTTCATGTTGATTTACCCAAAGATTTTAAGAATTTGATGGAATTATTGGTTAAGTATTAATTTTTTTTTAATTTATGTTATAGCCAAGTAATGCATTTACCAATTCTATCTAATGAAGGCAATTTGGCAGTATATCTTCAAGAAATTAAAAAATTTCCTATGCTTACAGCTGAAGAGGAATACATGCTTGCTAAAAGATATAAAGAGCATGGGGACTCCGATGCCGCTCATAAGTTAGTAACAAGTCACTTAAGATTAGTTGCTAAAATTGCTATGGGATATAGAGGTTATGGTCTTCCAGTTACAGATTTAATTTCTGAGGGTAATGTTGGTATTATGCAAGCTGTAAAAAAATTTGATCCTGAAAAAGGATTTAGACTTGCTACCTATGCAATGTGGTGGATAAGAGCACAAATACAAGAATATGTATTGCATAGTTGGTCATTAGTAAAGATAGGTACGACAGCTGCTCAAAAAAAACTTTTTTTTAACTTAAGAAAAATTAAGAATCAAATTGCATCTATAGAGTCTGGAAATCTATCACCAGAAAATGTTAGAGAAATAGCAACTAGGCTTAATGTTAAAGAAGGTGAGGTTGTAGATATGGAAAATAGACTTTTCACTTCAGATCAATCTCTAAATGTAAAACTTGGTGAAGAAAATGACACTGAGTGGCAAGATTTAATTGAAGACCAAAATGATACTCATGATAAAATTATAGAAAAGAAAGATGAACTTAATCATCGAAGAAATCTTTTTTTAAAAGCTTTAAATATTTTAAATGATAGAGAAAAAGAAATAATAAAATTACGAAAACTTAAAGATAAACCACTTAAGTTAGAAGAATTAAGTAAAAAATATAAAATTAGTAGGGAGAGAGTAAGACAAATTGAGGAAAAAGCGTTAGAAAAGCTCCAAAAAGAAATTTTAAATATTCGATAAAGTTCCATTAATATCAATTGTCTCTTTTCTATCTGGTCCCGTTGAAACAATGGATATTTTAGTTTCAGTTAAATCTTCAATAATCTTAATATACTTTATTGCATTATCAGGTAAATTATTTAATTCACTAATACCTTCAGTAGAAGTTTGCCACCCATCAACTGTTTTATATATAGGCTTTATTTTATTATAGAAATATTCTTCATTAGGTAAATAATCATAATTTTTACCTTCAATATCATATCCTATACAAACTTTAATTTCTTTTAAACCATCTAAGACATCTAATTTTGTCAAAACAATATCTGTAATTGAATTTAATTTTATTGATTGTTTTAATAAAACTGAGTCAAGCCAACCACACCTTCTTTTTCTTTTTGTGACAGTTCCAAATTCTTTTCCTTTATCTCCTAAATATAATCCAATTTTGTCATTTAATTCAGTTGGAAAGGGACCAGATCCTACTCTAGTTGTATAAGCTTTAGTTATACCTAAAATTTTATGATTATTTCTATTGCTGAAACCTGTGCCAGAGAATATTTGACCTGAAATTGTGTTTGAAGAAGTAACGAATGGATATGTGCCAAAATCAATGTCTAACATTGATCCTTGAGCTCCCTCAAAAACTATTTTTTTGTTCTCTTGACCTAAATCATTTATCATTTTCCATAAAGGTACTGTAAATGAATTCAGATAATCTGAGATAGATAATAATTCATCATAATAATTTGTTGTTTTTTGAAAGTTATATTTCATTAATTTATCTTCGTGGTATGCATGCAAAATATCTATTTTTTTCCTAAGTAAACTTGGATATTTTAGATCACAAATTCTAATTGCTCTTCTTCCTACTTTATCTTCATATGCAGGACCAATTCCTTTTTTAGTTGTTCCAATTTTGTTTTGACCTCTATTTTTTTCATTAATTTCATCAAGCAATTTATGTATGGGTAGAATTAAACAAATATTATCTGCAATAAATAAATTATTAGTATTAACATTTATTCCATTTTTTTTAAGATTATTTATTTCGTTTATTAAAGCCCATGGATCTAAAACTACACCATTACCAATTGCACATTTTTTATTGTTTATTATTCCTGACGGTAATAAATTTAATTTATAAACCTTATTATCAACTTTTATAGTGTGACCAGCGTTATTACCGCCCTGATATCTAACAATAAGATCTACTTTTGATGAAATCCAATCTACTATTTTACCTTTACCTTCGTCACCCCATTGAGTACCTAATATAGTATAAAACATTATAATCTTTTAACTTTTTTATTGATAAGAAAATACTTTATTCCAAATTTTTTTGATTGAGTCTTCATATCAATATTATTTTCAAAAATCTTAAATATAGTGAAACCTTTTTTTATTAAAAAGTTTTTGGTTTTTTCATCTGTATTAAATGGGATTAAAATTTTTTTAATTTTATTATCAAAGGATGAAGCACGTAAAACGGTATCCATGTAACATGTATAACCTATAGCTGTTTCTAAATTTTTTTCATATTTTATATTATATCTACCCCCACCTGCTATCTCTCCCCTAACTCCCTTTGCAAAAAATGTGAATTTTATACCATGATAATATTTTTTATTTTTATGAATTTCAAATAAATCAATATTAATTGAATCATTTTTTGAAACTTTAATTAAATTAGATATTTTTAATAATCTTGTTACTTCTTCACTAAAACCAATAAATTCACTAACTTTAGCAATTTGTTTTTTTTTATTTTTTATTGGACCAACACAAGAATATAACGCTCTTAAGCTTTTAATTATATCTTCATCTTTAAGAATTTTTAAACAACTATTTAGATCTTTAAATTCAATTAACTTTTTTAATTTAATTTTTAATTTTGAGTCATTAATTTTATTTAACAGACTATCTAAAAAAAATGGTGCTGATATTTCAATTACAATATTTTTTACGCCAATATTTTTTAATGTTTCATATGCTAAATTTATTATTTCAACATCAGCTTTATAACTTTCAGAACCAATTATTTCAGCTCCTACTTGCTGAAATTGTCTTTCTGGTCTTAAAATAGATCCTTTTCGTCTAACTACTTCACCATAATAACAAAGTTTTAAAGGACGTGTCTTCTTAGCCAATCTTGATGAAACAATTCTTATAATTTGGGGTGTAATATCATTTCGAATGCTCAATATTTCCTTTTTTGTGTTTGATTTTATTTCTAATGTATTTTTATCAAAATTACCTCTAGACTCTATCAAAGGAGTTTTAACTAAACTAAATCCATTATCTCTAAATGAATTAATTATTGAATTTTTATATTGATGCTCAACAAAAGCATCAAAACTCAGGCTATCTTGAAAGCCAGGTGGAACAAGAAATTTTTTAACCAAGATAAGGCCTAACTAAGTTTTTAATTTTAATCGAATTTTCTATTACTTGTTTTTTATTTTGTCCCTCAACCAAAATACGAACTAAAGGTTCTGTGCCTGATAATCTAACCAAGGATCTTACATTATTATTATTAAATAATTTATTTTTCTTTATATTGTCTAGAATATTTAATAGTTTTTTATTTTTATTTTTATAAACTAAATTAATTTTTTCTTGTGCATAATCTTTATAAAGATTGAAAAGTTTACTAGCTCTAGACTTATTTTGAGACATAATTTCAATAATTTTTAAAGCTGCTAAAATACCATCACCCGTATTTGAAAAATTTGACATAATTATATGGCCTGATTGTTCTCCACCCAGAGAAGATTTCGATTTTTTCATCTGGTTGATGACATTAATATCGCCAACAGCTGTTCTTTTAATCTTCAATTTTAACTTTTTCGTTAAGTAGTTTTCTAAACCCATATTTGACATTACTGTTATAATTACATCTGATTGATTCGGTTTATTTTTTGGCTTTAAAAAATGTTTTGAAAATAGAGCAATTATTTTATCACCATCAATTTCTCTACCCTTTTCATCAATTACAATAATTCGATCACCATCACCATCAAATGCAAAACCTATATTTGCATTCTGTAAAACAACTTTTTTAGATAATTGTCTTGTATCAACTGCACCACATTTCTGATTTATGTTTAAACCGTTTGGTTTATCATTAATGGAAATAACTTTATGGCCTAATTCCCAAAATAAATTTGGAGCTATATTATATGTAGCTCCATTTGCACAATCTAAAACTATTTTTAATTTTTTTTTATAGTTATTTTTTAATAATGAACTTTTAAGAAATTCTGAGTATCTTCCAGGAGCATCATCAAGCCTTTTAGCTTTTCCTAAAATTATCGTATTATTTGTTATTTTTGAATACTTTTTTTTATCTAATACAATTTTTTCTACTTTTTCTTCTAATTTTGTATTCAGTTTTATTCCATTGTTATCAAAGAATTTTAAACCATTATATTCATAAGTATTATGAGAAGCTGTAATCATAACTCCTATATCTGCTCTCAATGTTTTAATCATTAAAGGTACAGACGGTGTTGGAAGCGGTCCAACTAAAATTACATCCATGCCCATAGAAATAAAACCAGCAGTAACTAAAGGCTCATACAAATATCCAGATAATCTAGTATCTTTGCAAATTACAACTCTACTATTGTTATTATTTTTTTTTCTTAAAACATAAGCTACAGTTTTTGAAATTTTAAGACAAGTTTCAGCCGTAAGTGGCTCTTTATTAACTAAGCACCTTATTCCATCAGTGCCAAATATTTTAGACATTAAAGTCTTTTATTGAAAAAAATAAATAATGTGAAGTCTTTTAAATTTAGTTTGCAGGAGCAGTAGCTGAACCACCAGTTTTAGGTACTGAAGGAGCAGTATTTTTAGGTAAATCTATATCATTGTCAAATTCATCTCTAGATGGTTTGATGCCTTTAATTAAATCTTTAATTTCATCTCCAGATAAAGTTTCATATTCTAAAAGGCCTTTGGCCACAATATGAAGTTGTTCAATATTATCTTGTAATATTTTTTTACAATTAGTTTCAGCTTCTTCAGCCAACATTCTAACTTCTTCATCAATTAATTTTGCTGTAGAGTCAGAAACATTTTTAGATTGAGCAACGGAATGGCCTAAAAAAACTTCTTCACTATCGTTGTTATATCTTAGTCTGCCAAGTTTTTCACTCATACCCCATTCAGTGATCATCTTTCTTGCTAAATTTGTAACCATTTGAATGTCACTTGCTGCACCATTTGTTATTTTATCTTTACCAAAAATCATTTCTTCAGCAATTCTTCCACCAGTTGCTATTAGAAGATGAGCTTTCATTTGATCTTTTCTCATTGATAGCTGATCTTTTTCAGGAAGCCTCATAACCATACCTAATGCTCTTCCTCTTGGAATAATTGTAGCTTTATGAATTGGGTCGGAGGCTGGTGAATGAATAGTTGCTACAGCATGTCCAGCTTCATGATAAGCAGTAAGTTTTTTTTCATCTTCGGACATTACCATTGATCTTTTTTCAGCACCCATCATGACTTTATCTTTAGCGTTCTCAAAATCTTCAAGGGTGACCATTCTTTTATTTTTTCTAGCTGCAAGTAATGCAGCTTCGTTAACTAAATTTGCAAGATCCGCTCCAGAAAAACCTGGTGTTCCTCTAGCAATTATTTTAGCATCAAATTTTGGAGACACTTTAATTTTTTTTATGTGAACTTTTAGGATTTTGTCTCTACCCATAACGTCAGGATTAGAAACAGTTATCTGTCTGTCAAATCTTCCAGGCCTTAATAATGCAGGATCCAGAACATCTGGCCTATTTGTAGCAGCGATAATAATTACTCCAGCATTTGCTTCAAATCCATCCATTTCAACTAGCAATTGATTCAAAGTTTGTTCTCTTTCATCGTTACCACCTCCAAGACCTGCACCTCTATGACGTCCAACTGCGTCTATTTCATCAATAAATACAATACAAGGTGCATTTTTTTTACCTTGATCAAACATGTCTCTAACTCTGCTTGCTCCAACACCAACAAACATTTCTACAAAATCAGAACCGGAAATTGAAAAAAATGGAACATTTGCTTCACCAGCAATTGCTCGTGCAAGAAGTGTCTTACCTGTTCCTGGAGGTCCAACTAATAATGCTCCTCTTGGAATTTTTCCTCCAAGTCTTGAAAATTTTTGAGGATCTTTTAAAAATTCTACAACTTCTTCTAATTCTTGTTTAGCTTCATCTATACCTGCAACATCATCAAATGTAACTTTTCCTACTGCTTCATTCAAAAGCTTTGCTTTTGATTTACCAAAACCCATTGCTTTTCCACCACCTGATTGCATTTGACGCATAAAAAATATCCAAACTCCAATCAAAAGAAGCATTGGAAACCATGAGAGAAGTACACCTAATATAGGATGCATCGATCTTTCGGATGGCTCAGCAGTAATTTTAACACCTCTATCGTTCAACATATCAACCAGATTAGGATAATTTGGAGCATATGTATTGAAAGCTCGCCCATCATCCAAAAATCCTGTAACATTATTTCCACTAATATTTACTTCTGATACATTACCGCTTTCTGTAGCAGATATAAAATCAGAGAATGAGATTTTAGAACTGTTTCTATTAGTAGAGGAACCTTGAAAAATATTAAATAAGACTATTAATAATAGCCCAATTATAATCCAAAGTACTACATTTTTGCTTATATTTTTCATTAGATAACTAATAAATAGGAATTAATTGGAAAAACACAATACTTTTGTTTCAATTTACTTATTTTTTTGCAGAAAATACAAGCAAATTGTTGTCATTTTTCAAAATCATACTCCTGATATTGTAAAATTTAAAATTATTTTTTTTTATGATTGTTAGCAATTTAAGTATTTTAGTATTTCTTAATCTTTTTTTATTACCATAAAAGTAAACGTAAAAAATACTTACAAGTTTTTCTGCAATTATATTATCTAATTTTAGAAATTCTGTAAAATTAACTGCAATCTTTTTTGAGCTGATTAACTTAATTATGTTTATGACATTACTCCATATCATATAATTATAAGAAGGTATTTGTTTTGAAATATGTTTAAATTCTTTTTGGAAAAAATCGTAAACACTTTTATCCTCTTCGTTAATAAAACTTCTAATACAAACTCTTGTATATATTTTATTTTGATTTGATGGATCTTCAACAAAATTAATTTTATTTTTATAATTATACTCAAGAATATTTTTTTTACTAAATTTTAATAATGGTCTCAAAATGTTAATTTTATTTAGAGTCTTTATTTCACTAATTGATTGTAAACCCTGAAAATCACTTCCCGCTACCTTTCTAATAATATAAGTTTCAATATTGTCATCATAATGATGGCCAAAAAATAAATGAAGAATATTTCTTTTTTTACAAAAATCTATTAATGCATTAAAACGATTATTTCTTGCTTCATCCATATTTTTTTTATCTATTTTATTTTTATTTAATGAAATAATGTAAGATTTAATTTTATTTTTTTTTAATTCATATTGAGTCCAATAGGCTTCTTCCAGAGAATTGTCTCGAATTTTATGATCAATTATTATACATAACAATTTACCATTATTTTTTTCTACCCATTTATTTAAAAGATGTGCCAATGCCATGCTATCTGGCCCACCTGAAACTGCAAGAGCAATTTGTGGTTTATTCTCAAATAAATAATTTTTATTTATAAAGTTTGCAAAATTATTATTATTTAACTTCATTCATTATCTTGTAGACAATTTCTATTAACTATTTCATTTTTTATTTTTTTTAATAATTTATGTTTAGGATAATCTATTAAAAATTTTTCCATTGTTTTACAACCTTCATTTTTTTTATTTACTTCAAATAAAGATTGGGAAAGTTTGAATAACATATCTGGCGCTTTGATGCTTTCTGGATATTTTTGAAATCCTTCAGCAAAAATTAAAGCCGCATTTCTATGCTCTTTTTCTAATATAAAAAGTTCACCTAACCAATAATGAGCTGAGCCTGATAATTGGTTACTTTCGTTTTTTTTGATAAAGTTTTTTAATGAAGATTTTGCTTCTTCATATTTTTTATTTCTAATATGATCAAAGGCTAATTGAAACTGATCTTCAGGAGATAAATTATTTTCATTTGATATTTCAGAGAGTGCTTCATTTTCACTTAATTCATTGATAGTTGCATCATTTGAAGATATTTTTAATTGACCTAATGAATTTTTATCTTCTTTATTAATTTGTAATTTTTCAGTGTCACTAATGCTTGAATTACTTTCATTAATTTTTGCATTTTGTAGATTATTAATATTTTTACTCAAAACTTCCAAAGTTTTTTCAAATTGATCAAATTTCTTCGATAAATCATCTAATTGAAATTGATATTCCTCAACATTTGCATTTAGGTTTTTAACATCTTTTTCTAAATCATATATCCTTATATCAATTGCGGAAAAGTTCGTAACAAGACTGCTTTCATCTACTGAAATGTCTTTTTGTTCTTCTGAAAAAATAGTTTTAGAAATATCTGAAACTTCTCTTTGTAATCTATCTAACTGTTGTTTAATTGTTAATAGATTATCATTTGAATATGAATAGAATGTGAAGAATAAAAATGTTAAAAATACTAGTACTCTAAGCATAATTTTATACTAATAAAATTGAATTAAGATGGAATTGTGGCGCTAAGTATAAAATTTTCTCAGCGCCATAAATATTGAAACTTAATATTAATTAACAATAGTGACAGATCTTCTATTTTGAGCCCATGCACCATCATTTGATCCAACTACTGCAGGACGTTCTTTTCCATAACTTATAGTTGAAACTCTATCTGGATTTACACCAAGTCCTACAAGGTAATTTTTTACAGCTTGCGCTCTTTTTTCACCCAATGCAAGGTTATATTCTCTAGTACCTCGTTCATCACAATGACCTTCAATAGTTATTGAAACATCACTATTTTGCTTTAACCAAGCTACTTGATCTTGAAGTAATTCTAGTGCATCTGAATCTAAGTCTGAGCTATCATATCCAAAGAAAACTCTATCACCAACATTAACAATTAAATCTTCTTGAGATCCAGCAACGATTCCACTTCCTGAAGTTTCAGTAATGTTACCGCCATCGACTGAACTATCTGAAGTAGTTGAACCTGATCCTGAAGTGTCAGCCGTTTCATTTTGTTTTGTTGCACATGCAGTAATAAAGAAAAACAAAAAGGCCAATATTAAAAACTTTTTAAACATAATAAAATTTGCTCCCTTAAGACGTAGTTACCTATACTAAATATATCGAGAAGTCTTAACATTTTTTTAAATATTTCATATATTTTTTTATATTTTTTAATATATTTAATGCATTAGTGGGGACCAGGCGGGATCCGAGCCACCCAAAGGAGTGATAACTTTTCTCTCATTAAAACCGGTTAAATCAATAGAATAAAGGCTTGATTCACCTCCAGAACCATCTTCAGCTGTTCTTTCCTCTTTAAAATACATCAAAAATCTTCCATTTGGAGCCCATGTAGGGCCTTCTACATGAAAAGATTTTGCGATCATTCTCTCGTTAGAGCCATCAATCTCCATAACCCCTATGTAAAATTGACCCCCCTCTTGCTTAGTAAAAGCTATCATATCTCCCCTAGGAGACCATACAGGTGTATAATAACTTCCTGCCTGTCTACTTATTCTTTTAACATTTTTACTATTTATATCTGTTATGTATAAATGCCTTCTTCCACTTCTATCAGAATTAAAAACAATTTTCTTACCGTCAGGAGAAAAACTTGCAGAAACATCAATGGCTGAATTATTTGTAATTCTCTTAGATATTCTAGTATTTAAATCTAAAAGATAAATTTCAGAATTACCAACTTCTGGATCGGTATAAGACATTACAATCATATCACCTTTAGGGGAAAATCTAGGTGCAAATGTCATACCTGGAAATTCACCAACTATTTCTTGTTTTCCTGTTTCAATATCAAAAATATATACTCTTGGACGATTTGGATTTACGTATGACATATAAGTAATTTTTTGAGAATTTGGTGAGAACCTTGGAGTTAAAACTAGATACGAACCATCTGTTAAGAATCTATGGTTTGATTGATCCTGATCCATTATCGCAAGTCTTTTCTGTTTGTTATCTTTTGGACCTGTTTCAGCAACATAAACAATTCTTGTGTCAAAATAGCCTCCTTCACCAGTAATTGTTTTAAATATTGAGTCAGAAACAATGTGCGCTACTCTTCTCCAATTTTTTTCATTTGTTTCATATTTTTTTCCAATAATTTGTTTTTGTTGAAAAACATCAAAAAGACGAAACTCAACAGTAATTTTACCATTTGATCCTCTAATTTTTCCTGCAACTAAATGTTGAGCTTTTATGATTTTCCAATCTTCAAATCTTGGTTGTTCTGAAAGGGATTTATTTGATTGAATAAATGCTTTTTTATCTAATGGTAAAAAAAGTCCAGACCTTTCAAGGTTGTCTGAAACTACATTTGATATATTTTTTCCAATTTTCTCTAAGTCTGAAGTATTTGAAAAAAATTCTGTAACTGCAATTGGTGTTGGCTTAACTGACCCTTCAGTTAGTGTAACTTCAAGAGATATAGATTTGAAATTAATAATAATTATTAAAATAAAAATTAATTTTGCAAGATAATAACTCATTAATATCCTTTCATAATACTATAATCAAAAGTAATTGTAAGATTTTTCCATAAATTATATTTATCTTTTGGCAGTTTAAGAGGTG
>MDSW01053890.1_pt1 | contig 11608 bp, 6 predicted proteins | sample 811171 | NCBI WGS metagenome assembly MDSW01 (sample SAMN05326641, study PRJNA326480) | marine metagenome | isolation source: seawater | place: Atlantic Ocean: North West | collected 2012
CGATTGGTGCGTGGAGTGCGACGGCAGATGAATCGCGTTTCGGGGGCGGCGGCTTCTGGGCCTCGATTCCGCGAACGACGACGGTCGACGAAAGCATCGGCGTCGGCGTCGTCTTCTGCAGAACCGCCGAAGAAAGGCACCGCGAAAATCCAGCGCATATCACCGGAAAACAGCAACAGAGTAAACATTCTCTCCGAAGCCCTCCCGTATTTGCAACGATTTCAAGGACAAACGGTGGTCGTGAAATACGGCGGCGCGGCAATGCAATCGAAAGAACTGAAAGCAGCGGTCATTCGAGACATATGTTTACTGGCTACTGTTGGGATTAACATCGTGCTGGTACACGGAGGAGGACCGGAGATAAACAAAATGTTAGAGGTGGTTGGCATCGAACCAAACTTTAAGAACGGGTTGCGAGTGACGGACGACGCGACGATGGAGGTGGTGGAGATGGTGTTGACTGGGAAAGTGAATAAGGATTTGGTGGCGTTAATTAATAATAATGCCACCGATAGAGGCGATGGAGGCGGAAGAGCGGTGGGGATATGCGGTAAAGATGGGAATTTGTTGAGAGGAAAAGTGAAGGATAAAGAGTTGGGGTGGGTAGGTGAGATTGAATCGGTCGATCCGAAATTGTTGAACAATTTAATCGACGGCGGGTTTATACCCGTGGTTGCGACTGTAGCGCAAGATGCAAAAGGAAACGCATTGAACGTAAACGCGGATACTGCGGCTGGAGCGATTGCGGCGGCGTTGAACGCGCAAAAGTTGGTATTGATGACGGATGTTGCCGGTGTGTGCACGGATAAAGACGATGTGGATTCGTTGATTCGAACAGTAACGTTTACAAAGGCAGAGGAGATGATTGCGAGTGGTATTATTGCAGGAGGGATGATTCCAAAAGTGACGGATTGTATGAATGCGTTGAGAGGTGGGTGCGTGAGTGGACACATTATCGACGGGAGGGCGCCGCATTCATTATTGTTGGAGATTTTAACCGACGAAGGATGCGGTACGATGATTACGAGAGGCGATTACGTTTGATTTTTGTATGTGTGTATTATTCGTTTCGCGTGCGTGTGTTTGTATATATTACACTATTATATAAATGCTACTTATTTGAATCATCTCACTGCGCAGCGGGAACCTCACATCTCATCTCTCTTGAACGATAGCTATCGCATTCGCACGCTAACTTTTTCTCGCCGTCTTTATTCGCCTTACACGTGTTGCAACAGTATATCATCATGCTCGAACACTCATTGCACGCGGCCAAAATGGCGTGACACGCTTTACTCGCGCATCTCGCCAGATGTGGTAGGCACGGCGTGTTGCACCCGTCGCACTTTGTCAAAAGCGCTTTATCGTTATCACCAACGTCGACGCATCCTCGCGCATCAAACACGTAGTTCTTCCCGAAAAACCCCTCGTCGCCAACATCTCTCGCGTACGCCACTATCCCACCTTCTAGAACCGAAACTTCTTTTGTCACGTTCAAACTCAACAAATAAGACGTCGCCTTTTCGCATCTTACGCCGCCCGTACAGTATGCGAGCACTTTTTTGTTCTCAATGTATTCCATACCGCCTTTCTCTTCCACCCATTCTTTGAACTGACTAAACCTCCGAAGAGGACAACACACCGTCTTTTCCGGGACAAACCTTCCCATTCGACTCTCGTACGAATTCCTCACGTCTAACACGACGACATCGTCGTCGCTCGATTGAATAGCATCTCGCCATTCACGAGGTGTCAATCGATTCGGTTGTTGTTGTTGTTGTTGTTGTTGTTGAAGATGCGATTCTATAGATGCGTTTTCACTCTTCTTTGACGATGGTTCAAACGGACACACCTCATCGACGATGCGCACGCTCGCGTTCTCGAAAATGTGTTTACATCCACCACCCGATAATAAATGACTCTCCTTCACGTGTTCGCTCTTAAAATCCACTTGGCTCAAGTCCAAATTCACAAACTGTCCATCCATGCTTTTCATTCTCCGTTCAAACTCCTTCATGCTACTTTCTCTCCCGCTTGCGGTAGCATTAATTCCCTCCACCGACAGACGTATCTTACCTCGAATATCGAGTGCATTCATCATATCTTCCATGTTTTCTTTCAACTCCTGTAACTGTTCTTTTTCGATAGACACGTAGCGGTAAAAAAGGACGACGGAATGAGTGTCTTCTGAAGTACAGCACGAACAGGACAAAATCTCCTTCTCGAAGAAAAACTGGTCGCACTGGCCTTTCGGCACGCGTCTTTTTGTCGTTGCATCTTCCGTCATCGCATCATTTCTTGATGTATTTTGTGCGAGCATTTTTTGTAACGAGATAAAATGGAAGAAAATTTTTGTCACTCATTCAACGCGCAGGTATAGCAATAATGACCATCACTCGACGACTCCTATCCACCGCATCTCGAAAGCTTTACTTCTCTTCAACTAGAAAAGACCCAACCGCGACATTAATCGCGCACATTCTCCGAGAAAACGTGCATTCGAACGAACCCAACGCTCCATTTTTGTTTAGTCCAGATTCGTCTGATGCGAGAAAAGCAGCGCTTTCGTTCAGCGATTTTCGCGATCAATCGTACGCGTTTGCGAAAGCGTTAAAAGACCTCGATTACACGAATAAAGATACAAATGAAGAGAATAGACCGCTGGCTATTCGATTGGGAGATAGTCCGGAATTGTTAGTCGCCTTAACCGGTGCGTTGCTCGCAGGAGTGAAAGTTCAGTCCTCAAAGACTTCCCCAGAGTTTTTGGAGGCGAAAAGCTTCGGGTCGCTGGTGCATTCAGGATTTGCAGATAAGGCTGGAAAGATGATTGGAAATCACGAACCGATTGCAGTTGGCCCGGCGGGGTTGAAAGAGAAGGTGGTGCATTGGGATGTGCTGATAAATGCGTACAATGGTTATAAGGATGATGGCGATGATGCGTCGATGACTTCGGAAAATGAAGCGCTATTTTACTTCAACTCCACGGAGAAGGGAGACGGGGCGGAGACGTTGTTTAGGTACGGAGAACAGGCAGCAAATGCGATGGAATTGGGGAGAGAAGATGTGGTTATGGTTGGAGTGCCATTATTACACGCAATGGGGTTTGGGTTTGGTGCTTTGGGGGCGATGATGGCTGGCGCAAAAATTATGGTGCCGGGTAAGTGCGATGGTATTGTGGATGATTCAGTGAAGATTGATCGAGCCGATAACGCGAAGAGGGCGTTGAGTAGTGGTAGTAGTAGTAGTATTAGTGGTAATGGTGGTGGTAATAGTAACGATGAGATGGTAACTGCAATGGTGTCAGATATGCACATCGTGAGAGCGTTGAGAGAGGAAGATGGGAATAGGGCGCTACTGAAGAACGTGCGAACCGGGTTGGTTAAAGTCGGAGGCGGTGCGAACGTAGGCGAACACGCGCCGGTTGATATGTTAGGCGTTCCAATGGTCACCGTAGGCAGAATGAAATGATCATGTTTCTCTAGTATTTATTTATTTATTTTAACCGCAATTAATCTAATTTGTAGTTGCGTGCGTATTGCTTTCTATAATTTTTCTACTTTCGTCGCTAACGTCGTTTGAAACGTGTCCTCGTTTTCTTGAGCATCCACTTCTCTTCTCAATCTTTCCTTCATGAATATCGCACCGAGTAAAGTTCTCCATTTCAAACTCGCGTCTTTCAGTTTTTTTAGTTTCTCTTTCTTCACTCTTTCTTTCTCGTCTTCGAACAATTGTTTCCTAACTCTTTCATCGTTTTCTGCAACGACGACGCAGCCAAGAAAGACGGGAAGCGTCATGCCGCCTTGCCTGTATTCAAAGCCAATCAGAGCAGGAACGGCGTGAATTTGTGGATTGATAAGTTTTCGAGCCGCAGTTAACGCGTTTTTGTCCTCGATGTATGCGCAACCATCGGGTAAGCCATCGCCATTCTTCGTTAAATCGACGTTACCACGGGAGTTTGTAGGCACAACGCCTTTATCTGCTTTAGGCGGGTGGTAGGTTGTGCACTGCCATTCGCCGTATAAAAAGATATCCGCAAACTGTTCTGGGTCGCCACCGTATTGTTTCAAATGCGCTCGTGCTTTGTTCGAGAGTAATTTCTTGATTGGGCTATCTATTTCCGCGTGTTTCACCATCAATCTCTTCTCGGATTTCCATCGCCTGTCCGTTCGAAGTTTCCGAACGTTTTCGCGGGGGTAGACGAGTTTTCCATCGACGCATCCAGCAACGCCAGTTTTCGGATAAATGCATTCATTTTGCCGCAAGTGCGCTTCTACGCACCACAAAGGGTGTAATTTGATTTCCGTGAGCGTTTTCGGCGGTCGCTCTGATCTTTGTATCTTTGCCATTGCGTCGCGCTCGTCGATTAACGCCTTTTTCAAGTACATTTGACCGGAACTTTCGTCGTCGTCATCGCGAACGCCGCCGAGATCAATTTTATGCGCCGCACTAAGCTCATTCCATCTTTGGTCACCTTTCATGCGTTTCTTTAGAGATTTAATGGCAAACTGCTTTTGCGAATACTTTCTCGTCACATCCGTATAGGACAAAATGTTACCGTTCTTTTCTCGTTCGAATTCATCGAAAGCAACGACATATCCTGGGTACGTCGACCACGATTGCACGATATCGTCGACGTCTCCGATGGTAAAACTGGTGGTAGCCGGTGAGAGCGCGATTGGGACGAATTTTGTGGATTCTTTCTTCTTCTTCGTCGTCGTCCGTGTCGATTCCTCGGTAGTATCGTTCCCACCTTCTCTCACGAGTGCTTCTACCCAATGCGAAATCTCGTCGCCATTAACTTCGTCGTTATTCATTGATGCTCTATTTTTTTCCATCGCTTTGAAAATATTCGCCGTTTTACCATCTAACGATCGCAAGGTTGTTTTCTTATCTAAATCCGGGCCTTTCACGTCGTGTGGCAATGGTTTTAAGCTCGCGCACAGTCTCGCGCGAATGCCTAACGCGCGTAAATAAGCGCACAAAAGCGCCGCTTTTATCTCTGAAACGTTAGAAAAAGACATTTTGAGCGCATTTGCTCTTGAGGGCGTTTTTCTTACTATTTCGCTCAACTTCCACGCTACACCACCCGCGAATCCAGCTTTATTCGCGCACGCTTCTTTCGCGCTCACGTATGGAGTCCAAGAACTCTCCTCTTGTTCCTCACATGAAGCGCCAATTTGATCCTGAAAAAGCTTCACCGCGGACTGTAACATCATCATCACCACTGGTTTCCCTTCCTTTTTCCCCGGCCTCTCTAAAATCCCTTCGACTAACATTCTCGGCGCTATGCTCAAAGCCAAACATCTCAACAGTTCACTCTCGATTGCTCGATTCACCAAGTGCACCCGCGCAAGACGACACAACAACTCGACATAGTGCAATTCTTTTATCCTATTTCTCTCGTGTCTCGTTATTCTTCTCTTAGCTTTCTTCTTTATCTCGTTCGGGTCTGTTATTTCGTCCACTATTTCGCACTCGCTGTCTCCGTCTTCTTCATTAGCTTTCTCTCCTTTCGGCGCAGCGCAACTCACGGCATCGGTATCATCGCCATGATCTTCGTCCTCTTCTTCTTCCGTTTCCACATCTTCCCACTCTATCTCACTCGACTCTGATTCTAGATCGCTGTTTGAAAAGAAATCCGGGCCTTCTTCTTTCCCATCTCTCGCTGGCGCGCCGCACGCCATCAGCGCGTCTCCTTTCGTTTTCATGCTCTTACATTCACGCACTGGTTTTTCGTCGCTCTTTTTCTTCCTCTTCTTCTTCTTCTTCTTCGCGATAGCGTTCGCGACTTGTTCTTTCGACGCATTCAGCAGCGATACCGATTCTTTTTTGCGCGTTTTTGCGCGAGCATTACCGTCCTCTTCTTCTTTCTGCGTGTCGGGAGCGCGTTTTGGAAAACCCATCACTCTTCTCTTCGTGGACACTAATTCGTTGCGATTGCAACGCGCATTCTTCTCAGAACATATCAGATTCGCGCGAGTGCTTTAAGCGTCGTCTTTCTTTCTTCTCGCGCCAAAATCGGGGCAGCGCCGCGGTGTTCTCTTTTGCGCGGTGGCGTTGTTCTTTTTGCCTTTCGCTTTTCGCGAGGCGTCGCGCGGACGCGTTCGGTCGGGTTACTAAAAGAGCGCGCTTTTTTTTCTCAGGTTTCCAAAATGCGTTTTTTGGATTGGACTTCATTGTGCGCGGACGCTCGAACGCGGAGCGACACGATGGAAGAAACCACTCCTCGTCGTCGAGACGACCTTTTTGGGTGCTCTTCATCTTCATCTTCATCTTCATCTTCATCTTTTGCTCGTCCGAGGGCGGCGGGCGCGACTGCACCGCGTCGTCATCCGCTTCTGAAAATCGCTGAATTGTATTTGGTTTTACCGCTCGACATTGGACGCGTTTTGCTTGATGAATTCTTACGGCCGTACAGACGATGCGGGGTCGACGTGGACTCGATCGCGACGACGAGATGCGCGCGCGAGATGTTTGTGAACTATTGCGCGTCGTCTGGGAGCGCGAAGGTATCTATCAGAAAGGAACGGAGTGGTCGTCGTCGTCGCCGTGGAAAACGAAAGGATCGGAATTTGGGTGCCAACTTTTCTTTCCGGAGAGAAAAAGACGAGAAGAGGACGACGGAGAACAAAGACGTGATGGCGATACTCTCGAACGGCACAACTATCGCGAAGGGTAGGAATACCAATCTCGCGCGAGGAGAGCGCGCAAAAAAAATACCGATCGACATTTTGTCGACTTCAGAAGCGGGACGAAAAGAAGAACAAAGAGGAGGAGTCGTCGTGGAGTTTCTCGGGGGAGACGACGAGAACGAGGACAAGGAGAATGACGACGATACGAAAGCGACTGCGACGGCATTCTGGCGGCGAACGTTAACTACTCCACCGACATCTCCAATCAAAAAGCCAATATCAACAACCTCCAACGTAAACACTCCCGAGAAAGCGAGCGAATCCAAATCCGATAACCACCGTCCGAAAAAGAAGATCCCAAAACGCCAACGACGTAAGCTCCAACAAAAACAAGAAGAAACCGAACGCGCTCGAGAGCAACTACGCTCCATACAGCTCCACGAGGAAAAGAAATTAAACAACTTCATTCGAAAATCTCGAGTCAACTGCATCAAATCCAAACTTCTCGCCAAAAAGAAGTGGTCGATATACGATTCTCAGAGACGAAGGAAACGCAGCATCGACGCCATCGTCCGCGAGCGCGGAACGTCGTTGTTCCCGTGAATTCCATGCCCCTTCCGACGACACGCAGACCGAACCTATCGCTCGAGAGGAAGGGAAAGAGAGGGAAGGAGGGAGAGATAGATAGATAGATAGATAGATAGAGAGATAGAGATAGAGACAGAGAGGTCTCTTCGACGTGTTGTATCTTCGGTCTCGAAAGGGAGAAATCTGAACACCCTCAAAAGACGTGCTTTGGAAGACGAGAAAAAGAAAATGAAACGACGACGAAAACGGAGAATTTTTTCCGTCGTCGTCAGAAAAAGTCCCTTCTTTTAACGCTTTTGACTCGCCCCTTACCATCAAAAGGAAGGCCCCGCCCCGCCCTTTTTTTTGCGCGTGTAGTAGAAAAAGATGGCGGCAGAGATGCGCGCGATGCTGGACCAGCTCATGGGCAGCGAACGAGACGTCCCGTTGGAGCAAAGGCAGAACAGGAAGACGTTGTTTACGGTGCGCAACATTTCGCACACTCTCTTTTTCCAAAACCAAATCGAACGCAATTTGAAAACAACAATCGCACGCGTTTGACGGCGCTTACTACGTTTTGCACTGACCGCGCGCGCGCGCTCGCGTTTCTTTCTCTTTCTCTGTCGCACTCTCTCGAACGCTTCAGGACGAGGAGGTGGACAAATACTTCCTCTGCGGTTTCGACGTCACCATGTTCAAAAACACAAAATCTGCGGACGAAATCGCTCGTGCGTTGCGACTCCCGGTCCAACAAGCCTCCAAACAGGAACATCCGTGCGGCGTGCAATCGATGGAGTTAAGGGAGGAATTTCAATCTCTTACCGACCAGGAGAGGGCCAAATACGACTACGAAAAAGAGACGAAGAAAATTCTGGATCGATTGGTGTCCGATTGCGATCGACGAATCAGAATCGCCACGGAACGCGTGGAGTTGGAAAGAGCGGAAAGAGCGAGAGTGTACGGGAGTGTGCCGGAGCACGATAAACAAGCTTTGGCGCAATTGACCGATCAGATGCAGTGCCTGCAAAAAAAAATTGAACAGTTGGGGATTATTGGAGACGTGGATGGGGCGGAAAAAGCGATGAAAGAGTTGGATGACATTTCCGAGCGGAGGAAGAAATTGGAGGAAGTCGTGGAAAAAGAACGCGAGAGACGAGTGGAAACAATGAAACGTTTAATTGTGTGCCCACTGAGTGGGGTGTATTTGAACACGCACGATAACGAGCAACGGGTCAGAGATCATAAGATGGGGAAGCAGTACTCGGGATGGAAGACGATTAGGGAGTTGAAGGAACGGCTGGCGGATATTTTGAGGAAACGGCTGGAAGGGAAAGGAGAGGAGAACGACCGCGTGTATTTTAAACCATTGGGGAAGCGAGAAGACGAAGAAGAGGAGGAAAGAGAGGAAGGAGGAGAGGAAGCGAAGCCGAGCATAGAAGATGGCCAAAAAGAAGAAAAAGAAGAAAGAAGAGAACCGAAAAAGGAGAAGAAGAAAGAAGCGCTGGTCGTCGTGAAGCGACATACTTCAGAAAAGGAAGATGACACCAAACCCGAGTTGGACGCGAAGAACTTTTTTAGCGACGTGCCTCCTCCTCCATCTTCGGGACAACACGCTCCAGCAGCGACTACTACTACTACTACTACTACCACGACGAACACGACGATGACGCATATTTCCGAAGAGGAAAAAGGAGACGATAATATCAACAACAACGCCAAAAAGAAAGACTATCATCGCGATCATCATCGCTCGCGTGACCGTCATCGCGACGACCGCCTTAATCGAAGCAGCAGATACCGCTCTCGTTCTCGCTCGCGAGAACATCGAAGAGACTCAGATCGAAGCCGTAGAAAGCGAAGTCGTAGTCGTAGCCGTAGCCGCAGCCGTAGTCGAGATCGAGATCGAGATCGCCACTACGACCGCCGCATCAGCGGATACGGCGGCGGTAGCCGAAGGCGTCATCGAAGTCGCAGTCGAAGTCCGCCTTCGGATAGAAGAAGACGCAGCAGAAGAAGGTACGACGACTACGATGACTATGACAATCGCAGTCGACGTCGCCGCTCGTCTAGATCTCCCGAAGATCGTAGAAGAGATGGCTGGAGAAGAGATCGATCTCGCTCGCGTTCGCCGTCTCGCAGGTAGTATTTAGAGAGAGACAAAATTGTAAAATTTCCTCATAGCAAAACGTCTTAAACACGCAATCATCAACCGGTTTATGAATGCCTTCCCCACTCCTTCAAACTGTTCTTCAACACCTAAACGACCTATCCACGACGAAGAAATACGTCGGTTTAGCGTTAGCCGTGAAGTTGTTGCGCGAAGAAAATGGAGAATCAAATCCTAACCGTCATCAAAATCGCGCAGTAGTAGAAGAAGAAGAAGAAGAAGAAGAAGAAGAAGAAGAAGAAGAAGAAGACGACACGACGAACACGAACGAAGAAGACGTCTTCCTTTCCGTCTGCCACGCGGCGATGAAAGATGACTTTTTGTTGTCGCTGATTAGTCCTTCTATATCGGGCGGTGATGGTGATGGTTGCAGTACTCAGATGAAAGTTAATCACCCGGAAAACATGCAAAGAAGAAGTTTAGGCATCAATGTCTGCGCGAGTTTAACGTCTGGGTCGAGAGATTGCGCTTTATCGTTACTTCCGATCGCAGAAGAGTTGAACACGAATGCAAATATTACTTTACCCAGGGACAGCCTGATGAAATTGTGCGAATTTATGGACCGAACGTGCGCGGCGGTGGTACACATCGACGATTCGTCGGAAGGCGACAACAAAAAGCGGGAAGGCAATCCACTGCAGATCGTGCCGAAGTGCGTGGAAAGAGTCCTTATTGTTTTGGAAGATGCGCTTGCTTCTGACGGAAATAAAAGAGGAAACGGTATTGACGTCGACGCGATCCTCGCGTCTGCGATCCTCGCTCTGTGTAACATTATAACGGAGATTCGCCGGGCGAATAAGAACAACATTTTCGTGTTCGATCCGTACGGTGATTTGGATGACTATGATAGCGACGATGAATTTATAAATCCGTACGTGTCAACTGCGGAGCTTATTTCGAGTGATTATAAAATGATTGGTGTAGTCGTGAAGGAGTGTTTGTATAAGAGAGCCGGGACAGAGGCGGCGTTGATGGCTTTGGAGTTTCTAAATGCGATGATAGAATCGAGGATATTAGGTGAAAATGACGATAGCACTAAGCATAGATATAGGAAAAGTTGCTGGAAAGATTTTGAGACCGGGTGGGCGAAAGAGCTTAGCGAGGGGTTGAAATTCATCTTGACGTCCAAGAGCGTCGATAAAAGACAACGAGCGCTCGCGGTGCACGTCGCCGCGTCGGTGCAATTCCTTTGTGGGGACGATTGGTGGATGCTAAAAAAATCGTCGATTAGGAAGACAAAAACAGCAGGCCCCGCCGCTGCCGCTGCTGAAAACGCTAGCAACATCACGCTCTTCGAAATCGTCTCGCAAATTTGTCGCTTGGAGATGGAAGTTGAAATTTATCATTTACTCGAATCAGATGATAACGCCACACGATATAAAGCTGGCGAGAATTTAAGTCGAAGTTTGCACAGTTTCAGAACGCTTGTGCAAGTGTTCACGCTCGCGTTCGGAGAAGAGGAAGAAGAGGGAGAAGACAACATAGGGGATATTAGTAAAGGCTTGGAGAATCTCGACATCAGTGCGGAAGGGGCGATGAAACAACTAAATGTCCTCGTCGCCGTTATTGGTAGTCTGCTGGAAATCATAGGATCGGCGCGAAACATTGAACGTCTGGATGACTGTGGCGCAGACCCGTTTCTCGTGTTTGAGATTGCGGATATTGTCGGGAGATTTGCGAACGATCTCGAGGTTGTTCATGTGGGCGAAATCGACGCGAGCATGAAACACATAGCCGAAAGTATGCGGAAAAGAATTGCCCAGATTGCCGGAAAATACTCAGAAAAGTATGATATACTTCAATACGGATGGGATCGAATGGAATCAATCGTATACAATTTCAATGTTCGAATTTGGAGTACCTATGATGCAGCGTACGATCCAGAACGGCTCGAGTGCCAGATAAATTCTGGTTTCATCTCGCTTTTATTTGAAATGGTCGCAGAGAACGTTTCCATGAAATGTGACTCTTGTTTTGATAACAAGTTTGACTCACACATGAAGTTCTTAGAGTGGGTCGAGAAATACGCGCATTCTTTGGCGAACGACATGTCGCGCATGCTCGTTGAAGGATGGCCAGAGCGCCTCCGGGCCTTGAGCTTAGACTATATAGAAATCGAACGAATAAAAAAACAATGGGTAAATCTCACGGAAGCCGTCCAAAATGGGAAGGCATCAATCGATGATCGTGTGAAAGGTCCTTCTAAAAGCGAACCGGAATGGAAGGAAACAATCGAAATAAC
>MDSW01000128.1_pt1 | contig 11607 bp, 12 predicted proteins | sample 811171 | NCBI WGS metagenome assembly MDSW01 (sample SAMN05326641, study PRJNA326480) | marine metagenome | isolation source: seawater | place: Atlantic Ocean: North West | collected 2012
CTTTTATAAACACATACTATGTAACCTCTCATTTACAACTCCTTTAAAATAAATTACTTTTTTTCATGGCAGATAAATTAATCATAGATTGGAAAGAGTACAATAAAATAGTTGAAAAGCTTGCTGTACAAATTTATGAGAGTGGTTTTAAACCAGACCTACTTATTGGAATAATGCGTGGAGGCGCTCCAATTATCGATGTTTTGAGTAGAGTTTTTAAGTTAAAATGTGCTTATCTTGCAGTTGAGTCATATTCTGGAAAAGGTATTGAAGACGAACAAGGTGAGTTGATCTTCTCTAGAGAATTAAGTTCAACGGTTCAAAATATGAATGGTAATATCTTGTTATGTGATGACTTATCTGACACTGGTGTAACTTTGAATAGAAGCATAGAATGGCTTAGAAAATATAAGCCCCTGAAAGGTAAAATAAAAAAAATCAAAACAGCCGTTCTATGGAAAAAAGCCATCTCAACATTTGAACCAGATTATTGTGCCCAAAGACTTGATTACAACCCTTGGATTGTTCAGCCTTTTGAAAAATATGAGGAAATAAGAATAGAAGATTTGAAAAAAAATCACTCAGATAAGTAGGGGCTAGAATTACTAGCCCCTAAATTTTTACGCTACTACAAAACTTCCAACACTTAATACAGCTATTAACCATATAGCTGGAGAAGTAGAATTAAATTTTCCTGTGAAAATTTTAATTAAAGCGTATGCAATAAATGATAAAGCGATTCCGTGGCTAATACTATAAGTTAAAGGCATAGTAACCATGGCTACAACCGCTGGAGCTGACTCACCAATATCGTTCCAGTCAATATCAGTAATATTTCTCACAAATAAAACTGCTACATAAAGTAAAGCTGCTCCATCAATTTCTTTTGGCAAACTAGTAGCTAGAGGCGAAAAAAACAAACATGCTAAAAACAAAACACCTATTACTAAAGATGTCATACCTGTTCGTCCGCCCGCTTTCACACCTGCACCAGACTCTACATAACTAGTGACTGTTGTTGTTCCCATAAATGCACCTGCAACGGTTCCAACACTATCAGACAACATTGCTTTATTTATATCTTGAACTTTACCGTCTTTACCAACTTTACCTGCAACATTAGCTACTGAAGTTAGTGTTCCGGCTGTATCAAAGAAATCAATAAAAAGAAGCGTGAAAATTACCGTTGACATTCCAGCGGTAAAGGCAGCCCCAAGATCAAAATCAAAAAGATAAGTCATTGGTGGCGGGGTACTTACCACCCCATTAAATTTACCTAAACCTGTGACCCAAGCGATAACACTGAAAACTAAAATTCCAATTATTATATTTCCCTTAATTTTCATTTTCTCCATTACGACCATTGAGACAAAAGCTAAACAACCTAAAATTACTAATGGATTTTTAATATCTCCCAAAGTGACTAATGTTACTGGGTGATCACCAACTACACCCATAATTTCCAATCCAATGATTGCTAAGAAGAAACCAATACCAGCACCTATACCAAGTTTTAAACTTCTTGGTATTGAGTTTATTAACCAAGCTCTAATTGGAGTTAGCGAAATTATTAAAAATAAAACTCCTGCAACTAAAACAGCACCAAGTGCTTCTTGCGGTGTATAACCCATCCCAGCCACAACTCCAAAAGCTACAAAAGCGTTAATGCCCATTCCTGGAGCTAAACCTATTGGCCAGGTCTTTCCGTAAAATGCCATTATGAAACATGCAATGGCAGTTGCTACAATCGTAGCAGTAAATACCGCCCCAAAATCAAAGAAACCTTTTTCTGGACCGGCAAATTCACCCGATAGGATGAAAGGATTTAAAAACATAATATAAGCCATAGTTAGAAAAGTTGTAGTTCCAGCTACGACCTCTGTTTTAAAATTTGTTTTGTGTTTTCTATAATTAAAATATTTATCAAGCATATTAACCTCCAATTTCTAATTACATTGTATTAGTTATAAAATCTCCTAGAAATTGACTAATTCATGTTTTTACAACCTGAAGGTAAAATTTCTGTTTATAAATTTAATTAGTATTCTATATTTAGTTGTAATGAAAAACTTTTTATTTGTTTTAGTTGTGTTTCTTCAGAGTTGCCAAACAGTTTCAAATAAAATTGATGAAACAACATCAAAAGAGGAAGCGAAATTAAATAATTTTTTAAGTAAGTCAGAACAAAATTTAAAAATTGAAATGGGCAACCCAGATAAAATTAAATTAAAATCAGGCTCTAACAACCGTCTTTATATTTACTATAGTAAAAAATTTTCAATCCGTTGTGAAAGAATTTTTGAAATTAATCAGAGTCAGGTAGTCATTGGCTTTTCAAGCAAAAATTGTTTTTAAAACTTGCGGGTTTTAACCCGCAAGTAAGGTAGACTTATCTTATTTCAATAAGTTTCTTTTTCTTTGCCTCTGGAATGATTTTTTCGCAAGAAATTGTCAAAAGCCCGTCCTTAAGCTCTGCATCACCCACTTTTACATCATCAGCAATAGTAAATGATCTTGCAAAAGATCTTTGAGAAATTCCTCTATGAATTATCTCATTTCCATCTTTTTCATTAGTTTTTTTAATCTGTTTTGTTTTAACAGTTAAAAGATTATCTTCATATTCAACTTCAACATCATTTTTATTAAAGCCTGCAAGTGCTATTTCAATTGCATATTTATCTTTACCAGCTTTTCTAATGTTGTACGGTGGATAGTTACTTTGAACTGACACACCATTACCGCCTAACATGGACTCAAATTGATCAAACATGTCATCAAATCCAATGCTAAAAGGTCTAAGAGAATTAAAGATCGATAGATCCTTACTTGTCATTTTTCCTCCTTTGTTAGCAAGGTTAATTGTCAGCCCCAATTGGCGACCGACAATTTAGATATGGTAACTTTTTTTAATTTTTCAAGATATTTATTTTAAAATTTTTGCAGATTTTAAAATAAAAGAATATTCCTCTGCTAATTCTGTTATAGCATTATCTCTACCTGACATGCCACCGTGACCAGCCGCGTCCATCTTGCATTTGAGCAATTGAGTATTATTATCAGTTTTTAAATCTCTTAATTTTGCAAAATATTTTACTGGTTCAGAGTAAAGAACCCTATTATCAAATACTGATGTTGTTATAAACATAGAGGGATAATCTTTTTTTTGTAAATTATTATATGGGGCGTAGGATAAAATATACTTAAAGTCTTCTTTATTTTTAATAGGATTACCCCACATTTCCCATTCACCGGGTGTTAAAGGAAGTTTTTCATTTAACATTGTAGTCATAATATCTACAAAGGGCACAAGAAGCAGCATTGAAAAAAATAAATCTGGAGAGAGATTAGCAACAGCCGAACCAGTGAGTCCACCTGCTGAGCCACCATAAAAACATATTCCACCTTTATAAGTATATTTTTGATTTATGAGATGATTTGCACATGCTACATAATCTAAAAAAGTATTTTTTTTTAATTTTTTTTTCCCTTCTTGATGCCAAACATCTCCTAAATCACCTCCGCCTCTAATATGGGCTATAGCAAAAGTGATGCCTCTGTCTACCAAACAAAATCTTGAGGCGCTGAAAGATGGAGAAATACTATGTTTATAAGCCCCATATGCGTATAATAGAACTTTAGATTTTCCGTCTTGTTTTGAATTTTTTAGCCTAATTAAGCTTATTGGGATCATTCGACCATCATGAGATTTAGCTTTTATTCTTTCAACAATATATTTTTTTGGATCATGACCCGAAGGAATTTCAGTTTCTTTTACTAACTTTTTTTCTTTTGTAATTATATCGTATTCATAAACTCTTGCTGGTGTTGACATGCTTTCCCAGCCAACTCTAATTTTTGATGTATTTGTATCTCTTTGCATTAAGGATACTCCAGGAACTCCAATAACTTCGTTTGAGACTTTAATTTCTTCTTCAGTATTATTTTTTAAATTTCTTACATAAAGTTTTGGAATAGCATCAGACTTTTCTGTGCGAATAATATAATTATCTAGAAATTCAAATCCACCTATCACAGTCTCCTTTTTTGGGTGAATAAAAACTTCTAAATTATCGATTTTATCTGTTTTGCATCTTAAAATTTTATAATCCCTGGCATCCTCATTTGTATGAATGTAGAAATAGCCCTTCCATGAGTCCAAAGAGTAACGAATATCATTTTTCCTTTTTTGAAAAAGAGTAGGTTTTATCTCTTTTGCATCTGAGAGAAAAAAATACTCTTCAGTTGTAATATGATCCGATGTGCTAATTATAAAATATTTCTCATCAGATGTGATATCAATTCCACATGTGAAAGTTTCATCTTTTTCCTCAAAAATAAGCTGGTCTCGATCAACAGATGTACCGATCACATGTTTAAAAATTTGCCTAGGTCTATGGTACTTATCTAATTTAGAGTAAAAAAAACTTTTATTATCCAACGACCAAGTGACACTTCCACTTGTATTTTCAATTACATCTTTTTCATTTTTATTATTTCTTAGATCTCTTAAATATATTGTATAATACTCCGAGCCTTGTAGATCTAAGGAGTAAGCAATAAAGTTATCACAATATGAAGTGCTTACAGTGCCAACTCCAAAATATTCAGATTTATATTTTTTTTTTTCTAAATCGCCATCAAAAAAAACTTCTTCTGGTTTAGAACCATCAATCAGCTGCCTCATTCTTTTTCCATAATTTCCTTTTGCTTCTGTTTTTACCCAATAATAGTATTTTTTATCTTTGTATTTTAAACCCGTATCATCAAGTTTAATTTTACTTTTTATTTCTTTAAATAAATTTTTTTGTAAATCTTTAATGTCTTTGAAATAATTTTCAGTGATTTTATTATTGGCATCTATATAATTCTTTACTTCCGTATTTAATTTTTTTGGATCTTTTAAAACTTCTAGAATGTTCGGTTGATCAACCCAAGAGTATTCATCAACAAGATCTATGCCATGATATTTTTTTGTGTTCTGGACTTTTTTCAATTTTGGTATATTCATTATAATTAAATTATATGAATATTTTTGTATTTGGAATAATCATCTTTGTCTTAGTCTATATATTTTTAAGCTGGTTTGCTAAAACCAGTAGTAAAAAAATAGCTCAATTTTTGAGAAGATTAGCCGTTTTATTATCTGTCCTGCTTGCAGCAGTTTTAGCCATAGGGGGGAAGTATCTTTTTTCATTACCTTTTTTAATTATCTTGCTATCAGCCTTGAAAATAAAAGGCTTAACAGCTTTACAAATGTTCCAACTATGGAGATTAATTCAACATCTTAGGTCTAAAAATCAGTCTGGACCAAGTTCACAAGGCTCTACAAATATTTCAGTTGAAGAATCTTACAGATTACTGGGCTTAAAGAAAGGTTGCACAAAAAGTGATGTTTTAAAAGCAGCAGCAAAACTTCAAAAAAAAATTCATCCAGATATGAATAGAGATATGAACACCGAAAGATTAAGCCAATTAGTAAATGAGGCTAAAGAAAAAATTTTAAAGGCAGACTTTAAATAGATAAAATTTCTTTTGATTTTTCTAAAACTTTATCAAAAGAAATATTATTTTTTCCTCTTGTATTATGAGATGTACTTTCGATTGTCTCATCCTCAGGTACTACCACATTAATTTTTGGAGAATAACCAGAATAACTATGCGCAGGAGAGTCCATAAAAAGCCCTAAAGAATTTACGCCTAAGGCAGCACATAAATGGAGAAATCCCGTGTCATTTCCTATATAAGCCTCAGCTTTTTTAAGAATAGGCAGCGAGTCCTTTATGGTCATATCTGCTAATGAAAAAAATTTTATCTCATTATTGTCATCTATAACTTTATTAATAAGAATTTGATCATTTTTTCCACCTGCTAGAATGAATTTACATTGGCATAATTCTGATAAATTTTTAATCAGTTTTGAATAGTTTTCTAAATCCCATCTTTTTGTGGGTCCCGAAGCAGATATTCCTAAGACAATAATTTTTCCAATTTCATTAAAAAAACTTTTAATTTTTTTATTATCTGAAATTCTGTTTTTCACGATAATGTTGGATTGTGTTGAAACTTGTTCTTTAAGGCAACTTTCAGTAAAATGTTTTGCTGTTTCAAAAATTACATCGTTTTTTTTAAATAAAGAATTTTTGTATTGAAAAATTTCTTTAATACCAGCTAGAATACAAACAATTCTGTAACGGAATGAATTATTAAAAATAAAAACTTTATCAAATTTTTCTGATTTTAATTGGTTAATCAATTTTGAGGTTCCAAACAAACCGTCATTACTTGCATCTAAAGTTATTATTTTTTTAATATGGTTGTCATCAGAATATAAATCCTCAGCTCTCGAGCTGTTTTTTGCTAAAATTGTGAGCGGCGTTTTTAATTTCTTCGATATGGCTTGAAAATAAGGTGTAAAAATCACCATATCACCGATACCGTATCTTTGCTGAATAACAAGAACTTTCATTTTGAATTTTTATATTATAACTTAGTTAAAAAAAAATAGGTATTAATATGATTAAAAAAGGTGTGTACGCTGCCGGAATAAGTATAATTAATGATGATAATACGCTCAATGTTGTTAAAACTATTAAGCATGCAGAGAACATAATATCTAACGGACTTCACGGTGTATTTTTTTTTGGGTCCACTGGCCAAAGCCAATTAATATCACTGGACGAAAAAAAAGAATTAGTTTCAAATATTTCAAGTCATAAACTTAAAAAGAACTTTTTTTTAGGAACCGGATGTAACTCGCTAAATGATAATATTAATTTAATTCAATATTCTATTGAGTATGGATTTAATACCTTTCTATTAATGCCACCAGCATATTATATAAAAAATTCTGATGATGGAGTTTTTGAATTTTACAAAAATATTATTGTTCAAGCCCCTAAAATAAAAATAATATTATATAATTTTGAAAAATTAAGCGGATATTTATTTACACCAAATTTTATTAAGATATTAAAAAAAGAATTCCCAAAAAATATTACAGGTTGTAAAGACTCAAGTTATAATTTGTATCAAAACTTTACATTGGATGATTTTTTAATTTTTCCTGGATCAGAGTCAAAACTCTTGGATGGTTTAAACCAAGGTTGTGCAGGATGTATTTCAGCAGTAACAAACGTAACACACTCTCTAGCGAGAAAAGTTTTTGATGATTTTGAAAAAAACAACAGTCAAAGTATTAATGCGAAATTGATTTCGGTTAGAAAAATTTTCGATAATTATAATCTTATCCCCGCGTTACATGCTTTTCTTTCAAAAGAAAATTCGTCTTATGAAAAAATTTTACCTCCTCTTATAAGTCTTAAAAAGAATGAAAGACAAAATCTTTTTGAGGAGTTAAGTAAAATAAATTTTTTGCCCAAAAAAGGAATGGCAGCTTAAGATGATGGTAGCTAGACTCTTTTCTAAAATATTTAAAAGTGAAGGAATTATATTAATTGATTATTCCGGTCAAAAATACATTTGTGGAAATCCAAATAAAGATAAACCTATCATTGTAAAACTACTTAAAAAAAATTTGAACTATAAGTTAATATTAAATCCGGATTTAGTCTTTCCAGAAGCTTATATGAATGGTGAGATAATCATTGAAAACGCATCTTTAAGTGAATTTTTGAACCTTGTCTTTAAAAATATTGGTAGAGGAGAAATAACAAAATCAGCTTACCTTATAAAAAAGATTTTACAATTTTGGAGATTCGTAAGCAATTATAACTTTCCCCTAAAGTCAAAAAAAGATATTCAACATCATTACGATGTAGGAGGGGTAAAAGGTGAAAAACTTTATGATATTTTTTTAGATAAAAAACACAGACAATATTCTTGTGCATATTTTAAAAACCCTAACGAAACTTTGGAAGAAGCTCAACAAAATAAGATAGATCACATTATAAAAAAACTTAATATCAAACCTGGGCAAAAAATACTCGATATAGGATGTGGTTGGGGTGGCTTAGCTTTTGAAATAGCAAAGCAAAAAGATTGTGAGGTGACAGGAGTTTCTTTAAGTGAAAATCAAATTAAATATTGTAAAACGAAAGCACATGAAAAAAAGATGGATAACCAAGTCAATTTTGATCTTGTTGACTATAGACATGTAAAAGGAAAATTTGATCGGATAGTTTCAGTTGGAATGGCAGAGCATCTTGGAAAAAAATTCTACAAGACTTATTTTAAAAAGATTTTTAACCTATTAAAAGATGATGGCATCGGGTTGGTTCACACTATTGGTTCGATTGATAGCCCTCAACCGCCAGCACCTTTTATTCAAAAATATATTTTTCCAGGTGGAATTGTACCATCTTTAAGCGATTTGATATCACCAATAGAAAAAACTGGATTAATCGTTAACGATATAGAAACATTAATTCGTCATTATGATAAGACATTAGAGGGTTGGTTGAAGAGATTTTTAAGTAAAAAAGCTGAGGTAAAAGACTTATTTGATCAAAAATTTGTGAGATGTTGGGAAATGTATTTCACAAGTTGTGCAGCAGCATTTAAGCATAGAGATTTAGTTGTTTTTCAATTGCAGCTTGTGAAAAACTTCAATTCTATACCTAGCAATCGAAGAGACTATATTTATTCATAAAACCTGTTATTTATTAAATTACAGGCATGAAAAAAAAAAGAAAAATTAAAAAAAAAAAGAAAATAAAAAAAAAAAGAGTAAAGAGGCGTTTTTTTAAAAAAAATAAAAAAACTAGATTAAAGAAAAAAAAAAGAAGAAAAAGTTTTAAAGCAAAATCAAAAAAAAAACAAAAGAGAAATAAAGCAAAAGAGTTTTTTAGAAAAATTGTAAGGCTTGGAAGTAATCTTAAACCAAAAATAAAATTTGATTTAAATATCGATAAAAAAATACAAAACTTCTTTCAGGGAATCGCTAATAAAATAGATGATTTTAAGGACGTAATTGAAGAAGAGCGAGCAAAAAGAAAAAAAGAACGTCTCAAAACAATTCAAAAGGAGAGATCGGAAGAGGCGAAAAAAAATAAGATTAAACAATTACAGCAATTAAAGTTTAAACAAGATGAGATTAAAGAAGAAAAAAAAATAGAGAGAGAAAGAAAAGTAGATTTAAAAAGATTTATAAGAGAAGAACAAGCTAAATTAAGATCAGAGCGTGCTGCTAGACAAAGAGCGTTCTTAGAGAAAATAAGACTTGAGAAAAAAATTGAAGAATTCAGAAAAAGAGAAGCTTTAGAGATAAAAAAACTAGAAAAATTTGTTCTTAAACAAGAGAGAGAAGATTACTCAGAAGTTCAAGAAAGAATAAATCAAATAAAACAAAAATATCAAGCTATACGAGATCAGAAAATAAGGGAAAGGATCGAACAACTTGGTATTCAAGTTTCTGAAACAGATTCGAGATCTGATCTTCTGGAAAAAGAGCGACTATTCAACCTTGAAAGAGAAAAAATTGAAAATACTTTAGAGAGTTTTTATAGGAGCATGGCATCGTGTGTTTTTCAATTAAATAGAAGATGGCTTCCAAAAAAAATGTCATTGTTAAGAGTAATAGACAATAGATATGAAACAAGCGAAATTTTTATAAAATCAGACGAGGAAGCCGATGAAAACTGGCTTATGTTAGTTTATCTGAAAAATAATGATCCAAATTCAAAAATAGTAGTTGAGGATAAAACAGATGAAAATAAGAATTCATCTATCGAATATAATAGTAATGAAATTTTTACTTTTTCTGACAATTTAGTGGACTCATTAACGGCTATGATAGATAGAAAATTTAAAACTAAAAGCTATTAATTTAAAATTTTTTCTAAAGGAGTTACTTGTCCAATTTTAAAAGTAATAGCATCTTTTTTACTATATCCAAATTTTCCTGCATTTTCTTTAAACCTCTTAGGTGGTTCCATAATTGGTTCTAGAGAAAGAATAACCGTACCCCAATGCATTCCTATAACTTTTTTACTATTTAAATCTCTTGCTATACTCAGAGCCTCTTCAGGATTTGTATGATAAACAGATTTATCTCTTTCAGGCATAATAGGAAAAAATTCGTATGCACCAATATTAATAAATGTAATATCTATTGGACCATATTTATTCCCAAGTTCCTTATAAATTTTTCCCACACCAGTATCACATGCAAATAAAATTTTTTTATTTTTGTATTCAATTAAATAATTTCCCCATAAAGTTTTGTTAGTGTCAAATAAACTTCTTTTTGACCAATGAACAGCAGGTAATAAAGTAATTTGCAAATCTTCATTTATTTTAATTTGTTGGTACCAGTCTAACTCATTTACATCTTTGTAACGAGTAAAGTATTTTGATAATTTTAAAGGAGTGATTACTTTCGCTTCTTTATGTGGAAACTTTCTAATAGCATTTACATCAAGATGATCATAATGGTTGTGAGTAAGAAGAAAAATATCTGTCTTGGGTACTTCACTGATATCAATGGCTGGATCAACATATCTTTTGGGTCCAAATATTAAAGGTCCAGTATTTTTAGAAAATAATGGATCGGTTATAATTGTAATATCCCCAAGTTTAATCAAAAAAGTAGCATGTCCTATCCAAGCAATATAATCATTTTTCGAATTATCTTTGAGGTCTTTAAGCACTATATTTCTTGGAATAACATGGTCCTCAGGAAAATTAATTTTAATTTTTTTCCTTTCCTCATTAAAAATTTTATATGACCATTTAACATTTGGATTCCTTTTTGGAGATCCCTCGGGGTTTCTAAATGTTCCATCTGATAAGTGATGATAAGGTTTTTTCATATTACTGTTGGAATTAACCGTAATAAAAAAAAAAATCAAGCAATAGAGTGATATTTTTAGTAAATTAGTAAGGGGAAGTATCATATCCCCTTACTATCACATATTTCTTGATATGTTAGCTTTTAACGCAATTTTTTTTGTTTATTCTTTTGTCAAAATCTTTCAATGCATCTTTACTAATGACCCATACATAAGAAGATTCCTGCAAGTTATTTTTGTCTAATGTAGTGCATTTTTTGCCAAATTTTACTTTGGCTACATTTCCTCCTGCACAACCATTTAATAATAGAACAAAAGCGATTATTGATAATATTTTCATATTTTACAATTAAACAATCATTTTGTGAATTAAATGTCGTAAAAATGTTATAATTGTGAAAACAGATTTTTACGATTGTTTTTGGAAATAGAATTGTTAAATTAGAATGTGAATTCAAGAAAAAGCAAAGCTAAAGTTGGCATTATTATGGGGTCTAAGAGCGACTATAAAATAATGTCAGACAGTGAAAAAATTCTAAAAAAAATAAACATTCTTTTTGAGACAATAATCGTTTCAGCTCACAGAACGCCTGATAGGCTTTATAACTTCGCTAGAACTGCAAAAAATAAGTATCAAGTTATAATTGCAGGTGCAGGTGGTGCAGCACATCTTCCAGGGATGGTTGCATCGTTAACACATCTGCCTGTCATTGGTGTGCCTATTGAGACCAAAAGTCTAAAAGGTTTAGACTCGTTACTTAGCATTATACAAATGCCCAAAGGTATTGTAACAGCCACGGTGGCAATAAATAATTCGACTAATGCAGGGCTGTTAGCGGCTGAGATATTGGCGATTTCA
>MDSW01068728.1_pt1 | contig 11607 bp, 4 predicted proteins | sample 811171 | NCBI WGS metagenome assembly MDSW01 (sample SAMN05326641, study PRJNA326480) | marine metagenome | isolation source: seawater | place: Atlantic Ocean: North West | collected 2012
AGAAGAAGAACTCGAGCGCCGGCGCGAGGAAGAAATTCTCGCCGCGAAAGCGCTCGAGGCCGCGGCTATCGAGCTCGAGAAGATCAAATCGGACGCGAATTCTGCGGCGGAGAACGTCGGCGCGCGCATCCGAGCGCTGCAGGACGAGGTCGAAATCTTACGCGAGCGCGCGAGCGAGTCTGAAGCCGCGAAGAACAAACTGCGCGACACCGAAGACGAGCTCGAAAAGGCAAAACTCGACGCAGGTCCAGATACGCGACGCGCGGAAGCCGTTATGGCATCGCCGACGCCGGCGGTAACTCCGCCGTCCGCGCGTCCGCGGTGGCGCGACGCGGCGTCCCTCGTGGCGACATCACCGTACCGATGGCCCAGTGCGAATGCGTCGTCCTCGCACTCCGCGCCCGCCCGCCCGTCGTTCGCGAGTACGAACAACACGCCGGTCGCGGTCGCGCCGTCGCGTTTTTCCGCGCCCGCGGCTTTCAGATGGCCGGATGCGAATGACATTGCTCATTCCCAGGGCCGGGCAGAGGCGCCATCGCCTGCGCCAGAGCAAGTCGCCGCGCCGGAGCAAGTTCTCACCCCGGGGACGACATTGAAGATCGTAGCGAGCTTGACGAGTCGACTGTCACGATCGCGACGGTAATTTAAAAGTAGCTACGTAGAAACTACAGTGTACTAAAGCACTAATAAGCTAGATGCTATCCGAATCTGATGACTCTTCTGGAGCAACTGGAGCAACCATCTTCGTCTGGGCATTCACCACTCCGGTAAAAGCTAATTCCAAACTCACGTCACCACAGACCTTCCGCATAACGCGCGTGTACGCGTCGTCCTCTTCCTTGCTTGGCCTGAACCCTAACGATTTCCAAAACGCCACAGCGCTCGGCACCGCGTCGATGCGATACACCGGCGGTCCCGCGCCCGCCGCCGCCGCTACTCTCGCGCGTTCGATGCATAACATCGCGATTTGTCTCCCGTACCCGAGCCGACGCATGCTCTGCCGGACCCCACACGCCTCCACGGTCAGGCCGTCGGATTTCAGCATCGCAAAGCCGACGGGCACGGGTTTTCCTCTCGCGAACGCGCCGAGGAGCTTCGGCCACGGCTCGACCGAATTCAGCAACGCTTCGTCCCCGGGCGCGTGCGTCTCCTCGAAGAGTTCCTGCACAGAACCCGCGGCGTTGCTCCAGAACTTCGTCGAGTCGTCGCCGTACTCGATCTCGTCCTTTCGCATCCACGCGTAAGCCATGCCCAGTTCGATCGAGGTCATCTTTCTGAGCTCGACGACGACGGGAACGTTCGCGGCGTCCGCGTCGTCGTCGCCGTCGAGTTCGAGTTCACGCAATCGCGCCTCGCCAGCCTTTCGCAGCGCGTTCGCGTCGTTCTCGAGTCGAAGCTCCTCTTCCCGCTCCTTCGCTCGCGCGTCCATCATCCGTCGCACCTGTCTCTCCACGATCGTGAGTTCGCCCGTCTGCTTCGCCATCCTGCGCGAAGACGATCAGCGGATAGCGGAGAAGTTCTGTTCGCGTGCCAGCATCTGACCAGTCGACAGCGTGACAGACATTGAAACCTGACATTGAAAGCCACGATAACTAAACTAACCGAGGTTTGAAAGCACGTTTGAAAGCGCCGCGAAAGGCTGCATATTTTGGCCTCCTTGAAAAAATAACGCGTGGGCGGGCGCCCCCCCGCGTCGCGTCAGATCCGGGTTCGCGAGGGCGACCTTTCAGGGGTGGGTCGAACGCCCTGACACCCCATCGGCGTCATGGAGGATAACGCCGCGGAGAACGAGAACATGGACAACGCGGAGAGCGAATGCGACCCGGCATGCACGTATCCTGCTGAAGAGCACTTGCTCGTTCTCGAAGGGCTCAGGCGGCTTCCGAGTTGGACGGTGTATCCGGCGCAGCTCTCTAACTGCATGAGCGCAGCCTTGAGAGCGAGCGAAGACGGCGTCGAGGAGACCAGGTGCGCACCAGGGTGTTTCTCTCTCCTTTCCTCGAGATCCGTCCAGGGATCTCCTCGTGCGCTCGAACTCGAACACATCAAAAACCGACGACGACGCCCACCTCCCTCCCTCCCCCCTCCCTCCGAAATGCAGCTCCGAAATGCGGCAACTGTACCGCGAGCTCATCCCCGGGACGTTCGAGAAGTGCATGTCCGGCGCCGATCTGTACAACTGGAACGACAACGTGCACGGGAACATCCTCGAATGCGGAGTGAAACTCGGCGAGCTCGTCGCGGTGAAGCTGGCGAACGTCCACGCCGCGAACGAGGAGTCCGAGGAGGACTTGCTTCATCTGCTGCAGGCGCTGCCCCTCGCGTTCGATCGCCGCGCGGACTTTTACAAGAAACACAGGCACGACGAGATACCGAGGGAGCATCCCGGGGTGGCAGACGCGTTCGCCGCGGTCGGCGGGTCGCGGTTGTTCGCCGCGCTTCAACGCGCGGCGCCGCGGAAAATGAACGCGCGCGCGGGCACCTTCGACGACGACGCGCCCATACGCATCGACCAGGACGACGAGGAGGAGGAGGACGAGGACGAGGACGACGCGATGCATCAAGGGACGCCGGACGAAGGAGGCGAGATCATTCATCGCTGGCTGTGTCTCGTGATCGATCATTTTGGAAACGCGGGCGGGTTCGACGCGGTTCTCGAAATGCTGCACGACCCCACGCGCGTCACGCTTCGAACGTTCGACGCGGTGATGACGGCCATGGCGAGATGCGCGATCGTGCTCGACGACCAGCTCCTCGCGCGGTTCGAAGAGAACGCGCAAGTGGCGCTCGATCATCTTCAAGACATCGTGACGCGAGGGGATTCTAGCCTCGTCGGGTCAAGCCCGAGCGAGCGCGACCGGCGGTACTTGCACCTCGGGAGCGCTCTCAGGAGTCTTCGAAAGGTGCTCTCCGCATGCGTGGGCGATCCCGAGGCTGAAAAGCGGGTCTCACGCGTCGAACGAGCGATGGTCGAGGGCATGCTGTCGATATCAACGTTTAACATGCAGCTCATCGCGTTGAGAGAGATCAACCTCATGCTCGCGACGGCGTCAAACTCGAAATTGCTGGGAACGGAGGAGAGCGCGAGCGCGATGCAGACCGCGGTGAAATGGCTCGACATGAAGAAGGTCCTCCCTCACGTCTTGAGGCCGGTATATCTGCACCACAAGCAGTACGTCGACCAGGTCGCGGCGGTGCTTCGTTTTCTACTCAAGGAAGACGCTCTGGCGGAGACGCACGTGGACATGCTCTGGGACATCACGCAAAAGCAAGACACCTTCGAGGAGGTGAAGCACAACGTGTACGACTTACTCACCTCTCTGGCGTGGCACTTCAACGGCGATCAGCTCGACCAGCTCTTCTTACGATTCGAGAGCGCGGGGGGCGGGATGACCGCCGCGGATAGCGGGAAACTCTCCGAGATGATTCAGAAGCTCGCGCGCGGGGATAACGGAGGGCAAATGGCGGAACGACTCTTAGCGCTGCTGTGGAGGATGGTACACGCTGGGGAGACCGGCGCCGCCGGGCTGGAGATGATCGACGCTTTTGCGCACGTTCTCGGGCACTACGACTGGATGGAGATCGTGAGGAAAGAAGAGTATCTGCGTCGGCAACTCCTGGAGGATCTGAGGAACGGGCCGACGTCGGATCTCGCGATTCCACTCCAGCTTTCGAAAGCGATCCTGATGCACGACACGGCGTACCCGAACGGAAGTGGTGATGCCGAGAACGGTGCCGGCGCGAAAGGTAAGAGGATGCTGAAGAAGAAGCGCAAAGCGTCCGTCGCGCGCGAGCAACACGTTTCGCGCAGGGACTGGCTCAGGCGCGTGGACGAGGAAAACAACCTCACGGAGCTTCTGGTGTCGTCCCTTGAGCGTTACCAGGCCGCCGCGTGGTCGGACGGCGCGGACGCGCCTCACGGAATTTCATTGGAAGACTACTTTCAGACGTACATCGCGTTTCTAGACACGATCGAGTACGTCTTGAAAAACGGCGAGATGCAGATCGAGCCGGCGATGGGAGATCGAATGTGGACCGCGGTCGCGGAGACGTCGACGTCTACCGCAGACGCGCCACGAACGTTCAGAGACCAAGGTTTGAAGTGGATCAAAAAGCTCCTGACGAAGGCTCCGTGCAGCGTGACCGAGGACTCCGTGCTTCACTTGCTAGGCGCGAGATTAGTACACGAACCCGCGGAGAAAATGACGAAGTCGGGTTGGTCCACGTTTAGAACGTTCTTCATGCAAGCCGGGTTGGACTCGGGCAAGCTCGTGTTCCCAGAGGATGACAGTGAAGCCCCGGAATTGGTTTTTCTCAACGAGGACGGCGACGACGGCAGCAGGCGGGTACTGGTCACCGATCACCGGGCGGAAGAAATCTCGGCGCGAGATATAGATCTCGTTGGATTAGATCAACTGTGGAGGATCTCGCTCGACACGAGCGACGACGCCGTCGCCGACGACGCGTTGAATCTTCTCATACAGCTGCACACGGACCTCGCGGTGAACGACGAGAACTACGTCACGAATCTGCACCGAGACTTCCTCGCGTCGACGCTGGATCGTCTCCGCGAGGCGGCGAAGGCGATGGACGACGCCGGCGACGACGCGGTCGCGATGGAGATGGCGGAGCAGCGCGCGGATCGATGCATTCGCATCGCGCGCGCGCTCATTCTGGAGACAGAGTTAGGCGGCATGATGCCGGGTGCGCCGCTTCCCCACGGCGCGACCTTCCCGGGTAACGACATCTCCATCGAGATCATCCCGCCGCAGAACATCAAGATGAGCAGGTTTAAGCTGGCATCCAACACGCACGAGCTGGTGAAGACGGTCAGAGAGAACATCTCGAGAGAGATTGATTTTCCCTCGAACCGATTCCGACTCATCTTCTGCGGAAAGATCGTCGAAGTGGATAACTGGCTCATGCGCGAGACGATCGCGCGCGGTCACGACGTGTTCACGAGTGTGTTCAGGATGCAGGTGCAGCTGTTGTCCCCCGATAACGCGAGGCCGCGCCATGACTTTGGGGTTTCCTCCCCGGCATCGCTTCCGCGGTCGCTGCTCGCGAATCAACCCGGGGCGTACGATGTGTTCTTGAAGCTCGCGGAGTCTCGCGGGGCGCAAGGCGACGGCGGCAGCGTGCAGAGCTCCGCGCAGCAGATTTTATTGTCGCTTCCTACGCAGCAGCAAATCAAGGTTGAGCTGTGCGCGCTGCTCGCGGGGGGTAACGTCGCCGCCGGGGCGGAGACGGCCGCGGCGGCGGTCGTCGCCGCGGGCGAGTCCTCCGCCGTCGAAGCCGCGGTTGCCGCCGCTGCGATCGACCCGGCGCGCGCGGTGGCGATGGCGCGCGCGCGCCTTCGCGAGCTCTTATCCCAGTCACCCGCGAGATTAGTGTACACCGTGCAGGTTCTCGACGGATTACTCTCCCCCGTGAACAACGACGACGTCGACGACACCGCGCGACTCCTCAGGGCGTCCTTCTCCGCGCTCGGGTGCACTCGGGACATCCTCGCGGTGTTCCCCCCGGGCTCGACGGGCGTTCGCGCGACGAGCGACGACGGCGTCGACGACGACGCTGCCGGCCTCAGAGCGGTCGCGAACGCGGGCGCGGCGGCGTGGAGCGATGCGTCCATGCGATGCGCGCTCTGTTCCTCCGCGCTTTCGCTTTTAAAGCAGTCGCACCCGATCTTCGGCGGGGGGGACTCCGCGAAGGGCACGACGGAGGCGTCGCTCGGTTCCCTCGGCGGCGCGATCGGAGGCATGTCCGTCGCGACGCCGACGGGGAGTCGACGCGAACAGTGGAGCGATGAAGATCTCGCGGCCGCGGAAGCGTCCGAGTCGTCCGTCGACGCTTCGTGCGTGCCGTCCAAGGGCACGGCGGCGGCGACCTTCGCGACGGCGGCGCCGCTCGCGATCGAGGCGGTCCCGACGCTGATGCGGCTCGCGTACACGATGAGCACGGGTCTTCAGGTCGGGTGGGAGCTGTTCGATGATAACGCCATGGACGAGGACGGCGTCGTGAAGGACGCCGACGACGCCGCCGGCGGGGTTCAGCGCGAAGACGTGTATTTGTCGTTTGAAGCGATCGATCTCCTCCTCGAGTGCTTGAAACGTTCGGGGTCGAACGGCGCCGTCACGCTCCTGGAGCAGCCGTTGTTTTCGTCCATGCTTCGAGACTTGGTGATTCGTTCACCGCTCGAGAGCGTCCGCCATAGGATGATGGCGATGATGATAAAGCTCATGCTCATCACGCAGGGCGACGGACGAGTAGTGCTGTCGCCTCCACCCGGAATGTTGAAGCGTTTGTTAGCCGCGCGAGTCGACGCGGACGCGCACCCGAAGCGGTGCAAGGAGTTCTTCATTTTGCTGAATCTCGTGATTCGCGACAGCGGCGGTTCCCCGGAGGAGAACAGCGAGTGCGACGCGGTAGCGGAAACGCTCCTCGCGAGCGAGGTCGAGGCGCTTCGGGTGTCTCCCCCCGCGATCGCGGACGCGGACACGCACCTCCAGTCCAGATTACGGCTCATTCAGTGCCTCGTCGAGCGCCTCGATCGTAGATCGGTCGGGTCCAAAGCCGCCGGTCTCGGCCTCGTGCAGGTGTTGATGTTCAGATGTCTGTTCCCCGAGGCGGTTCCGATGCTCCTTCCATCCGCGGAGGTGCTTCGCTTGGCGGGGATGCCCGCGCCGGTGGTCAGCGGCGACGGCCGGCGAGCAACGCACGTCGTGCGCCGTCACACCGTCGCCGCCGCTGGCGGCGCGCCAGACGACGCCGACGCGGACAAGGACCGCGACGAGAACGACACGGACGGCGACGACGTCACCTTGACCGGCGAAGTTCCCGAGCGAGAGGGCGGCGGCGTGCCGGCCGTCAGCTCGAACGGCGTCGCGTCTGTGTTTGGCGTGGGCGAGGACGTGGAGATGTTAGAGGAGCACCTCACCGCGGTGTGTTCGACGCCGAACACGCGTCAAGCCGCGTTTCAGCTGCTCGCCGACCTCGCTTCGCACGACACGGAAAACATGCTCGAGGTGACGGAGACGCTGATGAACCTTCATTACCGCGGCAGCGTCGACTTGAACGAGTGGGAGCAGCTGCCGATCAACTCGCCGAGGCCCCCCGGCGGGTACGTCGGCTTGAAGAACGCGGGCGCGACGTGCTACATGAACTCTGTGTTTCAGCAGTTGTACATGATGAAACCGCTTCGAAACGCGGTGCTCTCGGTGACGTCCACCGCGGTCACCGAGGACGAGCAGAAGGACAGCGTCTTCTACCAGTTTCAGATGATGATCGCGTCCCTCGCGGCTTCGCACGTCGATCACTACGCCCCGAGAGGGTTCTGGCGCGCGTTCAAGGATTACGACGGCGAGCCGATCAACGTGCGCGAACACCAAGACGGGTTTGAATTCTTCACGCGTCTGCAGGATATGATCGACAGCGAGTTCAAAAAGGCGGTCGCGATCGCGTCCGCTCCGGGGACTGACGGCGGCGCGGTCGCGGCTCCGACGAACCCTCCCCCGGGCGTCAAAGGCGCGATGGAGGCCGTGCTCGGCGGGAAGTTTGTCAATCAGGTCTTATGCCAGAAGTGCCCCGCGCATCGAAGCGAACGCGAGGAGGACTTCGTGAACATCAGCGTCGACATTCGTAACAAACGCGATCTGAACGAGTCCCTCGCGTCGTACGTCTCCGGCGAGCTCTTAGAGGCGGATAACCAGTGGCACTGCGAGCAGTGTGGGTGTAACGTCGATGCGGTGAAGCGAATCTGTTTCAAGCAGCTGCCGCACACGCTGTGCGTCCACCTCAAGAGGTTCGAGTTCGATTACGAGACGATGCAGCGCCTGAAAGTGAAGGATCGGTTCGAGTTCCCGATGCGTCTCGACATGTCCCCGTTCACGGTGGAAGGGATCGAGCGCGAGGCCGCGACGGCGGAGGCGGAGACGGCCGGCGACGCGCCCGCGCCCGTGCCCGAGCTGATTCACCCGCTCGATCACTACCAGTACAAACTCGTCGGCGTCGTCGTGCACTCGGGTACCGCGTTCGCGGGTCATTACTACTCGTACATTCGCGAAAGAGAAGCCCCGCCCGGGGCGCACGTCGACGACGACGCCGCGCCGGGGGAGGCGAAAATTGGCGAGCGATGGCACGTGTACGACGATCAGAGAGTCGAGCCGTACGACGTCTCGTGCCTCGAGGCGGACACGTTCGGGGGTAAGTACGGGGTGAACATCGCCGCGCTCGGCGGCGGCGCCGGCAGCGACGACGAAGTCGGAAACGCCCGAGGTCGGATCGTCGAGCACGACCGACCGAACAGCGCGTACATGCTGTTTTACGAGCGCGTCAACCCGGTGGACTCCGACGAGGTTCTTCCTCCGCCGTCTCGCGTCGCCACGCCCGCGATCGTTGAGAAGGCGAAGGAGGACGATGAGGAGAAGGCGATCAGACCGGGGAGGCACGAAATCGTGCCCATCCCCTCGATGCCGCGCAAAATTCGCGGCGAGGTCATGACGCAAAACCTTCAGTTCGTCTTCAACGGGAACCTCTTCAGCCGGGAGTACTTCGCGTTCGTTCAGCAACTCGTGGAGAGCACGCTGCAGCGCGGAAACGCGCGAAAATCGCAGCGAAGAGGCGCGCTCGGCGGCCCCAGCGGAGGGGGCAGGGGAGACGAAGGCGACGGCGGCGGTTCCGACGCGCGCGTGCGCTCGCAAGAGGAGGAGGACGAGCGCGCGGTGCTCAGCGTGAGAATCGCGACGGAGTTTTTGTGCCACGTCTACCTCCGCGCGCATCACTCGATGCGCGAGCGCGAGAGTCTCATGGCGTGGCGCGACACCGTGGCTGCGCTCCTGGAGCGATCCGCGGCCGCGTGTCTGTGGTTCCTGGACTTTCTGCGCGACCGACCGGGGTACCTCGCCGCGTTTCTCGCGCGTTGCCCGAGCGCGGACGCGCGGGAAACGTTCGCGAATTTCGTCGCCGCCGCGCTGCGATCCGCGGTGACCCGCGACGGCGGCGGCGCGACCGCGGAGGCGCTGCTCCTTACCACCACCGTGAGTGGCGGCGGCGGCGGCGGATCTCTTGGTGGCGGGGTTCTCCCCGCGACGACGACGTCTGGATCGCCTTCTCCGGCGGCGGCGAATCCAACGGCGGATCGACGCCAACCCGCGAAGGCGGCGCGGCTCGTCGATCGCGTGCTGCACAGCCTCATCCAGGTTCTCAACGACGCGGCCGCGCACCCGTCGAAGCTCACGTCGCCGAGCTATTACTTCGCCGTTTTGTACGAGTACGCCGCGCTCGGTCCGGGGCAAAGGCTGCAGCTCTTGCAGTACGACGTGTTGAGGAGTTTGTGCGAGTTTGTTTGTGCTGCGAGCAGGAGGAGAGTGGTGCACCACCAGGTGGGTGGTGGTGTGCCACATCACGACGACGACGACGACTCATCCTCTGAGATGAAGCCCGCGTACGATTGCTTGCACTTACTCGTCGCCAGCTGCGACTTGACGGAGGTCAGGAGGGAGAAGACGCAGATCTTAGTCGACAAGGCGCTCGAGATCACAGGGCGGCACCAGGGTGGTGCTTCTTCTCAAAACCATACTTGGCACGTCGGCGACCTCATCGAGGACGGGGGCGGCGGCGGGGGGTTCCATCTTCCGTTGAACTTGACCGGTGGGGTTTTCGAGCGAGCATTCTTGGAGCACCTAACGGGAATCGCGGCGTCGGGGGGGACGCACAAAAGCAACGAGACGGCGATGAAGATTTTGTTGCACTCTTGTCACTCGTGGCAGTGGGCGAGTAGGGTTTGCATCTTCGTTTTGTTGGACCGTGTCCGCACGGAGGAAGCCACGTCCGGAGTGGCCCCCGCGCTCTTGGTGGCAGAGCATCTCGTAGTGCTCGCCGACTGGTGCGCCTCAGCGCGAGTTACCACTTTGCTAGCTGGGTTTAGGGCACGAAACATGCCGCCCTACATAGCCGTGGAGGAACACGAGCACGGCATCGCCGCCAACACGACGACGGCGACGCGTACGGGCTTGCTGGAGATCGCCGCGCACGCGCGTTGTGGACGAAAACGTCGTTACTTGATTGTACGCGCGTTAGTGAAGCTTGGGGCGTGTTCTGCGACGGTTCGACACGTGCTGAGAGAGGACGCCGACGATTTTTTCCACACGGCGCTCACCCTTCTTCAAGAATCGCTGCAGGGGCAGCAGCAGCTCGACGAGGGGGCGGAGGTGAGCGAAGTACTTGGGATGGGCGCGCAGTTGTTGAGGGAAGAGCCGCGCGACGATTGATGAACGCGATTGATGAACGAACGAATTGATGCGAATGTCCAGTAAAGCCGCAGCCGAACAAAGCGACGAAGGAGCGGATAGCCGCGACGGGGGGGAAGCAGTGTCGGTTTCCCCCTCCGCGTTATTGAGATGGATGATGAGAAAAGTCAAGTAAAGCCACCGTCAATACCCTAAGTACTCGGTAAAGCCGTCAGTATCCCTGCTCGTCGACACGACTGCCTTTCCAAGACACGACAGCCACCCCTCCTTGTCCGCTTTCGTCGCGCACACGAAGTACATCTGTTCGTTCCGCGTCGAAAGCTCGAAACAGTGCTCTCGCCCGAGCGCGTCGTCGCACCCTTTGACGCTCATGCACTTGGAAACGTCGATCACGCCGCGAACGCGAGAGCACTGTTGAACGTCGTCGTCTAAGAACCAGAAGAGCTTGTTATCCTTCAGGACGAACCAGCGTTTTCGCCACGTTTTGATCACGTCCCCTTGCTTCTCGAGCCATCCCGCGTGCACGGCGTCTTGCCAGAAGGAGATGCCGGCGGTCAACTCCGCCTGCGACGGGTTCAGGAGCGTGCTGAAGGAACTGAAGATCTTGTCCATGGTCCCCGATCCGTCCGTCACGAGCTCGCGCGCGCGACGACTTTTTCCGGCTTCACTCGCTTCGCCGCGTTCCTCGCCTGCGCTAGCTTCAACGTCTCCGGCCACTCGTCGTGCGGGACCACGTTTACGATCTTCTTCCCCGGTTTCACCCTCCCCGCGTCCGTGAAGTGCACGCGTCCGGGGATCAGCGCGTAGATCGTGTGATCGACGCCGATGCCGACGTTATGGCCAGGCCACCACTTCGTCCCTCGTTGCCGCGCGATGATCGAGCCGACCTTGCAGTGCTCGCCGCCGTAGAGTTTTATCCCGAGGCGACGACCCGCGGAGTCGCGACCGTTCGAAGTGCTGCCCCCCGCCTTCTTGCTCGCGTGGCGCGCGAAGATCCCGACCCCCCCGAGGAGCGATGGCGGTGCCGCGGTCGCCGCCCTCGCGTGGCTGCTCGCGCAAATCCGTAAACCCTCGAGTGATGGGGGTGTCGCGCTCGCTGCCCTGCGTATCGCTCGCAACATGAGCGCGAGGAGGGGCGCGCCTGGGACTCTGACGCGCGAGCCGCCGCGTTCGTCTTTCTTCATCTTTCTCAGACCTAAAACACGTTCCACCTGAGGCTTATAGTGGCTCGCTGTTGAGAGGTTCGTCGGACTTCATCGCGCGACGTCGCTTTCGAGGCGGAAAAAAACCAGTTTCAACTTGCTAGCATGGCACCCGCGTGTGCGGTGCCATCGCTCGAAAAAACCAGCCTGTCGGCCGG
>MDSW01055795.1_pt1 | contig 11605 bp, 9 predicted proteins | sample 811171 | NCBI WGS metagenome assembly MDSW01 (sample SAMN05326641, study PRJNA326480) | marine metagenome | isolation source: seawater | place: Atlantic Ocean: North West | collected 2012
AAGGCATCAAATTTTCCACCCACCGGAATTCTATCCATGTGCTTAAATGCAGTCCATTTGATCTCTGTGGAAACAGAGTCGTAATTGTATACAATTGACGGATTTTCGTCAAAATCTTTTATTGAATCATCTTTTTCAGTATTATTATTAGCGCATGCAATTGAAAGAAAAATAATACAAGTAAAATAGAATACTTTTTTCATGATTATTCAAATTTAATTAACAAGGTGTTTTTTTCTACAGTATCTTTTTCAGCAACTTCTACAGAGGAAACAACTCCATCCATTGGTGACGTTAATACATTTTCCATTTTCATCGCTTCTAATATAACAAGAGGATCATCTTTTTTAATCGAGTCTCCTTTTTTTACTTTTATATCTAAAACCACACCTGGCATAGGGGCTTTTAGCTCTTTGACCGATTGAGCGTTAGCATCACCGATTCCAATTTTTTCAAGCAAAAGTTCTATATCTTTCTTTATTGTCACCTTTAAAACAGACCCATTGATTTTTAAATGAAGCACATTGTTGTTAGTGTCATGGTAAAGAACTCTGCAATGATATTTTATCCCCTCTTTTTCTAGGGTTATTTCTCCTTGTTTTCGTTTAGAAACTGAATAATGATTCATTAAAAGATCATCAATAACAATTTGACGGTTATTTACAAAAGCTGTTTTCATATCTTTTGCGAAGATAATTAAACAATTTGAATCAATAGTCTCATGATATTGCAACAATTTTTCATCTTTGTTTATTAATTAAAGCCGAAACAATGACCTACAAATTATATAACTCCTGTATTCTTCTAAGTTTCTTATGTTTATTGAATTCCTGTTCAGTTCTTAACAAAACCAAGCAATCGGATGTAGATGTAGATGTAGAACCAGAATCAGTTTTAAACATTCAAGAAGAAATACCTGTTTATCGAGGCTCCGAAAAGAGAATCAATGATTTAATACATACTCAACTTAAAGTAAGTTTCAATTGGGAAGAGCAAAAAATGAATGGAGAGGCATGGTTAAAATTAAAGCCATATGCTAAAAACACAGACCTATTAACATTAGACGCTAAAAGCATGGAGATTTTAGAAGTGTCCATGGTAAATGATGCGGACAATGAGGTTTTAGATTATGAATATGATCAATATTACTTAACAATTCATTTGCCAAGAAGCTTTTCTCAAAAAGAGCAATATGAAGTATACATAAAGTACATTGCCTGTCCTGAAGAAGTTAAGCAAAAAGGAAGCTCGGCTATCTCTATGGCTAAAGGGCTATACTTTATCAATGCAGATGGCGCTGACCCTAACAAACCTCAACAGGTATGGACACAAGGGCAAACTGAAGCAAATTCAGTATGGTTCCCTACAATTGATGATCCTATTGAAAAAACTACCCAGGAAATTTACATCACAGTAGAGGATAGGTTTAAAACACTTTCTAATGGTGAATTAGTTTATGCTTCACTAAATGGAGATGGCACTAGAACTGATTATTGGAAAATGGATCAACCTCATTCTCCTTATCTATTCATGATGGCTATTGGTGAATTTTCAATTGTTAAAGACTCATGGGCAAGAAACGATAGCACTTTAATGGATGTTCATTATTATGTTGAGCCAGAATTTGAAGAACACGCAAAGGCTATATTTGGAAAAACCCCTAAAATGCTTAGCTATTTTTCAGAGTTATTGGGGGTCGATTATCCTTGGCCTAAATATCATCAGGTAGTTGTAAGAGACTATGTTTCTGGAGCCATGGAAAATACCACCGCAACAATTCATGGAGAATTTTTGCATCAAACCAAAAGAGAGATCATCGATGGTGGTAATGAGTCAATCATAGCACATGAACTTTTTCATCACTGGTTTGGTGACCTTGTAACTTGTGAAAGTTGGTCCAATCTTCCTTTAAATGAATCATTTGCGAATTACAGCCAATATTTATGGGACGAAAAAGAATACGGAAAGATGGAAGCAGACATGAATGCTTTTGGAGAAATGGAAGGTTTTTTCATTTCAGCTCAGCAAAGTGGGCATTTTGATTTAATCAGATTTGATTACAACGATAAAGAAGACATGTTTGATGGACATTCTTACAACAAAGGGGGTAGAATTTTGCACATGCTTAGAGATTATTTAGGTGATGCAGCTTTCTTTAAGGGTTTGAATACTTATTTAAAAAAGTATGCATATAAAACCACTGAAGCTCATGAGCTAAGGATGTGTTTAGAAGAAGCATCTGGAGAAGATCTTAACTGGTTTTTTAATCAGTGGTTTTACGAAAAGGGACACCCTGTATTAGATATACAGCAGGAATATTTAGCAGAATCCAAGGAGCTTAAAATAATGATTACACAAAAGCAAAATTTGGAAAAATGGCCGTTGTATAAGTTGCCAATAATAATTGACATATACACAGAAAATGGTATTGAAAGCAAAGAGCATGTAATCTTAAAAAGATTTGATACTGTAATTTACAGTTTAGAGCAATCACCATTATTGGTAAATGTAGATGCCCATAAGGTTTTGTTAGCTAAAAAAACAGAGCATAAACCTTTATCTCAATGGATTTATCAGCTAAAAAATGCACCGTTGTGGTTAGATAAAAAGGAAGCAATAGATGAGCTTAAAAGTAAAAATGATGAAGCGACCATCAATGCTTTTATCCAAGCGCTCGGTCATGATTTTTGGAATGTAAAGAAGATGGCTATAAAAAACATTTCCAATGCTGTAGAAAATAAACCTGAAAAAGTTGTTCAAAAGCTGAAACAGCTTGCAATTAATGATTCACATCCAAAAGTTAGGGCAATTGCAATTAAAAAGCTTTCATCAATTGTAGACAAAAATGATGAAATCAGTGCCATTTATATTAAAGCACTTAAAGATTCTTCTTATAGAGTTGTAGGTGAGGCATTAAAAGCCATAAAAGAAATGAATCCTCAGAAAGCTTTAGATCTTGCCAAAGAGATGGAGGACATTGAAAATGTACTAATCAATATAACCATAGCTAGTATTTACGGAGAAATAGGAAGTTCTACAGAACATGAATTTTTCATAAAGACAATCAAAGAACTCAATGGATTCAATAAATACAGCTTCATGCAACAATACTTGAAATATATTTTAAAACAAGATGATGAAGAGTTAGAAAAAGCTACAGCTGTTCTTGTTGATGTTGTCAATAACAGCTATTCGTGGTATGTTAAATTGTCTGGTTATCAAATGATCATAAGATTGCAAGATCTTTATAGCCAAAAGGCTCAAGAGTTAATCAAACAAATAGATATATTAAGAGCTGAAGGGAAAGAAAATGAAGCTAATTCCCTAGAAAAAAACATGAATTATTATAAAGCACAAGAAGTTCAGCTGATAGAATTAATGACTGTGCTTAAAGAAAAAGAAACAGACCCACAGGTTTTGAAATACATCAACAATTAGTAAAATTGGCTGGCATTTATATCCATATTCCTTTTTGCCACAAAGCCTGTAATTATTGTGATTTTCATTTTAGTACTTCATTGAACAACAAAGATGATTTATTAAGATGCCTTCTTAAAGAACTTGAGCAAAGAAGAAATGAGATAAATACTTCAGTAAGTTCCATTTATTTTGGAGGTGGAACTCCCAGTGTCCTTACAATAAATGAAATCAAGCAACTTATAGATCAATGTTTTAAACATTATAAAATTCTAGATGACTTAGAAGTAACATTAGAAGCTAATCCGGAAGATATTTCTATTGAATTAATTAATGGATATGCAAAAGCAGGTATTAACAGACTAAGCATTGGCGTACAATCTTTTCAGGACAATGTTTTGGAATGGATGAACCGATCTCATTCTTCTAAACAGGCCACTGACTGCATTAATTGGGCAAATCAAGCAGGAATAACCAACATTAGCGTTGATCTGATTTATGGTGTTCCTGAAGAATTACAAAGAAACTGGAGTCAAGATCTAGAAACGCTTATTTCTTTAAACGTAAAACATATTTCAGCGTATAATTTAACTGTTGAAGAAAAGACGGTATTGCATAAACTAGTGAAAGAGAAAAAACAATTAATGCCAGATCAAGATATTTGCAATGACGCTTATGATTTATTGGTTCAAACTTTAAAATTAGCAGGCTATGAGCAATATGAAGTATCTAATTTTTCTAAAAAAGGATTTCAGTCAAGACACAATAGCGCTTATTGGCATAGAGCACCTTATTTAGGAATAGGCCCTTCAGCCCATTCTTTTAATGGCCAAAAAACTCGAAGCTGGAATGTTTCTAATAATAGACAGTACATAAAACAGATAGATAGTGGAATTTGCACTTTTGAAGCAGAAGAATTAACAGATTTAGACATTGCTAATGAGATAATTTTATTGGGAACTAGAACCAAAAAAGGAGTGTCAATCAATAAGGTCTTAAAATATTTGAATACCCAGCAAAAGGATGTATTTTTAAAACAGCTTGATGAGCTGAAGAAAAAAAGATTTATTATTACCGATGATGATCACTTATATGTGAATGAAGATAAAAGGTTTTATTCAGATCATATTTCTAGAGAGCTTATAATTTTACCCACATGAAAGTAGAAGTAAAGATTGGTCAGGAACATAGATATGCGGATTTAAATCATCCCATTGATATTTCTTTGACAACTGCTCAAAATGAAAGCCCTTTAGCTTGGTATGTAGACCCATTATCAGTTTCTCCTGTTATGACAGAAAGATTTACAGGGAGTGTACAACAAGGTGGAGATGTGAATTTTAGGAACTTGAGCTTTAATCCCCATGGAAATTGCACCCATACTGAGTGCGTAGGCCACATAGCCAAAGAAGTGTACTCAGTCAATAATCTTTTAGAGAAACACCATTTTATTGCTCAAGTAATTACGGTTATCCCCAATCAATTAGATAGCGACAATTCAATGTTTGAGAAAAAAGGCGATTTTATAATGGATGTTCATCATTTTAATGGGCTAATTAATTCAAATATTGAGGCCTTAATTATTAGAACATTGCCTAATTCAATCAATAAAAAATCAAAGAACTACAACTCAACTAATTGGCCCTATTTAAAAGCACAAGCTGCAAAATACATAAGAGAACAAGGCGTCAAACACTTGCTGATAGATCAACCTTCTGTTGATAGAGAAGAAGATGGAGGGCAATTGTTATCTCATCGAGCATTTTGGAACTATGACAACGAAATTGATCTCACAAGGACTATAACAGAGTTAATTTATGTTCCGGAAAATGTAAAAGATGGAATTTATTTATTGAATTTATCAGTATCCAATATTGAAAACGATGCATGCCCTTCAAGACCCGTTCTTTTTTCTCTAAATAAATAAAATAAAATTTTGTTTATTTTGTAAATAGTTTATATTTGTTCTACCCGTTTAGTAAGTAATTTATTTATTGTATATGAAACTCGATGTAATTGATTTAAAGATCTTAAAAGTCCTACAGGAAAATAGTAAGATCACGAATATTGAATTAAGTAAACAAATTGGATTGTCTGCTGCACCAACTCTTGGAAGGGTCCAAAAGTTGGAAAAACAAGGCTTTATCTCTAGCTACCACGCAAAAGTAGATACCTCAAAACTTGGACTAGGTTTTATGGCTCTTGTGCAAGTTTCTATGCAAAGGCAGAACAGTGCAGCGGTTAAGAATTTTCTTGCCAAGGTTAATGAAATAGAAGAAATAGTTGAATGCTTACAATTAACAGGAAATTTTGATTATCAATTAAGGATTGTTGTCAAAGATATTCCTGCGTTTGATCGAATTGTTTCAAGTAAGCTCGGATTAATTGAAGAAATAGGGCAAATGCAAACAACAGTAGTTTTATCAGTAAAGAAAAATACACCTGTAATGCCAATGGATTATTCTAGAGGCATGAAATTGGATTAATTTAAATATCCTCTAAAGCAAAAGTTATGAAAAACACAATTTTATTATTACTGTTATTTTTTCTAATTTCTTCCTGTGGTGAGTCTTCAACAAAAGGAAAGTGGTCTGAATCGGACTTAAAAGAATGCATTAAAGATGCTAAAGCTGAACTCCAACCAGTGCAAGAATTCATGCAGATTATAGAACAAAATGAATTGTCCTTAGATGACGTTGCTGAGTGTTCTTGTAAACAAATTGAAAAAAATTACAGCTCTTATGCAGAGGCGGATAAAAAAATTGAAAATGATATGTCTGATGAAGAAGCAGGAATGATGCTATTGGATTGTATGGGAATGGATTTTGACGAACTTTATTCTGAAGATGACTATGAGTCAGCTGATAGTTGGTCAGAAAGAGAAGATGAATATTATGGGTCTGAAGATGGCTGGCCGGAAATTGAAATAGAGTCTTTCATGAATGAGTGCACAGCAAACATGAATGAGCCAGGTATTGATGCAGAAGATTATTGTAGTTGTATGCTTTACAAAGTTATGGAAGAGTTCCCCAATCCTGAAGATGCGTTACAAATATCTGTAGAGTGGATGATGGCAAAAGCCCAAGAATGTCTACAAGATTAAAAAACTGACCTTATAGAAATCATAACACTTCTTCCAGGTGCACTTATTCCAGAGGCAAAAGGCTTGTAATGGGCGTCCATCAAATTATATCCAGCTATTTGCATGTGTAAAAGGCGATTCAATTCAATACCCAATCTAACATTTAAGGTATACCATGGCGGTGTGCCATCTTTTGTAGCTTCATTTGGATTGTCTACATTACCTGTTGCATAGTCTTCAATTTTTTTCCAACCATTGTATTCTGTAAATAACTCAACATCCCATTTGTTTTTTTCATACAGGAATCTTGATCGCCCAAAAACTGGGGGAATGTGACCAAAGGGTTCATTATTGTCGAGAACTTTTCCTTTAGTATAATTTAAAGAAGATGAAAACGATAAGTATTTTGAAAAATATAGCTGTAAAGTACTTGTAGCTCCGTATACAAGGGCTTTTTCAATATTGGCATTAGTTCTAATCTTACACATTACACCATCAAACAATATAGAGTCTTCACCATTGAGACGGTGATCTATCCTTATAATTGCATTGTCTAAAAACGTTGCATATGCCGTTGCTCTAAATGTCAAAAGTCTTTTGTTAGGCGAAGTGTTTTTGTTGTTTATTGCTTGTACAAGTCCAATTTCACAGCTATACGCATATTCAGAAGAAAGAGCATTATTTGGAACAACTACATAATTGTCCTTTTTAAAGATCTTTCCAAAGTCATCAATGTTAGGAGCTCTATATCCTGAACTTATGTCTAGATTAAGGTGAGTGTTTTTTGTTGCATCATAAGCCAATTGAAAACTGCCACTTAATGCCCCATTATTTGTGGAGATATCATTAAAAGGTAATTGAATAAATGAAGTATCTATGAATGATGCATTTAAAATTGTATGACTATATCTTAGCCCAGTCTGTAAATTAAACTGATTCATTTGCCACCTAAAGCTACCATAAAATGCTCCAGTAAACATGTTACTTCCACCGTCAGGATATCGGGTTAATTCATTAAAAGCATTACCGCTTATTATATCAAGACTGGAAGCATTGCTCCAAACATTATTGAATGTGAATTCTTTTCCGAAATAGAGTTGTTTGGTTGAATCGAGGATCTTAATAAAGTCAAAGTTTAATGCATAAACTGCAACATCCTCTTCTCTCGTACTTCTAAAATTAGTATTAAAAGGTCGAGTGATTCTGTCTTCTTCTATTTTTTGGTAGGAAGCGATAATAGAGGCTTTGTCGTAAATTTTATTGTAGTTGTCAAATTCCCCAGAAAATGACAATAAGAACCGATTTTGGGGACCATAATACCATTCGCTATATTCTGGAACTCCATTTTCAATGTTATTCAATCGATCATACCTTGGAATATTTGACGAACTACTTAATTGAGCATTTACCTTAAATGTGACTTTATCATTAGGATTATAAATAAACTTTTGATGGATGTTAAATTGCTCATATCCACTTCCAACATGAACATTAGAATCTGGATTAATTATAACAGTGTCAGAATCATTGATTCTTGCTGCTTGAAATGGGACATAACCCCATTCTTCATAACCATGATATCTATTGCTACCCATTCTAAGGTCATTAAACTTATTGTAGGTTATAGAAGTAAGACTTCCCAATTTATTTCCTCCAATTGAAAAGTCTGCATGTGCTGTCATTTCATCATTGGAATTATTGTATCTAAATAAAGTTGACCCGTTTACAATCGTACTATCAGGAGAAAGCTTAGGATCTTTAGTTTGAAAATGAACCACACCTCCAATGGCATCACTTCCATAAATAACTGACCCAGGACCATATTGGATGTCTATTTGACTAAGTGTATTATTATCTAAAGTTATGCTGTTTTGTAGGTGCCCGCTCCTGTATATAGCATTGTTCATTCTAACACCATCAATTACTAGTAACACTCTATTGGCTTCGAACCCTCGAATAATTGGACTTCCTCCTCCAAGTTGACTTTTTTGAATTGTAATTCCTGAAGATGCTTTTAAAGCGTCTGCACTTGTTTGAGCATTGAGTTCAATTAATTTTTCTTCTGAAATTATTTCTTGATCTAGGTTCTCATCAAGTAGCTTAATTTTTTTATTTCTTAAAGTATTCATTTCGAATGAAGGCAATAAATAATTGGCTTGCTCAAGAAAGACCCATAGCTCATTGATGATCAATTGATCTATAGTAATTGAATAAAATTCATATCCTTCAGCATAGAAATAAAGGGTATCTGAAATGCTAAACAAAGAAAGGTCTGCTATGCCCTTATAATTGGTAATTGTTGAAATAGAATTAGAGGCATTGTAAATGACTGTATTTTCTATAGGTTCATAATATTCATTTACAACTTTTACTTGCTGACTAAAAGCAGTATTAAAGATGAGTAACAATAGCAATAATGAATGAAATTTATGAAGCATGCATCAATGGAATATAGTTTTTAAAACTCTATGAGATTTAATCTTTTCTGCATTAAATTGGAAATGAATCCTCAAGTAATTAAAAATTAATTCTATAAGTTCATTTTTATTGTTTTTAACAATTTCATGAATAGATGAAGCATCAATTTCCGTGCCTAATAAGTGATAAAAGGCATAAGATATATTATTGTCATAAATAGGATATTTAGAATCACTTACAAATTGAGCACTATGAACGCAAAATTTAGGATTGGATTTGGAGTAGTTTTTTTTAGGCTCTATCCCTAAATAAGGAAGCAAATTTGCTAGAAAAAATAAATGAAAATTGGAGTTAAACTTTTGTTCATCAAAAAGTGTAATCGAACTTTCTAAATATGTATAAAGCAAAGGTGAGTAAGCGCCTTCTTTCAACAATGAATGTAAGACCTCAGTTAAAAACAAAGCAATACTGACTTTACGCACATCATTGGTAATATCATGAAAAGGATGTACTAAAGAAGGAGAAAGAGCGGAATTTAAATTTTTTTCTTCATTAAAGTGTGCGCTAAATTCTATGAAATGAAATGGCTGAAAAATAAAAGGTTTATTTTTTTTCTTAGCCCCTTTAAAGATAAATGATTGCCTTCCATATTTTCTTGTAAAAAGATGAACAATTACTGAAGAGCCAGTATAGTTTTGAGCACTTAAAAACAAGCCTTCAATTTGCTGTTTCATTTGTTAAATATTGGGAATTCTATGAAAAAGGTGGTGCCTTCTCTATGAGATGAAACAAATGATATTTTGCCCTGATGTGAATCAATGATCTGTTTAACCATGGCAAGCCCAAGACCAGCACCAGTAGATTTAGTAGTAAAATTGGGTTGAAAAACTTTTTCTTTTACTTCATCAGTCATGCCACTTCCGTTGTCTTTAACAGCAACAAGATAAAAAGACTCTTTTTTGCTCAATTGAATATGAATCTCCCCATTTTTATCGTCAGATATCGCTTGAATAGCATTGTTTACTAAATTATTAAAAACCCTTATCAGCTGATCTTTGTCTCCTTCAATAAATGCATTTTCAAATTCGGTTTTCAATTTAAATTGAATTGACTCTACATCTCTATAGAGTTCAATAGTAGAATCAATGATATCTTTAATGTCTACCTGTTTCACTTGCAGCTTTGGCATTTGTGCAAACCTTGAAAATTCATTCGCAATGCTTGTTAAAGTATCGATCTGTTGGATTAATTTTTTTGAAAAATTGGAAAGCTCTTCTTTGAAATTTGGACTATTTGGGTCTAAAGACCTTTCCAAGTGCTGAATACTTAATCGCATGGGTGTTAAAGGGTTTTTAATTTCATGTGCCACCTGTTTTGCCATCTCTCTCCAGGCACTTTCCCTTTCACTTTTTGCCAATTTTAACGCACTTTCTTCTAATTGTGAGATCATGCTGTTGTACTCATTTATTAAAGTGCCAATTTCATCATTCCCTTTCCATTCTATGGATTCGTTGACTGCATTAATTTTTACAAGCTTTAATTTTTCTGCGATTACTCGAAGGGATTTCGTGATGTAATTAGATAGAAAATAGGCTATTAAACTTGCTCCAATTAACAGAAAAATATAAACCTCTAATAATGTTGTTAGAAAACTAGACAGCTCATTTTTTTCTGGTGATAAATCAGTATTATAAGGTATATTAATGATTACAATGTTTTCTTTAGTAGTTTCATTTTGCACATAAGTGTAGGTGTTAAAATAGTTTTCATTGATTTTTTCTACTTGTCTTTCTCCTGAGGATTTTAACTTTTTCAAGATAGGATCAGCTATTTTTGTTTTATAAAATGTAGTGTCTGAATATTCAAAATTACTAGACATTAGAATCTCTCCATTTAAGTTGAACACATTTATCTCTATGTTATTTACTACAGAAAGTTCATGGATCTTATCATCAAAATCTTTTTGAAAAAAGTCCATTTTTTGATTAAGATCAAGCTCTTGAAAAAGTATTTTTAATGAAGTAATGACTGTTTTTTCTTTCCTTTGAAGCCTTTTTTCATGGTATTCTTTGTTTTGCGTATTAAAGAAAATAATTGTTGTTATTCCAATAACAAAAAGAGAAAGCAGTATAAGGGCTAGCATTGAGACATAAATACGTCCTCTTAGATTAAGATTGAAAAATTTCATTACGAGTAAAAATAAAAAATCCCATTAGTATTGACTAATGGGATTTGAATATTTGTTGAAACAAGATTAACTGTTCAGTGCTTCAGCACCACCAACGATCTCTAAAATTTCATTAGTAATGGCAGCTTGTCGAGCTTTATTGTAAGTTAATTTTAAATCTTTGATTAGCTCAGAAGCATTGTCAGTTGCTTTATGCATTGCAGTCATTCTGGCTCCATGTTCAGATGCGAAAGAATCTAGCATGGCTTTATAAAGTGTTGTTTTCAATGAATTAGGAATAAGAGAAGTAACAATCTCTTCTTTCGAAGGTTCGAAAATATAATCTACGTTTGTCACCTCTTCTTCTTCAGATTCATTGTTCACCAATGGCAGGAATTGCTCGCTTTTTAAAATTTGAACTCCAGCATTTTTAAATGAATTGTATACAATGATTATTTTATCATAATCACCACTTGTATATCTATTCATTAAATTCTCAGCAAAAGGAGAAACTCTGTCAA
>MDSW01113568.1_pt1 | contig 11605 bp, 17 predicted proteins | sample 811171 | NCBI WGS metagenome assembly MDSW01 (sample SAMN05326641, study PRJNA326480) | marine metagenome | isolation source: seawater | place: Atlantic Ocean: North West | collected 2012
GAGTATGATATCACTAGGGATGTTTGATGTAGGGTATGCCTATGAGACTCCAACAGATAACGGACTCTCCCAATTAAACTTAAGAACACATGAACTTGTGCTTAGAATTAACCTGGGGGAAAGTAAGCAAGGCGATGAAGAAGAGGCTGAGGCTGATCTCGAAGAGTAACTATATTAGTTATTATTTAAGAAATCAAATATTAAATCCTTATATTTAAAATATGGAAAACATTGCTATTCTTGCTCAGCTAATCATTGCAATATCAATTGTGGTCGTTTGGGTATTCCGCTTTGATAATATCGTCATGGAATTCAAACAATATGGTTTATCACCGCTAATCAGAAGTATGGTGGGTGCTTCTAAAATTGCTTTATCTACTTTGTTAGTTGTAGGAATCTTTTACAAAGAAGTCGTTTTTATTTCAGCCTTGCTTATGGCTTTTTTAATGATCTGTGCTCAAATTGCTCATATTAAGGTAAAAAACCCTTTGACAAAATATATTCCCTCTTTCCTACTTTTGATAATGTCATTATTTGTAGCTGCAGTCGATTCCGGTTTACTTTAAAATATGACATCCTCTCTAATTCTTATCCTCATTTCTGGGGTTTCATTTGTTATTTATGGAATATCCTCATTTTTTTCTAAAAAAATGCTTGTTGAATACAAGCGTTGGGGTTATCCTGAGCAGCGTCTTTTAATTGGAGGGCTTCAGTTTTTAGGTGGGTTAGGTCTTTTCATAGGCTTGTATTTTAAGCCACTAATCCCTTTGTCTTCAGCTTCTTTATTGTTGCTTATGCTTGCTGCAATTGGTGTTCGTATAAAAATTAAAGATCAACCTATAATGATGCTTCCTGCAGTTTTTTATGCTTTAATAAACTTTTTAATTTTAATAAATTCTACTTTTTAGATAGATGTTTTTGAATTTATTTTATGATTTGCAAAAAGACCATTTGAAATCTAAATTATTTTGTTCTAGATCCTTCAACTTCAAACATTCCTGCAACTATACCTGTGATAGTGTCTCCTTCAAAATCTAATTCAAAATCTATTTGATTTCCATCGACAAATGCTTCAATTAAAAATGTTTTATCATCAATCTCATAAGAGGACAGAATTTCCATTTCCTTTTTAATATTATCATTTTCATAAACTATCTTAGAAAGATAGGCATCACTTTTTTTTGAAATAGTTAGAACACCAGGAACATCCACACCATCAATGTCTAAAACTTTTACTTGAAAAGTACCAATAAAAGGGTTAATATTTTGACTTTTGAAAATAGCGCAGGAGAGAAAAAAAGAGAGCAGTGTTAATAAAAAAGATTTTTTCATTTCAATTGATTTATGATTACTAAATAAATATACAAAGTATTAATCTAAGTAAATAAAAGAGGACGCTGACGTTCCTTTTTAAAATAAATAATATTTAAGCAACAAAAGAAAAAAGATTTTAATATTAATCTTATTTAGATTAAATAAAAATAATTAAATTTGATTTATAAGAAATACTTATGGATTAAGATATCATAAGAAGAAATAATTTTGGCCAACTATCATATTGCAAAGATTCCGGTACGTTCCATCTTACATTTTCTAATATACTAATTGAATTATCAGATCTTGAATTAAGAGCATTCCATATGGTAGTGAAGGAAATAGATATTGATTTTTGGAAAAATATTCCAAACAATCAAACTGTCCGAAGAAACTTCCCAATAAATACAAGCCAACAAAATTTAGTTTTGATTTTTGATTTTTATGAACTGGAAGCTCTAAAAGAGTTAGTTATTATATCTGAATCAAAAAGAAAAGATTTTATTTCATGCTCTGATATTGATTATGAAATAAGTTTAAACCAAGAATAAATCCCTAAACTGAATTAAGATTATACGGTAATTATCTCTTCCATCCGATGAATTAATCTATTATATTTTATTATTGTCTTTTAGTAAATTTCTAATTTCGGTTAAGAGAATTATTTGCTTTGGAGTTTCAACTGAAGTTTCTGTTATATCCTCAGACTTCTTTTTTAAAGAATTAAAAACCTTCACCACAATAAATATTGTAAATCCAACAACAATAAAATCTATTAAAGTATTGAGAAAAAAGCCGTAGTCAATAGATACTTCACTTAGTTTTTTTGAAGGATTTCTGAGTATAATCTTTTTTTGTTGAAAATTTACACCCTCAGAAAGTAGTGATAAAGGTGGTAATAAAATATTCTTAACTAATGCGTCAACGACAGAATTAAATGAAGCTCCTATCACAATACCCACTGCCATTTCAATCATATTACCCCTCAAAGCAAATTCTTTAAATTCTTTTATAATTTTCATTTTAATTGATTTCTGGTTTATAAGGATCAAATATAAAAACTCTTCAATATCTTAACGTCATGTTTTTTTATAGTATCTGTTGAAGATGGTTTATATATTATTTAAATAAAATTGTCAACTCAAAAAAGAAATTTCAAAACCACTACCAATGAAAAAAATAAATATCCTATCTAAATATTCAGAATTTGATACCCATTGGAGTCCACACTCTATCGCAGAATTAAATGGACAACAAGTTCTGCTTGCCAAAGTAAAGGGAGAGTTTGTTTGGCACTCGCATATCGATGAAGATGAACTTTTTCATGTAGTGAAAGGAAAGCTAAAAATAGAGTTTCGTGATAAAACTATTGAAGTATTTCCAGGAGAAATCATTATTGTTCCAAAAGGGACTGAACATCGCCCTTTTGCTGAAGAAGAAACTTGGATTCTTTTATTTGAGCCAACTAGCACCAAACACACCGGAGACCTCGTCGTTGATATCACTAAAAATGAATATCCCAAAATATAATTACTAATGCTTTTTTAAATTAAACAAATTCTAAAATTAGATTAGCTTGGGTTTAATTTTATCAAATTAGTATTGTTTCAGGGGTTAAAATTTATTTTGAATTTTTACTATTAACGAGTAAAGCCTGCTTCAAGTGAATTATAATTTACACTGAACCCAAGACTTTTAAATGTATTTTTTAGATTATCTGAAGCATTCCCGTGAACTGTTATTTTATTAACACTAAAAAACTCTAAAAACTTTTTAAAATCCTCTTCTGAAATACCTCCTGGTGAAACATTTTTTAAATGATTAAACCATGCTTGTTCATTTAAATACCTTTCGATAAGAGTTATTTTATTATCTCCTGATTCTAGAAATTTCCAGCTCAGAACGTTAGGTTCTCTTTGCTTCATAATTTTTGAATAATATTTCATAAAGTCAACTGTTTCAGCTTTATTTTTTCCATTGATCGTCATTTCGACAACATGGATTTGTTCATCAGAAATAGCATAGAGCATACCAGTTGCATCAAAAAAATCTCCGCTATTTATTATTTTTCCTTGCTTATTATAATTATAATAATGAAATGAATTTAGGGAAATTTCTTTTCCAGTTTCTACGAATTCTCCAGTCCAAGTCCCGTAGGTTCTTACTCCACCGGTAAGATTACCGTTTTTATCAGTATTTGGCAACCAGGAGTTTGCTTCATATTTTAAATTTTTAAACCCGTTGAAATAGCCTGATAATTCTTCAATTCTTTCATTATAATTTCTGATTTTTCCATCATAAGTTGGTGATTGGTGCTTGATTTCTTCGGACAACATTGAAGTCATTTTTTCTAATCCATCATTTTCATTTATATAATTGAAAAAGTTTTGTGTGCTCGCTAAATTTCTTTCATAATTAGGATGACTGTTTTGCTCGCATGAGAGTATGATAAATGAAATCGTAAGGAAATAACAATACCAAAGTGTTATATTTTTCATTTCTGATAATTTATGGTTAATAAACTACTAATATAAAAAAACTCTATAATTGTCTTAATTGTAAATTATCTCCCCTTCGGGTATTCTCTTATCTAAATTTAATGTGTTTCTTACTCCATTTGCACTAATTACAACAATATTGGCTTGTGAGTCGAAATTTTCAGTTAAAAGGCTATTTTGTATGCTAATTGTTTTAATTTCAGTTATATCGCAAGCCTCCAATAAACAATAAATCACGCTGTCCTCTGATAGATTATCTGTCTCAAGTTTCTGCCCAATAAATCGTATATCAACTGGTTTTTCATTAATTGAAATAGAGAGTTTAGAGTATATATATTTTTCTATATAATGTTCTTTATTTTCAATTGGAGAATTCTTCTGAAAGTCAGAGCTTAAACCTTGATACTCATAAAGAGATTCCTCTAGGTCGTTTACAAAAAGTTTAATTCTAATAAATAGTTCCTCGTTTTCTGGATTGTGTTTTACGGATGTATAGCTCATGTAAAATTCGTGAGCTTTGAGATCATGAGAAGAAATAATAATTAAAAATAGAATTAATACAGTCTTAAAATTCATTATTTAGATGAGTTTATAAGCCATACTTATCGATGAGATAGATTAGGCCTGCTATAGAAGCAGTTCCTAATTCAAGCTCGCGTGGATGAACGCTTGAAAATACATCATTTGGGGAGTGATGTAAATCAAACATGCGTTGTGAATCTGGAATAAATCCAATTGTAGGGGTTCCTAATGTTTTGTGTAGAGGATTTATATCTACACCTCCCCCTCCTTTTTTGATAAAATTAATTGTGTTCTCATCAAAATAGGGCAACCATGATCTAAATTTTTCGATGGTAGTATCATCAGCAGTAACTCCAAACCCTCGCGGTGTAAATGCACCAGCATCACTTTCTAGGGCAATTAGGTGGTCCTCCATGTTTTTCTTAGCTAACTCTGCATATTTTAGCCCTCCTCGAGTCCCATTTTCTTCGTTCATGAACATGACTGCTCTTATTGTATGTCGTGGAATAATCCCTAGTTTTTGAAACAGACGAAGTACCTGAATTGACTGCATGCATCCAGAACCGTCATCATGTGCCCCATGTCCTACGTCCCAAGAATCTATATGACCACCAATCGTAATAATTTTATCTGGGAACTCTTTCCCGGTGAGTTCACCGATTACATTATGAGATGGAGCGTCCTTTAGAGTCCTACAATTCATTTTCATAAATAGCTCAGTATTTGGGTTTTCCCTTAATGCGCTAGTCAGGCGATCTGCAGATTTAACCCCCAATGCAGCGGCTGGTATTTTAGTTATTCCATCTTTGTACTTGGTACCTCCAGTGTGAGGGACATCATCAAATGCTGTTCCAACAGACCTTATTACAACCCCAATAGCTCCATATTTTGCTGCCATTGATGGCCCTTCAGCACGTTGATCAACTGCCCCGCCGTAAGCAGAACCTGTTGTGATTAGACGTTGATCAGTGGGACGATTAAAAAAAACAATTTTCCCTTCAATATTCTCACGTCCTAATATTTCTAAATCTTCAAGCCTTTGAACTTCTACAATCTTAGCTCTGATTCCATCTTTAGGTGTTGGAACTGACATTCCTAGAGCTAGTACAGATAAATCTTCTTTTGGATCTATTATCCTTGCAACTTCTTTATCTCCGCGCTTCCAATTAGGAACAAACAAGTCTTGTTTGTATACTTTATCAAAACCATAATTATTCATAACCTTTTCGGTCCAATTCACAGCTTCAGCAGCACCCTCTGACCCACTTAATCGGTGACCTATTTTATTACTAAGATGATCAAGTAATGCATAGGTTTCTCTAGTTGTTAATGCCTCATCAAAAAATTGTTTTATAATTTTTGTGTCTTCTAAGTTTAATTCTGAGTGCTCATTACTTTTTTGTTTACAACCAACTAAGAATAAGCAATTTAAAATTAGGACAGTGGAAATACTGAAGACAAAGTTTTTCATATTTAATAGATTTAATTTTTAATACTTCTAAGATATAGCTTTTAGCTATTTATGTCGGATTTGGTTACTTTTTATATACTTCTTTAATTAGACTATTAATTAAATATATATTTAATTCATCATAATGTTCTTCATTAGAATCATCTATTAATAAATTTTCACTTAAGCCAAATAATTCTCCAATCGTATCAAATTGTTCTAAAACATAATGAGAATGTATTCCACTTTTAACTTTTAAATCTATTTGATTTTTAAACTTCTCAAGTTTATGAAAGGTTTCACTGTCCATAATTTTTATTATTAAGTTCTAAAGAATAAGCCGTGAAGTTACAAACCCTTTAGGCAATACTAAAAAATAATACTCTAAAGAATTTTAAACCCTTTTTTCATAATTATTTTATTTGTAGAGATATTCCATAGCCTAATCAATCCTCTTAAGATATGATACTCTCCAAATCGTTAATTAAAATAAAAGGCGAGGTGTTTTTTGAATATATTCTTTATAGCCTTTGAGATGGCCCCATTTTTTATTTCCACTTTCTTCCAAGAGGTTCACTCCACTAACATATACTAAAAGGACATAGGTGAAAATTGGTGAAATTAATGTAACATATTGTAAGTTGGAAAGTGATGAAAAAGAGATGATTGAAATACCCGTCCAAATTGAAATTTCTCCTAAATAATTGGGATGTCTTGAGTAGGCCCAGAGCCCTGTGGTGATAAAATTATTTTTGTTTTTTGGATTTTTCCTGAATTTTGTCTTTTGAATATCAGCAACCACCTCTATAAAAAAACCAACTATAAAAAATGTTAATCCTAAAAAAAACAAATTATTTATAACGACACCACTATTACTTGAAATTCCAGTTAATGCACAAAGTGAACAAATAGAAACCCATGTTGCCTGTATTGTCCAAGTCATAAAAAATTGGGTTGCAGACGGTTTAATGCTTCCAAACCTCTTATCCTCTCCATCCTTTTGGATTCTTAAAAATAAAAACATCCCTAATCTTATTGCCCAGATAAAAATCAAAAATGATAAGACAAGATTACCAATATTAAAACCATAAGTTATATAATTATTAATATATATATAACTAACTATTAATATGTAATTGATACTCCCCGAAATATCATAAAATTTTTCAGTTTGATAAAAATATGCTGGGAAAAATAAAACCCATTGTAATAAAAAGGAAATTATTACAGCATTAGTTATTAGTTCATTTTGAATAAATAAAGTTAAAGAATAGGTAATTGAAAAAGCTATTAATGAAATTAGCGCGTAACGAAAAGAATCTTTCATATTATAAAGAAACAAAATCTAAGAGAATTATAAGCTCCTGAAATTAATGATGAAGATTATATATAAAGTTTAATAAAAACCCTCCACTTGGGAGGGTTTAAAATACTCAGTGTAAAAAATTATCTTTCTGAAAGAACCAATCTTAAAACCTGGCTTCTTTTTATAGTTCTTAAATTGGTGATTTTCTTCATAGTTGCTTTCATACTTTTACCCATTGGATTTGTTTGATCCATCATGTCATAAATGTCTGACATATTATTAAAAAATCTTGCAACAACATAATCAGAGCCTTCAAGATTATTATTCCTTGGTGTTATGACTTTATGAAGCCCCCAACCTTTTAAATACTTGTTAGATTTTTGCATTGGTAAAAAAGTTTTTAATTCCATCTGCTCATAATCATAAAAATCAGTAGGGTCAACCATCATCCAGTCTAATACAGCGAATTTTGCTGGCTCTTGGTCAGCCGATGGGACAAATCCACCCTTGTAAGAAACAGTTACTAGTCCTGATTTAACAACCCTATCTCCCCATTTTTTTCTAACCATAGCTAGTTCACTTTCAGAAAAATTATTTCCGTTTCCACCACCCATATTTGCAGATTTGTCAGGGTCTTGTAAGTGAGCATAAACAAAAGTTGTATGATTTTCCCTGTAGCCTGGATTTTCTAATCTCCACATATCCCAGCCAATTTTATTTCCATTATCAATAGCTGCTTTATGTCCTTTTGAAAAATATTCTTTTTCACTATTAATATGGGCTTGTGCATCTTCGCTTTTTACTGTAACATAGTGAAGATTGACGTACATTCTTTGTTGAGCATAGGAGAAACTAATGCATAAAAAGAGTAGTAAAATTATTATTTTTTTCATTTTAATTGATTTATGATTAATAAGCTGCTAATATAGAAAACTATACAATATTTCTACTATGTGTTTTTCTTACGGAACTTGATGAAGGGATTATGAATGATTTAAAAAGTGAGGATTTTAATTAAATATTTACCCAAATTTCCCAAGAGACCAACCTATTACAGCTCCTTGTAAAGCACCAACAATTGAAGAAAAGAATATATCAGTAAGAACAAATTGAACTGAAACAATGTTAGTTATTCCCATAAACTGAAAGCCAAAGAAAGCAAAAGTTAAAGCACCAAACCATATTCCAGTAATGGCGCCATTTTTAAAATCATTTACTCTCATTTTATCAAAGCTAATTATCCATAAAATAATTAGTGATACACCACTAATCATCATAAAAATAGGATCTGGAGTCTCATTTACTACGCCAGGGAAAAGCTTACTAAATTCAGCTTGCTTTGGTCCGTAGAATAATATTCCTGGTAAAATACTTGCAACTGCAGCTGCTACAAATGCTGAAATAAACGCTATAAAATACTTTTTCATTTAAACTATATTTATATTTAAAAACTACAATATACCAAGAGTATCTGAATTCAATAAAGAGTGTATAACTATTAATTTAAAAAAATTCACTTTAGGTGTATTTATATTAGTATTCAAGCATTTTTTTTAACCCCATTTTTTTTATCTCCTTCCTTTTTAATAAAATGATATTATCATCTTTCAAGGAGTAAAATGTATAATTAATTTTAAATTTAGGAGGTGTTCTTTCTGAATATTCAGATGCTTTTTCCGCTGGATAAAATTTGGCAATTGGTTTTAATAAATATTTAAAACCATTATTTTCAAGTAATATTCTAAACCAACTATTACCATGTGTAATCCAAGATTCCTTATTATCTAAAAGTAAAATTTCATTTTTAGGATAAGTAAAAAGATTAGGCCCAACCTGTAAACGCATATAATCATCAAATGCGTCATACTTGACCTTAATTTTTTTTCCGTTGACAATTGTTGATATGAACTCATTATGATAAAATTTTGACCCAGTAATATTTAACATCCAGCTTTTATCACTTTTATCAAATTTAACCAGATTATTTACTTCTTCTACATTGGCGCTTCCATAATTACCACTCGAAGGTTGTTGGCTTTGAATAAAAAATGGTAAAAGAATGATAACAATTAAGATTCTCATTTTTTTTGATTTATGGTTTAAAGATTGAAATTTAAAAATTTTATAAGGATTTGCTGTCATTTAGACAATATATAATACGATCAACAAGTAATGCAAAACTGAGCCTGTTAAAACAAATAGATGCCAGATAGAGTGGAAATACTTAATCTTATCAAGAGTATAAAAAATAATTCCAATAGTGTAGGATAGCCCGCCAATGATCAATAATAATTCTGCCTCAGAATCTAGTAGTTCAAACAATAAGTTAATCTCAACAACAATTAACCAACCCATCGCTAAGTATAGTAAAAGAGAAATGATTTTAAATCTCCCTGTAAAAAAAAGTTTTTTCAGTGTTCCTACTATTGATAAGGTAAGCACTACAATAAAAATATTAATCCCCGAATACTCATATAGTGTTATTAAACATACAGGTGCATAAGAGCCTAAAATGAGATAATAGATGCTTATATGATCAAGAATCTGAAACCTCTTTTTAAGCCTAGGATTAATAACAAAATGATAAACCGATGAAGATGAGTAGACGAAGAATAAGCCAAAAGAAAATAATATAATAGATAGTGTACTTAGACTAGTAAATTTATTGTCAAAATAAAATAGTAAAGGGGTTCCTAAAACTGTAAGAATGACACCTATGAAATGTGTTAAACTATTCCAAAACTCTTCGTTTTTGTAATCTTTTACACTAATAAATTGCAACATTCAAGTGTATAATAATTATGCTAAAAAAATTAGAAGTACTAAACTTAATCAGGAGGATATACCGATGATTTAGTCATTGCTAGTATTATGCTCCAATATGCTTGAAATTAAGGTTATTTCATTAGCAGGAACCCCTGCACGTTCAGCATGTTCTTTTATTATGTCCTCAGATTCTGCATTATAGACACAAAAAACATTATTCCCAGCAATATAGCTATGCTCCTGTTCAATTTTTTTTTCTTCTTTCCTCATTGCAATTAGTACCGATTCAGAACCTTGTCCAATTTCATCTAATTTATCACTGGGAATTTGAGATGCACCTTCAATTTCTCTTTTGATTAAGTACTTGTTCATTTAAATTAATTTATGATTAATAAGCTACTAATCTACAAAAAAAACCCCCTCGATTAAAGGGGGCATCTAGATAGCATAGTTTTACTTTCTAGAATTCACCAAATGCAGCTAGAACTTGAATAGTGAAGTTTGATTTAATTTCAACTCCACCATTTGTTGTGCCCCATTCCATCATATCTTTCGCTAACTTATCCTCAAATTGTTGTTTTTGATCTATTAGATCACTGAAACCATTTGAGCCTATTACCACCCAATGAGTAGCGCCATTAGGCGAACCTATATCATAAGTTCCAAAACCAACTGGTCTGTCGCCCAATATTTTTGAAGCCTTACTAATAAATTTGTCATGTGCTTTTTGAAATGTAATGGGATCGTTTGGTTTAATATCATAAATTTGGATAAAAGGAAAATCTTTTGGAACACCTCCAACAAAGCTTAAAAATCTTCCTGCATAAGCTGGTCCCCAATCTTCAACAAAATTATTTAATTTTTCTAGAAATAAATCTTGCTGAAATTCCTTAAGATCTGATCTTCCAATTTTACCAACTTCACCAAATGCAACAACTCGATGAGTCCACATATTGTCTCCGTAAGAAATTCTTTCAACTTGAACGCCACCTGATTTATATACTGCATCTTTATTATGTTCTGATAAAAGATTCCCAATAGCTTCCTCTGTTCCAGCTTTGGCGTTAAAATGCCATAGTCTAAATGTATTCTGTGAATAAGATATACTTATTGATAAAATACATACTAAATAAAAAAGTTTTTTCATTTTAATTGATTTATGATTAATAAGACGCTAATATAAGAAACCTTAGAATATCTCTACTCCGTGTTTTTCTTCCTGAACTTAATGGAGATGATATGCCTGTGGTTAAAAATAAAATGTATCTAGCTAAGAGCGTTTGAATTATGTCCCCTCTTTGCCAATAAACACCTAAGGACAATCACGCATTAATAAATCCCTAAAACGCTGTTTGGATGGGATATTTGGGGTGCAGTGTGTTGTTCCCTAAATGCTGAGGTTAGGGGTTATATACTAGTAATTAAATCCACCTTCTTACATGTAAACAGTATGATTTATATTTATCTGAAAATAATTTAAGCATAGCTTTTTCTTCTGGTATAATTTGAAATTGATTCATATATATTACAAATAGAGGTGTAACTATCAAACCGAAAAAGGAACCCAGATAAATAGAAAACCAAAATATTATGTTTAATAAAGAAAAATAAATTGGATTTCGAGAAAATCGAAAAAACCCTGATTGAACTAAGCTTGTTGCATTATCAGGATTTGATGGACTAATAGTAGTTTTATGTTTTTTGAACTCAAGTTTAATATATAAAATACAGATAATATAAATAATCATA
>MDSW01134913.1_pt1 | contig 11605 bp, 8 predicted proteins | sample 811171 | NCBI WGS metagenome assembly MDSW01 (sample SAMN05326641, study PRJNA326480) | marine metagenome | isolation source: seawater | place: Atlantic Ocean: North West | collected 2012
ATACGGATGTGCCGGTCCCCCGAATGTTATGCCTATGCGAAAACGAGGGTGTCGCTGGATCAATATTTTTTGTCATGAGTTATGAGGAGGGTCGAATATTTTGGGACCCTGCCCTACCTCGACTTAGCGCTGCCGATCGATCTGTACTCTATACAAACAAAATTCGAACACTTGCTGCTCTGCATTCGGTGGATCCAGGTTCAGTTGGCCTTCAAGGCTTTGGCCGCACGGGTAACTATTTCGAGCGACAGTTCAATCGTTGGACAACCCAGTACCGAGCAAGCGAAACTGAAAAAATCAACGACATGGAAACATTAATTCACTGGTTGACCCGGCATATACCGACAGATGATGGTCAAAACGCCATCATTCACGGGGATTTTCGCTTGGACAATCTTATTATTTCAACAAACAAGCCAGACATTGAAGCAATAATTGATTGGGAACTTTCAACGTTGGGTCATCCATTAGCAGATCTTGCCTACTTTTGTATGTGCCTAAGAATGCCAAGTGGAGAACAGATTAGCGGTCTTCAGAATGTTCAGCGGTCAACCCTTGGTATTCCGTCTGAGGACGAAATGCTCAATTCTTATTGCAAATTAAGGCAGATGGGTCCGATTGACGACTGGTCGTTCTATCTCGCATTCAGCTTCTTTCGCCTCGCCGCCATTTGCCAAGGGGTACTCAAACGCGCGATTGACGGAAACGCATCGAGCAAAAAGGCATTGCAGGTAGGCGCACTAGCGCCAAGGTTGGCCCAACAGGGTGTGGACGTGATTGAAGCGATCTAATGAAGATGAAAGCAATTGTTTGCAACAAATATGGCGCACTAACGGATCTTGCTGTTCAGCAGGTTCAAATACCTGCAATGGCGCCCGGACAAATACGAATACAAGTTGAAACCATTGGGGTTAATTTTCCTGATGCACTTTTAGTGAAAGGCCTCTACCAGGCCAAACCAGAGGTGCCTTTCATCCCGGGTCTTGAATGCGCAGGCATGGTAGAGGCCGTGGGCGAAGGTGTTGACCACTTAGCAATTGGTCAACGGGTGGCCGCGATGAGCCCAGATTTTGGCACCTACGCTGAATATGTATCAGTACCTGCAAGCCATGCGTACCCCGTGCCCACATCAGTGGATATAAGTGATGCCGGTGCGATGCTCTGCGCCTACGGAACTGCGTATCATGCACTCGTTCAGCGTGCATCACTCAAGGCGGGTGAATCCCTGCTGGTCATGGGCGCGGCCGGCGGCACTGGACTGGCTGCTGTCCAATTAGGGCGAGCACTTGGCGCGCACGTCATTGCGGCCTGTTCGAATGCTGAAAAACTCTTGACCGCAAAGCAATACGGGGCAGATGTTGGAATTGATCTGTCCAAAGAAGAGCTGCGAGATGCGCTTCGCTCGCTCACCGATGGCGCGGGTGCGGATGTGATTTTTGACCCTGTAGGTGGTAATCACGCTAAAACGTTGAGCCGCTCACTCGCCTGGAATGGCCGCTGGCTCATAATTGGATTCGCCGCTGGAGAGGTACCAACACTCACACTTAATCTACCTTTAGTGAAGGGCTACAGTGCCGTAGGGGTCTTCTGGGGAAACTTTTGTGCGAAGGAACCTCATCTTGCCTCCAAGAATCATCAGCAGATCTTTGAGATGGTGGCCAATGGCCTCCTGGCTCCCCATATTCATGCTGAATGTCGTCTTGATGATGCCGTCCAGGCGCTTAAGCTCATCGAGCAGCGCCAGGTTCATGGAAAAATTATTCTGAAGCCCTGACCTACATTATTCACGCAAGCAAATTAATGAACGGCGCACGCTGAAATTGGATCGCGAGTGGTAGACCTGATAGCATGGTGAGCCTCTCTGACTAAGAAAGCACAAACATGGATTTCGCTTACTCAGCAAAAGTAGAAGGATTACGCACTCAGGTACAGGCGTTTATGGACGCGCAAATCGTACCTCGCATAAAAGCATGGCAAAAAGAAGTCGAAATGGGTCAGTTTCCCGTCTCGTTCATGGAAGAACTCAAAAGTCTTGCAAGACAGCAAGGCTTGTGGAATCTATTTCTTCCCGCCCTAAAAACAGAAGAGCCCGGCACACCGCTGACTAATCTGGAGTACGCCCCTTTAGCTGAGATCATGGGTCGTGTCAGCTGGGCCTCTGAGGTGTTCAACTGTAACGCCCCCGATACAGGCAATATGGAACTTCTCCATATGTTCTCGTCACCTGCGCAATATGACCAATGGTTAGCGCCCCTACTCAACGGCGAAATTCGTTCTGCGTTCGCAATGACCGAACCTAAGACCGCCTCATCCGACGCGTCTAATATTCAAACCCGTATTACCCGCGAAGGTGATCACTATATTATTTCGGGGAGAAAGTGGTGGATTACCAACGCGGCTCACCCCGACTGCCGACTCCTGATCGTCATGGGAAAGACCAATCCCGAGGCAGATACTTATCATCAGCAAAGCATGATCTTGGTACCGATAGAGTCTGCAGGTGTCACAGTCATTAGAAATTTAACCGTAATGAATCATCATCATCCGGAAGGTCACTGCGAGATTGATTTTGATCACGTGAAGGTGCCTGTTTCCAATCTACTGGGTGAAGAAGGGTCTGGATTTGCGCTTGCGCAGGCCCGATTAGGACCCGGGCGCATTCATCACTGCATGCGTTCAATCGGCGCCGCCGAACTGGCTCTCGAATTAATGACACGCCGCAGTCAAGAAAGAGAAACCTTTGGGAAACATCTTCATGAACACGGCACCGTTGCAGAGTGGATTTCCAGATCAAGAATTGAAATTGAACAAGCCCGTTTGCTGGTTCTCAAAACGGCCTGGCTAATTGATGAGAGAGGCGCCAAAGCGGCCCGGAAAGAAATCTCAATGATTAAGGCGCTGATACCTGTTTTACATACCACTGTGCTTGATCGCGCAATTCAAGCTTTTGGCGCAATGGGCGTCAGCCCAGATACACCACTTGCCGATCATTGGACCTGGGGTCGTGCACTGCGGTTTGCGGATGGACCAGACGAAGTCCATCATCGGTCTGTCGCCAAAATTGAAATCAAAGAAAGCGAGCAATACGCATCCGTTCTCGACGATTACCTAACACCCCACGATCGAGATCAATGATGACCACAAACGTCGCTAATCTTAAGACTTAACGATAGTGACCTCTAGGAAAGGGAATCACACACCTGATTGATAGCCCGATACCCCGATTGATAGGCGCCATGGGCGGTACTGAAAGATTCAGGCGATGTCGCCTCACCGGCGAAGAAAAGCCGGTCATCAATGCAGCGTGCCAGCTCTGCCCGCATACCTGTCTTCCCGGGTTGCGTGGCTGAATAGGCCCCTCGAATCCATGGATCCATCCCCCAGGCGCTCACCTTAAAATTACTTAGCTTGTCACGAATACGACTTCCAAATATATCGACCATCACATCACTGAAAAGCTCGATACTGGCGTCCTGCCCTTGCTTTTCAAGCCACCACGCAAACCGCCCACCGGTTGAGGTGAATGCGTAGGGATGGCCAAATTCACGTAGCCGCACCCAGAAGGTTTGATCGTCTCGCTGCCATAGAATGTGATCCGGCGCATCAGGATCAATCGCGTCAGGCTCGAATGTACAAAAAGTGTAATTCGAATTACCCAAAGGAAGTGCATTAATCGCTTCCATCTTCCAACCGGGCAGTTTGGGATTGAATTCAATATCACCCGCATTGAGAACGCCGGTCGAGGCCGTGATCACCACCCGATCAGCCGTAATAACGCCTTGGGAGGTTTCGATCGATATCGGGAGATCACCCCAGTTAATTTTGGTTACCACGCAATTAAGATCAACCGGACAATCCACACCCTGTCGTGCAATCAAAGCGCCGTAGCCCTTCATTACCGGCCAATCCTCATGAGTATCTAGATACTCGCAAATGTCCAAGATCGATACTTGATCAGCATCAACAGACGACATTAAGCTGACCCAATACTGGAAGAATTGATTCCACTTATTATCGGAGTCTGCGAGTTCCCACTGGGAACACGCATCACCCTTCTTCTGACACGCTTCCATCCTTGCATTAATTTCATCAATGTACCGAAACGGTGCAGTAGCGTCTGTATCGAAATACCATGCCCCATCGATAAACATGCTGAAGTCCCATCTCGAAATGGAATAGTCAAAGCCCAATTTCGTCGCCCATTCCGTGTATGGATTTATGCTGCCAGAGTGGAGCCAATGACACCCCAGATCAACAGGATATTGATCGGCCAAAATTTCTGTTAGTCCTCTCCCGCCCGTTCGATGAGACGCTTCGAGCACGCGATGCTTAACTCCTCGTCGGGTAGCCATCTCGGATGCCGCAAGGCCTGCCGCGCCTGCGCCGATAATAATTAGCGGATAGTTACTGGTTTTAGTCACAATTAAATTACTGAACAGGTATTCAATTCATTATAAATATGTTCAAATATCGGAACAATCTCTTTTTTCTCTATCGACACAACATGGATCACTCTCAGCCAGGCGCGGGCACTCAACACCCAAAAGATCATCGAAAACAGCAGTTAATTGAAGCGACTATCCACTGCATCAGTACATACGGTCTGTCCAACACCACGATCTCACGAGTCACTCAAACCGCCGAACTATCAACTGGAATTGCGAACTTTTATTTTTCCAGCAAAAAGCAACTGCTACTGGAGACACTTCAGAGCCTAAGCACTGAATACGAGCAGGTGATCGGTCGCGCATTTAGCTTAGCCGGAACTCCGAGAAAAATCTTATCGAATGTAATCCGGGCCCGCTTTGACCCGCAAATATTTACCGCCGAAAAAATCGCAGTCTGGTATGCGTTTACCAGCGAAAGTCGCGCGCGCAGTGAATACATGTTGATCTGCGAAGATAAAGATACCGCATTTATGGAGTCACTGGTAGGCACCGTAAAACTCTTATGTAAGCAAAATACACGAGCCGATCTAAATCCAATCGCAATCGCGAGAGCGCTTGAGGGTCTTCTCAACGGTTATTGGGAAGAAGCACTTTTTCAGCCGGATGATTTTGACCCCAGTTCCGCAATCGATCTTTGCGAGGGTTTTATCGCGTCTGTTTTTCCTGAATCTCAAACTAACGATAGCTCTGCCCAAGCCAGTAATACTGATAAATCGGCAAACCCTGTCGAGTCCGCTGCCAATACACAGAATAACGCACAGAGCGATTTACTTGCGCCTTGGACGTACTACAGCACAGAATTTTTAAAACTCGAAAAAAATCACCTATTCAAGGAACGTTGGCTGCTCGCGGGACACATCAGCGATATTCCGCACCCCCAAAACTACATCACATTCGACGCCGTTGGCGAGCGGGCGCTTATTATCCGCAATCAGGACGGAAAAGTTCGTGCATTTCATAATGTTTGTCGGCATCGTGGCGCAAAATTGCTAGATAGCGAGCGAGGCACCTGTGGGCGCACACTGAGCTGTCCGTTTCACGGATGGACTTATTGCTTGGACGGCGAGTTATTAAGCGTTCCCGCTGTACAGACATTTGAAGACCTCGATTTAGGTCAAAACGGACTGGTACCGCTTGACCTCGAAATCTGGATGGGTTTTTTATTTGTCCGATTCGGTGGAACTGGCCAATCCGTTGCTGACAGTCTTGAGCCAATCAAGGATCTTGTCGCCCCTTATCAATTAGAAAAAATCGAACCGATCGCAGGATCTCGCTATCGAGAAACGCGTCCATACAACTGGAAAGTCATCCACGATATTGATAACGAGGGCTATCATGTGCCCACAGGGCATCCGGCGCTTCAGCAGTTATATGGCAAAACCTATGAGGACTCGGAGATGGGGGGAGTTCTGATCGCTCGGGCTCAAATCAACGACAATCCAGGTCGAATCTGGAGTGTGCGGCAGTATCAAAAATTACTACCCCAATTCGACCACCTACCTGAACAGAACCAGCGCGCGTGGCTTTACTTCAACATCTTTCCAAGCATGGTGATCGGCCTCTATCCTGAGTCGATTGAGTTCTACATGACGCTACCCAACACTGTCGATTCCAGCTGGTACCTTGGCGCCAGTTATGCCCTGCCCGACGACCGAAGGGAGGTGAATGTGGCTCGCTACCTAAGCGCCCGAATCAATAAATTGACTGAAAAAGAAGATGCTTCTTTCATGCGCTGGATGCAGCTGGGTATGAACTCAAGCGCCTTCCCGACACCAAAGCTTTCATCAAAAGAGCAAAATGTGCGGCGTTTTCACAAACGAATCCAGTCTGAACTGCCTGCCGCTCGGCTTGCAAATGAACCCAAAAGCGAAGACGTTCAAAATATCAACGAGCAGATGCAGATTTAATCAGGAGACTGAGACGCTGGCCATTAAATTTCGGATATTTTCAAATATTGGGCTATCGCTCAAATCTTATATTTAGTTATTTATTGAATTAACCAATCTAGCGTCACTCTGCCCCGGCCAACTGGGCGTCACGCTGACGCTGCTTTTGTTGTCGAATCAAAATCCAGCCTGCGATGAGAACGCCGATCGCCACCGCCAGTATTATCATCGTTGCCAGCGCATTGATATCCGGTTTCAGCCCAAGTTTGACCCTCGAATAAATCAGCATTGGTAATGTGCTCGAGCCCGGACCCGAAACGAAACTTGCGATAACAAGATCATCAAGCGAAAGCGTGAATGCCAGAAGCCAGCCGGCGAGCATGCCCGGCGCGAGCAGCGGCAACGTAATATCGATCATGACCCGTAAGGGCTTGGCGCCTAGATCCAGGGCAGCTTCTTCCAACGTCTCTCCGATACCGGACAAACGGGACTCAATAATCACTGCGACATATGCCAACGAGAATGTGATGTGCGCTATTGTTATCGTCGTGATGCCGCGTTTTTCCGGCCATCCAATCAGATCACCTAGCGTAATAAATAACAACAGAAGCGATAAACCTGTAATCACTTCCGGCATCACTAACGGGGCCGAGATCATGCCAGTAAATAAAGTGCGCCCCCGAAAATATCGAAACCGTGCCAACGCGAGCCCCGCCAACGTCCCTAGCAGCGTCGCGAAAGTTGCATTCACGATTGCAATCTTGAGACTGAGCATTAAGGCTGACCAGATCTCTTCACTCTCAAATAGTGATGTATACCATCGCGTCGACAGACCGCCCCAAACTGAAACAATTTTAGAGTAGTTAAACGAATAAACGATCAACAAAAACATCGGGATATACAAAAAAGCCATTCCAAAACACAGAACAGACAATAAGAACGTGGAGCGCTTTTTTGGCATATCAGTTATTAATCTGCCTCGACTGGGCATGCTGATAAAGCATCATGGGAATGACCAGAAGAATTAACAGCGCAATCGCGACAGCGGCTGCTACAGGCCAGTCATGATTAGAATTAAACTCATCATAAAGAACGCGACCAATCATCAGCACGTTACCGCCCCCAAGGAGGTCGGGGATCACAAATTCTCCGGTTGCCGGAATAAAAACCAGTAACCCGCCAGCAATAATGCCGGGAATGGTCAGCGGCAACGTTACCGTAAAAAACACAGTGATCGGATGAGCGCCAAGGTCCGACGCGGCCTCATGAAGTGTAAGGTCTAATTTCTCTAAATTCGCATAGAGTGGCAAGATCATGAACGGTAAGTATGAGTAGACAATGCCAATATAAACTGCGAATTCGGAATACATCATCCTGATCGGCTGGTCAATAATACCGGCCCAAATGAGGAAACTGTTCAAAGTACCTTGATCGGCCAAAATTCCCATCCATGCGTACACCCGCAACAGAAAAGAAGTCCAAAACGGCAAGATAACCATTAACAGTAATAAGTATTTCATGGTCCCTGACGCGCGCACAATCGCGTATGCCATCGGGTAACCAATCAGCAGGCATAAAATGGTAGAGATCGTCGAAATCTTGACCGAATTCAGGTAGGTCTTCACATAAAGATCGTCCTCCCAAAGATAAGCAAAATTATCGAAGATCAGCGTCATCTTTAGCGCGGCGTCCTCACTCCACTCAAACAAAGACGAAAACGGCGGGCTCGCGATCAGGGATTCTGCAAAACTGATCTTGAGAACAATGAAAAACGGGACCAGAAAGAAAATAACCAGCCAAACATAAGGAATCGCAACACTAAGACCTTTCCATCGGCTTTGGAAAAAGTTATCAACAACGTGAACCCATTGACGATGAGATGTCATCTTTGCTGATTCATTCAGTCTGCTGGCAGTCAAAGCCGAATCCGTCGGTTTGGTCATCATACTTCTGATGATTAGTCACGGAGCACTAAACTATTTTCCGGATGCCAACTGATGAACACTTGGTCATCCCACTCAATTTTTCGCTCTGCCATACGATCCAGATTCGGAATGGTGATCTGAAGCACCACTTCTCCTTCAATTTTTACTCGGTAGATCGAGATATTTCCCATATAGGCAAATTCAAGCACCTCACCCCTTAAAGTAATCTGCGAAGAATCATGAGGGTCCTCAAGTGTCATCTTGATTTTTTCAGGTCGTATCGCCAGCGTCACTTGCTGACCTATATTGAGCTCGGCCTGGGACGGCAGTTTGAGGGGTTTTGAAATTTTTGGACATCGAAGCAAAAACGAATCGTTCGACGACATTACCTCACCATCAAACATATTGATCGTCCCAATGAAGTTCGCAATATCCTTCGTTTGTGGCCGCTCATACACTTCTGATGGCTCACCGACCTGAATAATCTGGCCATGATCCATTACTGCGATTCGCGTTGACAACGTCATGGCTTCTTCTTGATCATGGGTCACAACAATAAAAGTAACGCCCAGTTGATCCTGAATATTCATTAGCTCGAACTGAGTTTGCTCGCGCAAACGTTTATCCAAAGCCGCTAGCGGCTCATCGAGGAGGAGAAGTTTTGGCCGCTTTACTAAAGCACGAGCAAGCGCAACTCGCTGGCGCTGACCTCCGGAGAGTTGGTGAGGTTTGCGTTTCTGAAGCTCTAGAAGCTCAACCATACTGAGCATGTCAGCAACCCGCTGACTGATCTCTGCTTTTGGGACACCATCACGCTTCAGTCCATAGGCGACGTTATCCTCGACTGACATATGAGGAAATAACGCGTAAGACTGAAACATCATATTGACTGGACGCGCATATGCCGGCACATCGATCATATCGACACCATCAATATAAATATGTCCAGCTGTGGGCTCCTCAAAGCCCGCGAGCATTCTGAGCAAAGTGGTCTTGCCGCAGCCAGAACCCCCAAGTAAAGAGAACAATTCTCCCTTGTAGATATCCAGCGAGACCGCTTCTACCGCAGTGAATGCGCCAAATCGTTTTGTGACGCCTTCAATCCTTATGAACGGTTCAGCCGTCGAGTCTTTCCAGGGTCGGTCGAGAAAAGCGTCGCGCTCCTGCGAGGGCATGTCTTAAAACAGGACTTAACGAATGCGAATGAAACCTGCCAGGGAGTTTTCCACCTAGAGGGGGAAGCTCCCTGGCAACGTATCAGTTTCCGGACTTGAAGTTAGTCCAGGCGCGGGTCCGCGCGCGCTCAATCTTGGGAGGTACGACCGATAGCGGGTACATTTCAGCCACTAATTCTGCCGGCGGAAAAGCGGCTACACTGGACGTGACGGCCTCGTCAATCAAGCCTTCATCTAGCGCCGTTTGGTTAGCAGTAGCGTACCAAGTCCAATTACTGTCGTTAGCACCCACTTGTGGGCGCATCATGTAATTGAGAAACAAATGGGCTTCTTCAACGTTTTTAGCATCTGCTGGAATGACCCAGCCATCAACCCAAATATTTGCCTTACCCTTGCCCGGCGGAGAGAAGAATTTCAACTCAACCCCGGTGTCTGCCTCTTCAGCGCCTGATACTGCCAACAGTCCGTCTGGACCCCAGGTAACAGCCACACAAAACTCGCGCTCCGGCATTTTCTGATAGGCGTAATTGTCAAACGTTTTGATATATGGACGAACCTTGAGCAGCATTTCTTCGGCTTTTTTATAATCCGCGCGATCAGTAGAGCTCGGATCCAAGCCAAGGTAGGCCAGCGCCATCGGGATTACATCGGTTGGCGAATCAAGGAATGCCACGCCACAAGCAGCGAGCTTCTCCATATGAACCGGATCAAAAATCATATCCATCGAGCCAATCGGCGCATCGGGATAAACGCTCTTCACCAACTCTTCGTTGTAGGTTACGCCATGGGTTCCCCACATAAATGGCACCACATAGTTATTATCTGGGTCCCAATTACTGGAGAGCTGATTCATCACATCTCCACGCATATGGCTCATGTTCGCCAGTTGGGACTTATCCAAAGGCTGCAGGATACCGGCCGGAATCAATCGGGCAATCGCGCTTCCTGAGTGACTGACAACGTCGTACCCTGTACTTCCAGCCAGTAACTTGGAGTCAATGGTCTCTACTGAATCATAGGGATCAAAGGTAACCTTGATGCCTGTCTCTTCCTCAAAATTTGAGATCGTATCTTCGGCCATGTACTCGGCCCAATTTGTCACATTGAGAACACGCTCCTCTGCGCTCACTGAAACAAAAGCACCTGCAATCGCTAAGGGCAACGCCAGTTTTATGGCATTTGAAATTTTCATTAAGAACTCCTCCTGATGATTAACGAAAGGCTTTAATTTTTATTTAATGCTGCCTTCCGGCCAGTTTTGGGCGCACGCGGCTCCCATTCGAGCATCATTTAACCACGGCAACTTAGATCTGAACAACTTCTAAACGCAAAAAATGACACCCAAAACAATACCAACTACTAAAAAAGCGTTGATTTAACTCAGAACTTTGACCGGCAATCGTCTGCGACGACTCAAACATTAACTTGCGGGAACTTTAGCAATATATCAACTTCCGGCGAAATCACGCCTAAAGCATTTGCTAATCAACGACCGAGTTTTGCTCAAAGACAACCAGATGATCAACATCCAGTCGAACCCGCACTTCGTCACCAATACCAAAATTTGCGTGACTCGGAAATAACGCGAGTAATTTGACCCCATCGAGCGTTCGCAAGGTATACATAATCTGCGCGCCTTTAAACGCACGCCGTGTCACTTTTGCAATTATTGGTCCTTCCGGGTCATAGACGACGTCATCAGGCCGCAATAAAACCTCGATATCCGCGTCATTGCTCCAATCAAGCGCTATATCACTTTGGAGCATGCCGAGTGATGTGTTGACCTGCTTCTTATCTTCACACTGACCATTGATAAAAACACCATTGCCAATAAAATCAGCGACAAAATGTGTCTGCGGCTGATGATAAAGGTTGTACGGTGTATCCCACTGAACAATAGCGCCCTCTGACATGACGCCCACTTTATCTCCCAACGCGAAGGCATCGTTTTGATCGTGAGTCACCATCACACAAGTCGTTCCGCTTTCTTTCAGCATGTCTGATACCTCTTGACCCATGTGCTCGCGCAACTCCTGATCAAGACTGGAAAATGGCTCATCCATGAGCAGTAGCAACGGTTTTGGCGCAAGTGCACGAGCAAGCGCAACGCGCTGCTGCTGACCACCCGAAAGCTCGTGCGGATAGCGATCCGCATGATGGCCCAAGCCCAT
>MDSW01092151.1_pt1 | contig 11604 bp, 10 predicted proteins | sample 811171 | NCBI WGS metagenome assembly MDSW01 (sample SAMN05326641, study PRJNA326480) | marine metagenome | isolation source: seawater | place: Atlantic Ocean: North West | collected 2012
AATTAAAAATTTTATTTTAATTAACAAATGTCCAAAAACGTAAGAATTTCGCTATATATACTTATTCCTATAATTGGATGGGTAATCTCCGGTCAATTCATTGAAGAGGAAGTATTAGAGAAAAAATCTTCTCAAGAATTAACATCAGTAATCGTAAAAAAAAGTGATGCGGAATTTGTTTCTCCAAAAGTAACTCTTAATGCAGCAGCAACATCTGAGAAGAGAGTAAGAGTCATAGCAAAAACTTCAGGCGAAGTAATGCCAAATAATGTAAATCAAGGTCAATGGGTGCAGAAAGATCAAGTTTTGTGCAGATTAGGAGTTGTTGAATTAAATAGAACAGAAGTAAAAGCTCCATTTAGGGGTTACGTAGAAAAAATAGTTAAACCCGGAAACTTTATCAACAGAGGAGAAGTTTGTGCTGTAATTATTGAATTAGATCCTGTTACTTTTGTTGCTGAAGTGCCAGAAGCTGAAATAAAAAATATCGTTAAAGGTCAAAATGTATCCATAATGCTTGTAACAGGTGAAATAATTACCAGTAAATTAAGTTTTGTATCAAAAAGCGCTACTCCTTCAACTAGAAGTTTTAGAGTTGAAGCAGAAGTTAGAAATCCAAAAGGTTTAATAAGAGATGGAATTACAGGAACTCTTGAAATTAGCACAAATAAAATACTTGCCAATAAAATTTCTCCTTCAATACTTCTTCTATCCGACTCAGGAACTCTTGGAATAAGAATTGTAAATAATGACGGGATTGTTGAATTTTTGCCAATAAAAATTCTTGAAGATACTCAGGAGGGACTCTGGGTCCAAGGAATTCCTAATGCTTCAAATCTGATAGTTCGTGGGCAAGGTTTTGTAGAGAATGGCCAAAAAGTAATTGCTATTCCTACGACTGAATCATGATTAAAATCGTAGATTTTGCTTTATCTAAAGCAAGAACTACTCTTGCCTTAGCACTAGTTGTAATTATTGCAGGTGCATATGCAAGGACAACTTTGACTGTTGCCTCAGAACCAAATATTTCACTCCCCCTGGTAAGTGTTTCTGTTTTTCTTGATGGCGCCTCTCCCGAGGATGCATCAAGATTAATTGCAAGACCCCTAGAAACAAGATTAAGAAGTGTTCCTGGCATTAAAGAACTATCTTCATCTGCAAGATTAAGTTATGCAAGGATAGTGGGTGAGTTTGAAGTTGGCTATGACATTGATACTGCATTAAGGGATATCAAGCAAGCAGTCGAAGAAGTAAAGTTTGAACTGCCAATAGAAGCTGAAGATCCTCAAATTAGGGAGTACTCATTTGCGATGTTCCCTGTAATGAATCTAAGCCTTGTTGGCTCTGCTTCAATGAGGACAAAAGTATTTTATGCAAGAGAATTACAAGATAAATTAGAGTCAATAAGTGAAGTTCTTGCAGCTGATTTAGAAGGAGCTCCTGAGGAAGTTCTTGAAGGAGTTATTGATAAATCAAAAATGGAAACTTATGGAATAACCTTAAGCCAACTATACAGTGCAATTGCAAACAATAATTTAATAATTCCAGGCGGCGCGCAAGATACAGGATCTGGAAAATTTAATATTGAAGTTCCAAGTATTTTTGAGACTGCCGAAGATGTATATAACATTCCAATCAAAGTCACTCCTAATGCGGTTGTAACTCTCAGTGATATTGGCCAAATAAAAAGAACTTTCAAAGATTTTTCTTCCTACGCAAAAGTAAATGGAGAGGATGCGGTTACTCTAGAAATAAGAATGAGAGTTGGTGCGAATGCTATAGAAGCCAAAAAGAAAATTATTAAATTAAAAGAAGAATTTGAGAGAAATCTTCCAGAGAACCTTTCAATTATTAGAACAAATGATGATACGGTCTGGGCAGAAGTAATGATCTCAGAGCTTGAAGGAAATATTATCACTGCGATATTTTTGGTAATGATTTTAGTAATTGCTAGCATGGGAGTAAGAGTTGGTATGCTTGTGGGACTCTCTATACCTTTTTGCTTTCTTTTAACATTTATTATCCTTAAAGCCCTATCAATTGAATTTAATTTTCTTGTAATGATGGGTCTCTTACTTGGGCTAGGAATGCTAATTGATGGCTCAATAGTGGTGACTGAATATGCAGACAGAAAAATATCTGAAGGCTTAGATCGAAAAGAAGCTTATCGACTTGCATCGAAACGAATGTTCTACCCAATCATATCCTCCACCGCAACAACAATTGCTGCATTCACTCCTTTAATATTTTGGCCAGGTTTCACAGGTCAGTTTATGAGATTTCTTCCAATTACAGTGTTTATTGTTCTTAGTTCATCTTTAATATATGCCATGATTGTGACGCCGGTCGTAGGATCTTTATTTGGGCAAAGAAGATCTACTCTGATCTCTGGAGAAAGCGAGCAAACTGGAGAAATCCTCTTTGACAAATTGTCCTCATTTTATTCTAAAGCACTAAATAAGTTTGTTAAAAATCCTGGTGAAACTATGATTGCTGTTCTTATGCTTCTATGGTTCGTGGGCTATGCCATGTACGGAAACTTTAATAAAGGTACGCTTTATTTTGCAGATGTTGATCCAGTTGCTGCCGAAATAAATATAAGAGCTAGAGGCAACTTTTCCTCACAAGAAGCCAAGAATATCATGGAGATAGTTGAAGAAAGACTTCTGAAAGTAGAGCATGTAGAAAATCTCTATATGACAACTGGATCTCAGTGGTTTAATTCCGGTGGAGATACCATGGCAAGAGGTTACATGGAAGTTGTAGATACTCAGTTTAGAGATATTTCTGGAAATGAAGTTTTTATCAAAGCTCAAGAGGCTACTTCAGGCATTCCAGGAGTAATAGTAGAAATTACTGCTGAGGAAGGAGGACCATCTTTTGGATCTCCAATCGAATTAGGTATTTTTGGTGACAATGAAGCATCTGTTGCAAAAACAACAGAAATTATTGAAGAATATATGCTCAATGAAGTTGTCGGCTTGACCAATATTAGATCGACCTTGCCTTACTCTCTAATTGAATGGAAAGTAGAAGTAAATAAACAAAAAGCAGCGCAGCTCGGAGTCAGCATTCGTGACATAGGAGCTTTGGTACAAATGCTCACAAATGGTTTTAAGGTTGGAGAATATAGACCGGATGATTCTAAAGATGAAATTGAGATAAGAGCTAGATTTGATACTAAGAATAGATCCTTAAGTGGTATTAAAGATTTAAAAGTCAATTCGTTAAATGGTCTTATACCAATTAGTACTTTTGTTGAATTAGTCCCAGTAGAAAATAGGCAATCAGTAGTAAGAAGAGATGGAAAATTTTTTCATGAAATAGGTGTTGCAATAGATAAAACTCAGCTAGATAGCTCAGGACAAGTTTATCTTGTTTCAGATAAAGTAAATGAAATCGGTAATTGGTTATCTAAACAAAAATTTGACAGTGGGATCACTACTAAATTTAGAGGTATGCAGGAGGAGACTGAAGAAGTAACAGAATTCCTTTCTATCGCAGCTATCACCGCATTAGCTTTGATGATGATATTGCTTGTCACTCAATTTAATAGTTTTTACCAATCAATTCTTGTTTTGAGTGCGGTATTTATGTCGATTGTTGGAGTATTGGCAGGATTATTAATTACAGGAAAACCATTCAGCACAACTATGACCGGAATTTCCATTGTGGCTCTGTCTGGTATTGTTGTTAATAATAATATTGTTCTTATAGATACATATAATAGATTGATGGGAGAATTTCCAAATCTTTCAAGGGAAGATGTAATCATAAGGACATGTAAGCAAAGATTGCGTCCTATCTTATTAACCACAGCAACAACTATTTTTGGACTTTTGCCTTTAGCTCTTGGGATAAGCATTGATGTTCTTGGAAGAGAAATTGTCGTGGGCAGTCGTGTAGTTGGATGGTGGCAAAATCTAGCTTCATCAATTGTATTTGGTTTAATCTTCAGCACAATTCTTACTCTTATTTTTACTCCAGCTGCATTAACACTTCCTTTGAGAATAAAACTATGGCTAGAAAGCAAATTTGATTTCTTAAAATCTTCAAGTGAAGTGATGAATAAAAAATCATAAGTTACAATAGGCTATGACAAAAAAAGATACAGTAAACTTTGAAACATCGCTGAAAAAGCTCGAAAAAATTATTGAAAAACTCGAAGATGGTGAAATTAGCTTAGAAGATAGCGTCAAATCATTTGAGGAAGGCATAGGGCTTGTAAAAGAATGCCAAAAGCAATTATCCCAAGCTGAACTTAAAGTAAAAAAACTCCTAGATAACGGCGATACGGTAGACCTGGATAATTAAAATTAAATCTATGTCTGTAAGCTTTCTATCAGAATGCAAAGAGAAGGTGCTAAATCGAATTGATGCACTCATACCAGATAAAAATAAAATTACTTCGTCTATGAGATTTTCAGCTTTGGCTGAAAGTAAATGTATTCGTGCTGGTTTAATTTTTGCTTCAGGAAATTTGAATAAAGAAATTTCAGATTGTGCATTAACTGATATGGCCGCAAGTATTGAGCTTATGCATACATACTCATTAATTCATGATGACCTACCAGCTATGGATAATGATGATATAAGAAGAGGCCAGGCTTCTAATCACATTAAATTTAACGAAGCTACAGCAATTTTAACTGGAGATGCTTTGCAGGCTCTAGCTTATGAAACAATTGCTTCGTCAACTGATTTAACCGACTCACAAAAAATTGAATCCATAAAAGCTTTAACAAATGCATGTGGGCACAATGGGATGATTTTAGGCCAACAATATGATTTAGATGCTGAAAGTAATAAGTATGACGATATTCAAAAAATTCATGAGCTTAAAACTGGAAAACTCATTCAAGTTGCAATATCAATGCCTCATTTAGGAAATGAGAAACAAGATAATGTAAGAATGATTTTGCATGATATTGGAAAGGACCTTGGCTTAGCTTTTCAGATCATGGATGATGTTTTAGAAGCATCCTCAGATTCGACTACTTTGGGAAAAAGCAATCAATCAGACATAACAAACCAGAAATTAACCTATGTTAGTGTCTTTGGCGAAAAAGCGTCAATAGAGCAAGCTTATGCCCTGTCGAATCATTGCATCACAAAATTAAATGATTCGTTTATGTCAGAAGAAATTAAAGATCTGTCATCTTTAGCAAAATTTATGGTTGCAAGAAAAAGCTAAAATGAAAATATTTTCTGAAATACCAACAAAGAAACCTAAGACTCCAGTTTTAGATAAGGTAAATATTCCAGCAGATATTAAAAACTTAACATCTATCGAACTTAAAGCGTTAGCAGATGATGTCAGAGCACACATGCTTTATAGCGTTGGTCAAAGCGGAGGTCATCTTGGTGGTGGATTAGGTGTGGTTGAGCTGACGGTTGTTTTGCATTACCTTTATAATGCTCCAGATGACAAAATCATATGGGACGTTGGTCATCAAGCGTACCCTCACAAAATTTTAACCGGCAGAAAAAAAAGTTTAACCACAATCAGACAAAAAGATGGATTAGCTCCATTCCCTAATAGGGAGGAGAGTCCTTATGATGCTTTTGGAGTTGGTCATTCAAGCACATCAATAAGTGCAGCGCTTGGAATGGCAATTGCGAATAAGAATTCAGACAAAAAAGTTGTCGCTGTTATAGGTGATGGAGCTATAACAGCAGGCATGGCATTTGAAGCTTTGTCACATGCAGGGCATGTAAAACCAAATATGCTAATTGTTCTAAATGATAATGATATGTCCATTTCAGAAAATGTTGGTGGCTTAAATAACTATTTCTCACGTATTTGGGCATCTAAAGTTTACAAAGGAATTAGAAAAAGCGGAAAAGGTTTTTTAGAGAATTTGCCACAAGCTCATCACATTGCAAGAAAAGTTGAAACACAAATGAAAGCTATGGTTGCGCCCGGAAGTATTTTTGAGGAATTAGGTTTAAATTATATTGGTCCAATCGATGGACATGATATTGGTGAATTAAATAAAGTAATTGGAAACTTAAAGGATTTTGAAGGTCCCCAATTTTTACATGTAATTACAAAAAAGGGAGCTGGCTTAGATCCTGCTGAAGCAGATCGCATAGGCTTTCACGCAATTGGGAAAATTAAACCTTTAGATTCAATCAATCAAAAGAGTAAACCAAAATTTCAAGATGTTTTTGGTCAATGGATTGTTGATATGGGAAAGAAAGATGAAGATTTAATAGCTATTACACCGGCGATGAGAGAAGGTTCAGGCTTGGTAAAATTTAGTAAAGAATTTCCTGAAAGATTTTATGACGTAGCAATTGCCGAACAGCATGCAGTTACTCTTGCCGCTGGAATGGCATGTGAAAAAAAGAAACCAGTTGTTGCAATATATTCTACTTTTTTGCAACGCGCTTATGATCAACTCATTCATGATGTAGCGTTGCAAAATTTAAATGTTCTCTTTGCAATCGATCGAGCTGGCTTGGTTGGCGAGGATGGTCCAACTCATTCTGGAAACTATGATCTTACTTATCTTAGGTGCATACCAAATATGATTATTGCAGTTCCAGCTGATGAAAATGAAGCAAGAATGTTATTGACCACTACTTTTAATCATAATGGTCCAGCTGCTGTTCGTTATCCAAGAGGTGGCGGAATTAATGCCGACATTGACCTTGAGCTGAAATCTTTAGAGGTTGGCAAAGGAAGAGTAATTAATTCAATGGACTCAGACCTTCTAGTGCTAAATTTTGGAACGTTAATTGCAACTGCACAAGAGGTTGCAAAAGAATTAAATGCTACTTTATTAGATATGAGATTTGTAAAACCATTAGATAAAAAATTAATAGCTGAATACTCAAAAGGTAAAAAGGTTATTATTACAATTGAAGATGGCGCCATGTCTGGAGGTGCAGGCTCGGCAGTGAATGAATGGGCTCAAGAGAATAAAATAAGTGCGCAAATTGTAATTTGCGGCATCCCAGACGAATTTATAGATCATTCAAGCAGGGAAGAAATGATTGAGGCGGTTGGCCTAGATAAAAATGGTATTCTAGCCAAAGTAAAAGATTTTTTACCTTAGATGTCCCATCTTATTTCTTTTAGTATCCAGATATTCAGAATTTTTTTCATTTTCTCCTTCATGAAGAGAAGTTCTTTGCGCGACTCTAATACCAACTTCTTCCAAAGCACTTACTTTCTTTGGATTATTTGTTAACAGGTTCACTGAGGTAATATTGAAGTGCTGAAGAATATCCAAGCATATATTGTATTCTCTTAAATCAGCCGGAAAACCCAACATTTCATTTGCTTCAACCGTATCATGACCTTGATCTTGAAGTGCGTAAGCCCGAATTTTATTTACCAAACCAATGCCCCTGCCTTCCTGACGTAAATATAAAAGGATGCCTGACTTATTTTCAGCTAACATCTTAAGGGCTGCTTGCAATTGAGGGCCGCAATCACATCTAAGACTATGCAATGCATCCCCAGTTAAGCATTCAGAATGAACTCTACACATAACTGTTTCTGCATTTTGAATATCTCCAATGGTCAAAGCAATATGATCCTTACCACAAGGTTCTTCAAAAGTGGAGATGGTAAACTCACCAAACCTTGTTGGCAGTTTTGATTCGGATGCAAATTTACAGCTATTCAATTTTTTAAGTGTTAATAAAAGCTGCGAAGATTATACCACCAGCAGCAAATCCTGCTATTAAATCATCAAGAAGAATTCCTAGGCCCCCTTTTATATTTCTATCTACCCATGAAATGGGCCATGGTTTCAAGATATCGAATAATCTAAACAATAAAAAGGCAAGGAAATACAAGATAGCGTCATGAGCTATAAAAGATAAAGCTATAAGCATGCCGGCAACTTCATCAATTACAATTAAAGAATTATCTTTAGATTCACTGTCCTGATCAGCCTTAATACATACCAACCATGAACATAAAATGAAAGTTGGCAAAATGATGAAAGTATAAGAATGTAAAAATTCAAAGAAATACCACAATAAAGCTGCTACTAGGCTACCCCAAGTCCCGGGTGCAGGTCTCAATAGACCTATACCAAAGAAAGTAGCTAAAAGATGAGATGGTTTCTTTAGTTTAGGAAAGCTCATATTACTTAAAATGATCCCAATTTTTGATGGGGTCTATCTTGCTTGAAATCTTTAATTTTTTACCTCCCATCAGACCAATAGTATGGCATTCTTTTCCGATAGATTTCAGGCTTGCCTTAAGGGCCCTTAATTTCTTGGGTGCAACCGTAAAAAGTATCTGATAGTCATCTCCAAACTCTAAGCATTGTTTTTTAGATTTTCTATCTACAACAGGCACTTTATCTAAATTAATATTACAACCAATGCCTGAACTTGAAATGAGATGAGAGAGATCTTGAAGGATTCCATCAGAAATATCGATTGCAGATGAGGCAAAATGTGAAATCGCTAAACCATAATTTATTTGGGGAACAGGATACAGATAAGATTTAGTTATTTTATTTACTATACCAGTGTTTTTAAATTCTCTAAATCCAATATAACCTAGTCCTAATTTATCAGATAAACACAAAATATCTCCAGACTTAGCGTTAGATCTAAGAAGAATGTTTTTTTGTGGTTTACCTATGACTGTAACACTTATCTGTAAAGGTCCTTTGACAAGATCGCCCCCAATTAAAGGAAACTTATACTCTCTTGCAATTTTTTGTAGCCCCTTTCTAAAACCTTTCATCCACTCAGGTTTAAAATCTGGCATTACTAAGGAGAGACTGAATGCAATAGGCTGACCACCCATTGCTGCTATATCACTTAAAGCAACTGCGACAGATCTATAAGCAATTGCATCAGGGGGCATAGTTTTTAAAAAATGCACGTCGACTATTGAGGTATCAGTACTAATTAATAATTTAGATTTTGCTGCAAGTATTGCGCAATCATCACCAACAGATAAATCTATACCATTGTTAGTTAGGTAAGAAGTACCTATGCCTGATAGATACTTCCTGATAATTGAAAATTCTGAACTTATATTAACTTGGATATCTTTCAAATAAGCCAGTTGCGCCCATGCCACCACCGACGCACATGGTAACAATACCAAATTGCTTATCCTGATTGTTAAGTTCACGAACTATGTGGCCAACCTGTCTTGAGCCAGTCATACCAAATGGGTGACCTATAGAAATTGAGCCGCCATTAACATTTAGCTTATCCATAGGAATACCTAATTGATCTCGACAATATGCAACTTGAACTGCAAAAGCCTCATTTAGCTCCCAAAGATCAATGTCCTCAACGCTCATATTATGAGATTTTAAAAGTTTAGGAACTGAGTAAACTGGCCCAATGCCCATTTCATCAGGCTCACAACCCATAGTTGTAAATCCTCTAAAATAAGCCAATGGTTTCAAGCCTAATTCAATAGCTTTTTCTTCGCTCATGACAAGAGTTACAGAAGCACCATCCGAAAGTTGTGATGAATTACCTGCAGTTACAGAACCATTTTCTGGATCAAACACTGGTTTAAGTGCAGCCAATCCCTCTAAAGTTGTTGAGGGTCTATTACACTCATCTTTATCCACTGTGTAATCAACTTCCTTTGATTCGCCGGTCTCTTTATTCATAAGCATCATTTTTGTTTCCATAGGAATAATCTCATCAACAAATTTTCCTGCATCTTGAGCAGCTGCTGTTCTTTTTTGGCTCTCAAATGCAATTTCATCTTGAGTTTCTCTGGAGACGTTATATCTATTAGCAACACATTCGGCAGTAATACCCATTGGATGATAGATGCCAGGATGACTTTCAGCTAATTTTTCATTAACAAATCCATCCATGTTTTGTTTGCCTGAAAGCATGGTAATTTGTTCTACTCCTCCTGCAATAACAGTATCGTAACAACCAGCCATTACCTGACTTGCAGCCATAGATATGGATTGCAATCCGGAAGAACAATAACGATTAACCGTAGTTCCTCCAACTGATAGAGGGAGATTTGAAAGGACAGCTGCATTCCTGCCAATGTTATGCCCCATGGCGCCTTCTGGATTACCACAACCCATGATGACATCTTCAACCATTTCAGGGGGAAGATTAGGATTTCTATCCAACATACTATTTATAATGTGAGCCAACATATCGTCTGGACGCGTCATGTTGAAGCCTCCACGATGTGATTTTGCTAAACCAGTTCTTACACTGTCTACAATTACTGCTGTTTTCATATTTTTAACTCCAAAATTAGTAGTGAGTTATTCTAAACGATCATTATCATTACTTAAAGACTTATACCAATTAGGTATTAAATCGATATTAAGTTCTTTTGCTTTCGAAAATATATAAGGTAATGTGATGGGGCTAAATGGAAGAACAATCAAAATTCCCAAGCCTAAACTTTTTAAAATTTCTTTAAGTTGCTCATTCGCATTTTCTAACTCCTCTTCAGTTACATTGCCCTCAACATATTTAATATAAACATCTAGCATTTTTTTATTTTGAATATTCTCAGTTAAAAAACTTTGCTGAAGTTTCTTTAATGTTCTTGAAAAGCTTTTAGTAAAAATTCTCATCTAAATTAAATAAAAAAGCCCGAAAAATCGGGCTTTAAATTTTTGTGATCTCAGTTTAGAAATTTATTCCAAAATTAATACCCATGATTTTTGGATCTAATGCCACACCATTTGCAAATCCACCAATGGTAGGATCAGTATTATATTTAGCATAGATATGATCGCTGTCGCTTAAATTTCTGACGTAAGCTCCGACGTACCAATCTCCATCGTTAGGAGTATAGTTAAGTGATAAATCAACCACATCATATTCTTCAATGTAATCTCTCTTCCGATTATATGTATCTGAATAATTATCACCTCTGAAAGAGTAATCTACTCTCAGAGCAAATGTGCCTCCAGGTCTATCAAAGAATTTCGTCAATCCAAGTCTATAGTTATCCTCAGCTGATCCTGGAAGACGGTTACCAGAAAGATCCTGCTCAACACCATCAGTTACAGGACAAGGCAACGTAGTGCTATCTAGACCAAAATATGGTTGAGTACAAAGACTTCCAAAAGATGAGAAGACCATACCAGCATCAGTGTTTCGATATTTTACTAAAGCGCCGAGCTGAGCATCTGAAGCAGCTAATCCTAAACTACATGATGCAGAAGGAGCAGCTTGACCCAAAAATACAAGTGGATTACAGGTTGCAGCTAAAGGAGCAAAATCACTTAAAAATCCTGTTTGACCTGGTGCATAAGGTAATACCATTGTAGCTCCACCTGGATTCAGTGGATCAACGGTCAAGAAACTATCAATGGTTGCATCTGTCCATGCATAGAAACCATCTAACATAAGAGTATTAGTTACAAAGAAAGTAAATTCTGCTTCAACCCCTTTGATAGTTGCATCTGCATTTTCATTGATAGAAGATCTTCTTACAATTTTTGAAAGTTGCAATCCAGTGATTTCATTTTGATAAGCAGAAACATTAAGTTGTAATCTGCCGTCCATGAGAGTATTTTTCATGCCAACCTCAAACACTTCTACTTCCTCAGGATCATAATCTGTGATACCGTCATTATCTCCACTAGTTGGATTTGAACCTCCTGGTTTAAAGCC
>MDSW01057390.1_pt1 | contig 11601 bp, 20 predicted proteins | sample 811171 | NCBI WGS metagenome assembly MDSW01 (sample SAMN05326641, study PRJNA326480) | marine metagenome | isolation source: seawater | place: Atlantic Ocean: North West | collected 2012
CAGACAAATTTCATCGTTCCACTCACAATAGTAACCGTTTCTATAAATCCAAGTAAGCAGTTTTACAACCACTAACTCACCCTTTTCACCAAATAGATTTTCGATAAAAAGAATTTTGGGATCGTCGAAAAAGTCAATGTCCAGTGGAAAATATTCCAAACCTTCTTTAACTGGTCTTGCCATAATTTCAATATCTCTTTTTAGGTCTATAAGTTGGTTTAAATGAAGGTAATCCTAATCCCTTCATAGTTTTTTCATACATACCGTCTATGTAGCTTAACATATTATCAGAAAATTTCTGTTTGGTTAAGTACATGTTTCTGAACTGATAAAAGGCTTCAACGTCCTTATCAGTTGCAGCTTTCTTAAAGGCTTGGAATTGAGAATCAATAAACTTGATCTGCTCAATTCCGCCTCTTTGTGAAAGTGCTTTATCAGAAGCAAATCCCGCACGTCCCATTAAGCTGCTTCCTCTTTGTTTTCTTGAAACATTTCAATCTGATTATCTTTCTCGTAATCAATAAATGTACAAGTTTCATATTGAACTTCTTTTAATAATGATAATAGATTAGCACTCATTAAATCTTTTTTAGCTTCATCAGTATTAGCTTTTCCGTCTTCCCATTTTATTGGAGTTTTTAAGATTAAATTCTCATTGCTGCCTTTTAAGTAAAGTTCAGCAGTCATTTGAGCCCCCAAACCTTTATCTTGATGATATTTAAAGTCAACTTGCTTAACAGCAATAAATTGGTTCTCTTCAAGGTTCAATTCTGCTATTAATAAAAATTCTTCTGCCAGCTCAAATAGTGAATTAATTAAATTCTTAGCCTCTGCTCTACTGGTTTTAAGCACCATTTCAGATTGAACAATGTTTGTATTAGGCACAAGTTTATCGAAAGTGATTTCCATTTTGGATTCACTAAACGAAATATCATTCCTTTTTACTTTTTTGATTCTGTAATTCATTTCTTCTCCTCTTTTTTTTCTCTTGCTATCAACATTGCATCAGCTATTTTATAACTTTCTCTTGCTACTCTCGACTCATAAGAAGTTATTGTTCTAAATCTTCTTTGACTATCCATATACGATATGGTGTAATACTGATTATTGGACTTTATGAGGCTGCCATTTCTATCTTCTTCTACATCTTCGTCTAAAATTGGGATATGATAATCTGGGTGCCCTAATATCGTTTGCATAGCTTTTGCAGCAAAGTAATCTCTTAAGTCCATTCCTTCGTTTGCATAAAAGTATTTTTCATTAGTATTTGGGTTCTCACCACTTCCAATGATTACTGGAAAGGCTTTTGGATTATTCATTGTTTATTTCCTCCACCATATAGTAAACTTCAACATCGCTTCGTTTTGCAAATCTCATCTGGAATTCTTTAATAGCTTTTTCCAATTCTCTTCCTTTGAGGTATTTATCCTCTTGTAGGTTTGCTCTTAGCTTTAGTTTATATCTACTATCCGGGTTAAATTTTGATTTTGCCATATCAACAAATAGTTACCGGAACTCCGGTTACTGTTTCAATTTCCTCTTTAAATTCATTTGCATTACTATTTGAATTACTTAAGTGCATAAGCATTATTCCTTTAAGTGCACTTAGATCGTTTGCCTCTAAAAACTTTATTACATTTTCCAGACTGAAATGAGAGCTGAGCAATCTTTTTCTTAGTGCTGGAATAAGATTTCCGGAGTGAATGTTTTTATCCAATAGTTTTTTACTGTAATTACATTCAACCATTATGTAATTGAGAGAATTGAATTTATACTTGATGTAATAAGTATCTGTAGCGAAAAGAAGTTTTCCAAACTCCGGATGATAAATTAAATATCCCAATGGTTCTGCAGCATCATGCTGAATTTCAAAAGGAAGTATTATAAAATTTCCGGCTCTAAACTGTTTTTCACTTTGTACTTTATGAATTCTATGTCCTTCAACTCCTAAAGCTTTGAGAGTTCCAGCAGAGGAATAAATTTCAATTCCCGATTTTGCCAAGTCATTAACAGATTTCGAATGATCAGCATGTTCATGCGTAACCAAACATCCAACCACATTAATTAAATTGTAGTTTAGAGCTTCAAAAATCCTTTTATAATGAACTCCGCATTCAAGAATTAAAACTTCTTTAGAAGTGTTAATCAAATAACAATTACCTGTACTGGAACTTCCCAAGACTTTAAGATCAAGCATTTCTTAAAATTCCCTTTGTGCGTCTGCTTCAGCCATTTCTTTTTCAAAAATTTTCTGCTGTTCTTCCGGAGTTGGTGCTGAAGAAGTTTTTATATCAATAAGGTCTTTATTGGCTTTCTCTTGAATTTCTTCTTCAACTTCAATTTCATAATCAGGTTCCGGTATTGAATCAATATCTTTTGTGTTATTAATTGCACCGATAAGAACATCGCTGTCATCAGAAGTATTGAAGAATATTTTGCATGCTCTGTTTATTACAGTCTTCTTTGCCATTTCATCAGTAAAGTTTGTATGTGCTTTAGATTTCCCGGAACTGTAAGCACTTCCTTGCATCCAAGATTTTTTAATCTGATCAATATTCATTATCTCAACGAATGGCGGAAGGTTCTCTCTAATAATACAAGCGTAAGCACCTTTTATTTTAGCCGGATTAATATTCTCAAAGTTCTGATTGTGTTTTACCAATTCCTTTAATCCGGTTTCAAGATTGATTTTATATTCAAACTCATCACCTTCATAAATTATATTGGCAAATACTTCTTTAATTCCTTTGAGTCTTTTTGTAACGGCAATTGTACCTAAGTATGATCTCATTAATGTTAACTGCTTTCCGTAGGCTATGAAGTAACATTGCTTCTTAGCCGGAGAAAGTCCTTGAATTACCATATCCAATAAGGAGTTTGCAATACTTTCTTTACTGCAAGAAGACAGAACTGGTTTTTTCTCAGTGTCAACTGTGGATTGTAAAATTAACCAAGCAGATTTTAACGCATTAGCATAGCTGTAATTTGCCGGAAAATTTAATCCTCCGGATTTTTCCAAATCATTAACTCTTGCAAGTACAGTATCTGTAATGTTCTTTTCTTGAATTGTAACTGCGTTTGTTGTTGGTTCTTTTTTCTCATCTTTAGCCATTTAAGCCACCTTTAAAAATTTATCATGTGAAACAATTAGGTTAATTATTTGTGCGCTGGTCGATAGTATTTCGTTGATTCCTTCTCGGTTGTCAATAAAGATTGGAGCTGATATATCATAGAATTCCGATAAGGCATTTATTATGTCTATACCGGCATTGTATTTAGCTGCGTTGTTTGCATCACTGAAAGGGACTCCATTAATTAGAGGTTGGCAAGTTTCAACTAAGGCTCCATTAATTTGAGTCTCAAATAGTTTGAACCGGACATAACTAAATCGGCTGTTAATTCTTGATTCAAGAAGTTCAACTTTCGTTTTGATGTATTTATCACAAAGGGATTCTTGCTTTTCTAAATCTGCAATTTGCTGTGCAAGTTCTCTTTCTTTTGCTTTTAGTTCGTCAATTCTTATAAGAAGTTTTTTATTATTCTCTTCATTATGAAGCATCGAATTAATTGATTCAATCTCTTTTCTTAGTTCGCTTTTCAATCTTACTAATTCATCAGTATGATCTTTCTTTTCATTAATTGAATTTAATTCATTTGTCAGCTGATCAACTTCTTCCTTTAGTTCATAATATTTCTCCGGAAATTCGATAACCTTATTATTGAACTCTTCAATCTCAAGTTTAGTCTGCTGGACTAATTCCTCAGCATTATGAATAGCGGTTTTTAATTCCTCAATTTTCTTAAGGATTACTGCAATTTGATTTTGTACTTCTTTCTTTTCAGTTGCTGCATCTTTCCCTTGTTTGTTAATTAATTCAAGAGATTTAGCTTTTTGCTTGTTAAAGTTATCAAGCATTTCCTTTGTTTTATTCTCTATAACTTCAATATCTAATTTTCTGTGGCATGTAGGACATTCAAAGTTTTCATTAATTATAAACTGTTCTGCTTTCTTTTCATCCCATTGTTTTCTGAAATCTTCAATTCTTTGTTCAAGAATTTTTTCACGTTCATACAGTCTTTTGAGATCCTTTTCCTTATCAATCAAAACTTGGTTTGTTTCATAGACTTGATTTTCATGTCTGCGGAGTTTTGAACTTAATTCACGCTTTACATTCATTCTATCATTTTCAATATCATCTTCAATTACTCTTATCTGATTTCTTAATCCAGAAAGCTTGTTTCTTTTTTCGATAACTAAAGGATTCTCTTTTAAGCTATACATCAAATCTTCTTCAACAGAACCGAGCTTCATAATTTTTTTATTCAGCTGATCTTTAAGTTCTTTGAAGTCTAATTCAACTATTGATTTATAGCATTCATCTATTCTATACGGAAGGGATTTAATTTCTTCATTAAGCTTTCTTTTTCTGGCACTTAGCTTAACTTTTGTTTTATCAATACCGGAATCATCCATTAATTCTCTTAACTCTTCGAGTTTATTATCATAACTGAATATTTGTTCAGTAGTCAAATCACCAACCATATCTAAAAGAATTGTTCTTCGGTCCTGCCATTTCATTGTTTGGGAGAAATACAGCGGATCGGTAATTAATTTGAAAATTGTTTCATCAACTATTTCTGAAATTTCAACTTGATATTCAGAAGCTTTAACCGGGACATCGTTTATGTAGTATAAAGTTTCATGTCCGGTAAATTGCGATTCAGTTTCCTGTCTTCTTTTCTGCCATTTTTCTTTATAGATTTTTTTGAAGACTTTTATCTTTCCGTTAATTGATAATTCTCCGGTTACTGAATGCTCTAAACCATGAATTACATTATTATTTTCATCAAGAGTTTTGATTTCGAAATTCTTTCTATCGGTGCTGTCTTTATCAAATAATAACCAGCGGAATGCATCGTTAATTGTGGTTTTACCACTTGCATTTTCACCGTATATATTTGTTACACCATTAAAATTCAGTGTTAAATCTCTAATACCTTTGAAATTTTTTAGTACGAGAGTTTTTAATTCTATTCTGTTCATCTTTTGCCTCTCATTATTTGTTTAACTCTTTCTTTTCCTTCATCTGTTAATTGATAAACTGTAAAGCCGTTAACCTTACCAACGTCTGTAAGTAATTTTTCATCAACTGCTTCTGTGAATCTTCCAGAGTTTGTATCAAGATTGAATGAAACCATCTTCTTGATTTCTTCTCTGGTTGCTCTCCCAAGTATCCAGTAAATCTTAAGAATTTCATTCTTCCTTGAGAGCTTCTTGGGTGAAACTCTTTCATGTGCAGTTTTTGACATTTGAAATTGAACTGCGTTATTCATATTTTACCTCACCTTGATTTTTGAAAAATGTTCTTTGGAAAAAGGGGCTTTGCGAGGAGCCTCTTTTTTCGTTTAAATAGTTAGTTAGTTTCATACTGCATCACCTTCTCTTTATAAAGGTCTCTCTGTTTGGTTAATTCAGCTACTTGCTTGTCCTGCTCTTGGAGTTCATCTAATAAACACTGAACTCTGCTTTCGGAAAATTTATCAGAGAACTCTTTACTTCGGTTTGCTGCAAAGGTCGCTCCGAAAGGAATTCCGATAGTCATTCCGCCAATTAAACCGAGAGTTATAGCAATTATAACTTCCCAATCCATTAAGCCTCCTTGTTTATTTGTTGTAGAATTATTTTGTTATCTGTAACTGTAAGCTGAAATCTTTCTCCAGTCTCAAATCCAAGTTCTCTTAACCATTCTCCGGAGAGTCTTATAAATGGTTTTGTCTTGAAATTAGAATTCATTCTGTAACCAACTTTGTAGATTCGACTGGGATTTTTTTTTCATGGGTTTTTATCTCCTATACATTGAAAATTCTTTTTGCCATATCTTCTGCAGATTCAAACTCTTCTGCATGTATGCTTATATGATCATACTTAGTTTCTTTTTGGAAATTGTGAATAGAAGAAACCTTAAATCTGTATCTGGTTTTTCTATCACCATCTTTATAAGTGCGAGCTTCTAATTGTCCCTTCTTTACTAAATCAACTACTGTATCTGGACTTAAGTGAAGTTTCTTTGCTGCTTTACTTAGTGAAATTTCTTCGATGCTATTTTCAGCCTCTTTATTAAGAATAGCTTTTATCAATCTTTCAAGACCTTCAATCTTTTCAAGCAATAGTTTTTCAGATCGTGTCATTGTTGGGATTGAGTTCTCGTTCATTCCACTTCTCCATAAGTCAACTGTAACAGCTTATCGAAAGTCTCATTGAACTCTTTCTTAATGTCTTCAAGTCTGTATCTCATTCTTATTCTTTCATCTGGAGTAAAATTTCCGTCTTTGATGTCGGTTAGAACTTGATCATTAAGTTTCTTTAGTTCTTCACCAATTTTGCTGTTTGATTTGAAGTTGAGTTCAATTAATGTTGAGCACTTTGCTGTACTGTCTGCAATAAAACCATGCTTTTCAAATAAGAGCATAATTTCATTGTAGAGTTTATTATCATCTCTTTTTGAAAATTCTACATAATATTGAATCTTCTGATAGTAAGTCCCTATTCTTTCTGCAATCCAAGAGTAACTTATTCCATGCTTTAACATTATTGATTTGATTTCCTCTTGAGGTGTCATAATTGAAATCCCTTTAAAAAAAGTGTTATAGTTTTTAAGTGGTTTTGAAATAGAATCTCTAGACAGAATGCACTAAGTTTTTTATGAAAATTGTTCTTTGACATTAATTGATTCCTTTAGCAATAAACTCTGCAAGCCTACCCGGTGCAATTGAGCCAAATTGAATTTCCTTTGAAATTCTTTCTCGGTACTTTTTAGGAACCGGATAAGTACCAAGCATGATTAAACTTTCGCGGCTGATTAGTTCTTTTGATTTATGGGGTTGCTGATTCATAATTTTCTCTTTCTAAAAGTTTTATAATATGTTCTCTTTGCTCATTTGATATTTCTAATGCTTCTGATTCATTGCCAAGACTTAAAAAAATAATTATGCTTCCGTCACTTTGAACTTTTGTAAAACTGAATAATGCTCTGATACCACTTTTTATCTTGATGATTGATCTTTCTTTTACCAGTACACCACTGAGCTTGATCTTCATGCTACTTGGTTCTCTTCCTCTTTAATTATGTAATCGGAACAGTCACCAAAAATGGATTCGAGTTGTCTTAGGAAGCTAAGTTTAATTGTCCCACGCTTTTGCATTTCCCAAACACCTACGTAGGAGACCTTTAATTTCTTAGCTAATTCAGGAGCAGAAATTCTTTTATCAAATAAAAAATTAGTAAAATTAAAATTAACCATATCTAATATTCTCTAATATTATTTAAGAACTGTCACTAATATACACTAAGAATAATTTGTTGTCAATAAAAAATATTAAAAAATATTAGAGATTATTAAATATTTTTTACAGGAAATAAAATATATGTTGGGACATGAATAATTATTACGAACTATTACAAGAATTAATTAGAGATTTTCGCTCAAGTAGTTATGAGATGGAGAATAAATATGGGATTAAAGGTTTCTCAGTAAAAATGAGTGAACTTAAAAAAGATCCCAATAGAAAATTAACTCAAAAATCCATCGCTGATATTGAGAATGCATTAAATATAAAAATCAATGACAGAGATCCTGATAATATTACTTATAAAAAACTTGCAGATACCAAAGTCGGCGGATTTGAAGGAGAAATTCCGGTTGCTAAAATTCCGCTGCTCAGTGAAGTTTATGCCGGAGAGCCTCAATATTTAGATACCGAATTTCATGACGAGTACCATTTCTTTGTAAGCACTAAACCTAATCATAGATGCTTTGCATTAAGAGTTTCCGGAAAGAGTATGGAAACAACCCTTAAAGATGGTGCAATTGTAGTTGTTGATATGGACGCAGAATATAAAGACGGGGATATTGTAGCTGTTCGTTTGAAAAACGGTGAGCAGTATATAAAAAGATTTTATGACATGAACTATGCATTCATAAAACTTACATCAGATAATTCTGATTACGGCGTTAGATTAATCGACAAAGAACATATTGATAAAATTTACAAAGTTGCTTCTGCTATTTTTGATCCAAATGAGCGGTAGCCTTAATCGTACTATAGTAGAATTGAAATAATGAGCGTTAATAAGAATAGAATCAAAGTAGACAGAATAAAAGTTACTAAAAGCATGATTAAGACTCCGGGTGTAATTCAGCCTGGAGATGTTATTGAAGTTGACTTCACCAAGAAGCCTGATATTGGGGATTATGGTTTCTACTCATACATGACAACTCAATACATCAAAAAATATACATCACCAAAACTCGGGGTGAATGTATATAAGATTACAATGGTAATCATGAATTGAATCCTATAAAATAACACAGAGAGAGAAGGGAGAGATGTTTTATTTAACTTATTAAATTAAGGAGAAATAAGTATGTTCAGAAAAATGTTTACCTCGTTCGTTTTATCTTCGCTGATTATTATCCTTTCTTCATGTGCAGCTGCCAACAGTTATTATTTTTCTAAAAATTTTAATACAGATGAAATTGTTACGGCAACAGTTGGATCGCCTTTATTGCATTTTGAAAGTGGAACATTCAATACCATCTACAACAAAGTGATTGACGGTTTAGTAAGCGAATTATATTACAGTGGTTCAGATGGAAATGTAGTTTATTTAACTTATAAAGAATTCCAGAAGAAAATAACCGGTTCCTATATAAGAGATTCATTCGGACAAGAACTAAAATACGACATTTCAAAAAGCAAAATCATCTCGTTTAGAAATTTGAAAATAGAAATCATCGAGGCAAATTCTAATGAAATAACTGCAAAAGTAATTGAATATCCTTCAGCAAATTTTATAAAGCAAGGTTACAGCGAGATTCCTATAGAACAAGTTGAATAAGACTACGGATTTAATCTCTAAATACAGAAGTAATTATTTTAAATAAGGAATATAAATGGAAGAATTAAAGCCAATTTGCCCGACTTGTGGTGGAGAATTAAAAAAAATACCACAGAAAAAAACAAAATGCCCTCATTGTTCTGCTTTTATATATTTAAAGTATAGTCCTAGCAACCGGAATAAAAGATTAGTTAATGATGAAGAAAACGAAAAGATTGAACAAGAATGGCAAGCTCATTATTCAATGCAAAAAATAAAGGACAAGCTTTCTTTTTATGGCATAGAACTAAGTAATTCAGAGATAGAAAGTTTGAAAAATAAAACTGAATCAGAAATCTATGTTGAATTGACCAATAGATTCATTGAAAAATCAGTTGAGTTTAAAAATTTATTTTCACTTTATTTTGAAATTGCAAAAGATTTATATCCGAAAACCATAGGAAAAGAACAAGCTTTTGAGGAACTCACTGAAGAAGAACAAGATGATTTATCAGAAACAGAATACAATAGCTATTTCCCAGTGGGGAATAATTATGATAATTTCTGGGAAGCTTTCTTGGCTTACATTTCATATTTGCAAACCGAGATAAAACGCCTCAACCAATACAAAAAAGCGGGTTTAGAAAAATATAAAATTTCGGTTGTAGTAGATCATAACACATCTCAATTCGACATTAATTATAATAATAAATCATTTACTGTTACTGAGGCAATTGACTCAATCAAATTGCTTTTATCATCTAAAACAAAAGAAGAACTAATAAAATACAGACCCCTTTTACTTTTTGGAGATAATTCTACAACTAAATTTTTGTTTCCACCATTTAGATTAGGTTGTAGAGCAAGAACAGTAACTATTTAGTAATAGGACATATAAATGAGCCTTAATTTCAAATTAGTAAACCGAGAACAATTAACAGAACTTTACGCACGGCTTGATGTCGTGCGTGAACATATCGATAAACGATTGGACAATCCGAAGAAAGATCCCAAAGATCGTTACAGAGGATTTATCAACAAAGATCATCTTGAAACAGAAAAAATGTTAATCAAAAAAATAGCTGAACATTTGGAAGTTTTAAAGTTTGGGGAGAATTAAAGGATGGCAATAGACGAACAAAATTTCGTATTAGAATTTAGGCTAGAAGATAACTTTGGAGAATTTTCTAAGACATTAAAAGGTCTTGATAATCTATCTGATTTCATTGAAAAAGAAAGTAATTATTGGAGTAAATTTAACAATCTTGGTTATATAAATTCGATTATCTACCGAAATGATGAAATTCAAAAACTAATAAAAAGTATCCGTGACATAGCAGAAAATAAAAAGCAATTTTCTCAAAATGAAAAGCAATTTGTTGAGAAAATAAACACCTTGCAGAGCAAGGTTTCTGAAAAACACATAAATGGACGAAGTGAAATGCCAATTATGTATTCGAACACTGAACTTGCAGAAACTTATATAAGTTTAGCCTCCATAGAAGCAAATTATGCAGAAAACTTCATTAATTATTTAAACAATAATAGAAATGGTCACATTCAAACCAATTATAAATCCTTAATTTCTTTGATTTCTGCGGCTGTATATAGAGGAGATATTAATTTTTCTCAAAGGGCAATTAAATATGAAAATAAAATTAGAGTAATAGTTGATGAGTATAAAAATAACCTAGATAAGTTTAGTAATGAAAGTAATGAAATTAAATCTAAATTTATATCTGAATTCAAAGATAGAAAGGAAGAAATTAAGAATTGGTTTGAGAAAGAAAAAAAATATATAGAATCCGAAAAAAATCGAATAGGAACTGAATTTACAGAATTAAAAAAGTTTGCAGAAGGAAAAGTCAACGAAAACGAACATCTTTTTAGAGAAAAATTAATGTTAGAAAAGCCAGTAGAGCACTGGGAAACTAGAGCTAAATACCTAGAAAGAGAAAACAAAAAATGGCTTTTCACATTTGGGATGGGTATTGCAATTGCAATTATAGCTCTTACAGCTATTCTTTATTTTCCCCCGGACATATTTAAAGTTGGGTTGGATGGGAAAATAAAACTAGAAAATATCAAAGGAGTTATTCTGTTTGTATCAATTTTGTCGCTATTCGGAATTTTTATAAAAGTACTTTCAAAACTAACCTTTAGTAATATACATTTAATGAGGGATGCCGAAGAAAGGAAGATGTTAACTTATTTTTATTTATCGCTTAAAGTTGAAACAAAAGATATGGGAGATGAAGAAAGGAAACTGATTCTACAATCATTATTTAGTAGAGCTGACTTTGGAATTTTAACAAAAGAATCTGGACCAACTATGCCAGGAATAACAGAATTAATTAAAAGTGTAAATGGTCATTAATGGCATCAATCTACACACAGAAAAATAGTCCTTACTACTGGATAAGATATTACGATATTCTTGAGCATGAACCTTCAAAGAAAAGGAAATCTCTTAACAGCAAAATTCCTATTACTCCTGCAGATCAACGAAGAATAGAAGAAGCCAAAAAGAAAGGGGATAAACCGGAATTACAAGGAACTCCTGAACTAAAGAAAAGACTTCGAGAATTTAAAACCGGACTTGCAGAAAGGAACATGCAAGCAAAGAGCGGAGTGAAGTTAATTAAGAGGCTAACACTTTCTGAAGGATATAAAGAATTTAAGGAAGCAAGATCAATTCCTGGAAGTAAAAAGTATTTAAAAC
>MDSW01168127.1_pt1 | contig 11601 bp, 5 predicted proteins | sample 811171 | NCBI WGS metagenome assembly MDSW01 (sample SAMN05326641, study PRJNA326480) | marine metagenome | isolation source: seawater | place: Atlantic Ocean: North West | collected 2012
ACTTGCTACAATCCCTCAGATTACTTCCGATGGAATTCGTCTTGCATATGAAAATGGAATTGCTCCATTGGATGACTTTACTGATCAATTTCCTGTTGATTCAATTGGAGATGCTTTTTCAGATTCAATTCCTGGAAATCAAAATATCGAGATGGGTCAATTAACGTGGGTAAGTGATTCTGTAGCAGATGGAATACAAGGTGCAGCAGGTGGGCTGAATTACACGCACTCAACAGGTTGTTCAGAAACAGTAACTCCTCCATCGACAATAACATATTGCATCGAAGGGCCATCCGCAATGGGTTATAATCATCCAATCTACCTTCGTTCAACAAGCAATACATTCAATCTCGGTTTACTCGATATTATCCAGGATAATATTCCTGAAACTCAATTCTCAACACAGATAAACAGCATCACTGAGGATGATTTACGTCGTGTAATGGATGCAGGCCTTTCGCTTGAGACAGTGTTGAATACTTCTTTCCTTGAAGATATGATCCCCTCTGATCTTCCTCCAACGGAGATTACTTTGGAGTTAATTTTACCGAGTTGGATTGAGACCATAGGCGGTGATGATCGAATAATTCTCCAACATTCTCTAGAGGGCGATAACCGTAATGAAATCTCGATTGCTGGGCCTTCGCCATACACCTACAACCATCCTATTGAGAGCGAAGATGGAACGGTCATCTGCGTTCAAACGCAGAAGACATGTGTCTCAACTTCACTTGAAATTGATTTTGATACCTTCGATGTTAACGAGTGGACAAAATCAGTATCTGTAGAGTTTGGACTTGAAGCCAGTGCTGTTGTTCACCGAGTCGCTTTGCCACAAGGGTACTACGATGTCAACGATGATACAACGATAAGAATGGAGGTTATTCCAAGTGACTTGGTTCGATTAATGGGCGATATAATGAGCCGAACGGACGATCCTAAGGTCATTCGTCAGTGTCTCGATCCTGATTCTTCAGAGAATGATTGTGATCCAGACAGACTCATTGAATTCAATCTTACTTCAGAAGGACTGATGGAATTTGGAACAGATGTCGGTGTCAAATTAACCAACGAAATACAGATCATCTCAAAGGAACTCACTGAATTTGAAGATTCACCATTCAACGAGGTCGATATTGGTGATTTTGAAATCAAAACCAGTTTGGCAGGACTTGGCGAACCTGGGCAAATAATGGGTGATGAGATTCCTCTGAGCGTTTCGATTAAGATTCCAAAGGTGAGGTATACTCTCGCAATCTCGAGCCCATGGGGTGATCTTTTCTCAGGAGATTTGGATTTGTTGACATTCTCATTACTCACTGAAGATTCAATACGTTCGCCATTCCTATCTCCAATGGTTTCGATGATCGATAGCATCTCAACGATGTTCTCAAACAGCATAGTTTCAACAGATGGTATAACCTTCCCTCCCGAAGATGGTGAGGCTTTGACCTTCTCGACTGGTTCGTGGGATACGACAATGCATGAAGAAACTGAGTTGGATTTGTCAGGTCCAGTGAGTTTTACACTACCAAAGGGGATCAAGGCTATTGAAGCAACATCAACGCAGGGCAATATGGTTCTCTCTATGGAAGATGGGCGCCAGGTGATTACCTATACGATTCCTCCAGACGGTCTCGATGATGAAGTCACCATCCGATTGCAAGTGACTTGGATGTATCTTCTAGGTCAATTCTGGGCATATCCAGCCGTTGTGCTTATCCTATTGATTCTCCTCATACGCAGACGCCGTAAGAAGAAGCGAAAGAAGAGAGCTGCACGTGAATCAAAGAATTCTCTGCTCAAAGCACAGAAGATGGGCTTATCAGAATCCGATTTCGCTCAGATGGCTGGTTTGGTCGATCGTCAGGTCGGCGGTTATGAAGAGGGAATCGATCCTTTCGAAGCCATGCATAATGACGAATTCAATTAGCGATGCAAGGCTTCGTGGATTCTGTCAGCAAGTGATGGGCCAATTCCTGGAACAGTCTTGAGATTGTCAATACTTGCATTACTGATACCTTGCCGCCCTCCAAAATGACGAATGAGTGTCTGCAATTTTTTTGCCCCTAGCCCGAGGACGTTTTCTAATGGGTCACCTAAGCGTGATTTTTTCCTTCTTTTTCTGTGGAATGTGTTGACAAAACGATGTGCTTCATCTCGAGCATGGACGAATACCCTTCCTCTTCGATCAAGCACAATGGGTTCCTTTGCATCTCTGAAGAGGGTTTCCTCACGCTTTGCGAGTGCCGCTAATTGGAATCGATCTTGAATCCCGTGTTCTTGAAGTAACGTTCGAATAATATCCAGATGAGTTTGTCCACCATCGAGAAGTAACAGGTCTGGCCATTCCTCTTGCCGTTTCATCCATCGTTCTACGACTTCTTTCATCATTCGTAAATCATCCAGTGCATCGCCTTTCACAATGTATGTACGGTATTCTTTCTTTGCAGGTCGACCATTCCGCATGACAACGCTTGCACCGACTCGTTCATCGCCTTGTAATTGAGCCATATCAAAGCAAACGACATGATTCATTTGTTCAACACCCAGCAAGAGGGCTGCTTCATCTGCAGCTTGTTGTTCCAATGAGCCACTTGATTTATTCGATAATCGAGCGACTTGAATTTCAGCATTTTGATCTGCAAGCGTTCGTAGTGTAACCATATCGCCCCGAATTGGCGTTCGCACTTCCACAGCAGAACCGCGCCGTTCATCCAACCATTCTTGCAATCCATCGAGAAGTGGAGTAGGTGTAAGCAAGAGTCGAGGGGGCCTTCTGTTAACATAGTGTTCACTAATGAAATGACTTACTGTTTCCCCGATATCTCCTCGATGAACATATGGCCATACTTCTTGGCCTTTGACGACGCCTTCATCAGCATGCAGAACAATCAATGCAGCAAGGTCACCTTGTTCAGCAAAACCAATAGCATCACAGTCACGATATAATTTACTGGAAACAACATGTTGGCCAATAGTGGTGCGAATGGAACGTATCTGATCTCTGTAATATGCGGCTTGTTCAAACCTCATTTTACTCGAACATTCATCCATCTTTTCTCCGAGTTCTTCCAGTAATTCAGTTGCTTCTCCATTGAGAATTTTCTTGACCATTGAAACCCTTTCTGGATATCCTTCTGGATCAACACAAGGGCCCCTGCATAACCCGATATGACTTGACAAACAACCATCCTTTCCTCTGCAATCTTTATCTCTAATTCCAAAATGACGTCGCAGTAATTGCATGACTTGCTTGGCTGCTCCAGCATTGGGAAATGGTCCCCAGCGATGCGCTTTCTTGGGAGGATGACGCGTGTACATAATACGCGGGTATTCCTCTGCACTGAGGATCAGATATGGGTACGATTTGTCATCCTTTAACATCGAATTGAAACGTGGTTTATGCTCTCGAATGAGTTGGCGTTCAAGGATCAATGCTTCCTGTGGAGTCGTTGTAACGATGCATTCAACATCATCAGAGCGAGAAACAAGTTCGGGAATCATTTGGCGATCAGGATTGGTGGCAAAATACGAGCGAATCCGTTCATTCAAACGAGTAGCTTTGCCAACATAGAGTACTCTTCCTTCATTTGTTTTGAAAAGATATACGCCAGGGGATGCCGGCAAATCAATGGATGCAGCATCGACCGGCATGGAAATTGCTCACACTCATAGGTCAAAAGAACACGTATTTCTTCCTCTCGCACATGAAGCGGACAAATCCAAAGGCATGACCTGCTTCGTTCATCTAGGACTCAACATGTTATCGCCCTCAATGCTACGGATTTTACGATGGTTGGAATCGCATCCATCGTCTCTTGAATCCGCATGGGACGTGCCTCGTTCTCTTTCCCTAGAAGGTATTGCAGATGGCATAGGAGTGGTTCGTTCAGCATTGTTTCAACCCATGTCTACTCTCGAAGAAAAAGAACTTCTTTTCACGCGACAAGCTCATGTTTTAGGAGGAGGTCGAAGAAAAAGAAAAGTAATCCATATCACTGAAGAAGGACGGAATTATGTTCTTCAGAAGAGTGATGAAACGATCGCATCCCGGCATGATTCATCTGTGAAGATTTTTGGGCAAGCACCAACATACACTTCTCTAATTGGAAGAAAAAAAGAATCAGAACAATTGTTGGGATATGTCAATGAAAGAAAGCAAATTCATCTACGTGGATTACCCGGAATTGGAAAGTCAACCTTGGCCCGTTCTCTTGCAGAAACTGTTGCAAAAGAAGGAATGGAAGTGCGTTGGGCAGGAATTGATGCTTACACTGATGTCTCAATGTTGATGCAACGTTTTGGCTTTGAAACAATAATAATGTATGATGCTTCTAACTATGCATCTATTTTTACTGATCAGCAAGAAACAGTTGTTATCATCGATGATATTCAGGCTGTCAGCGAACGACACAAGGAGGCATTTTCTCAATTCTTTTCTTCCCTCAAAGAATTAAACATTCCAACGATTCTCATTGGTAGAGAACCGCAGCCATTTGCAATAGAAGGCCCTGTTGTTTCCTTAGGTCCGCTTGAGACAAAGCAGGCCATACAATTACTTGGAGAAGAGATGGACGGGGAAAAGAGAACCGAAATTGCTGAGCGATTAGGTGGTCACCCACTTGCAATTCTGATGTATGATGATTCGACACCCTTGCCTGAAGAAAGTGACGATGTTCGAGCATACGTTGAACAAGTTGTTCTTGGCGATGTCTCTGCAGATGTGCATACAGCAATACCGCCGTTCCTCATGCTTCCTTTCCCAGTTCCGGCAGAGCGAATGATCAATCCTGAAGACGTATCACTCCTCGACGAACATGCTTTACTTCGATGGATACCGAATGATTTGTCGATGGAAATGCAACATCTTGTTCGCAATGTTTGTCGCTCAAATTTAACGGATGACGAACTTGACAAACTCCATCTTGAATCGATTGAACATTGGTCCCAACACAGCGATTCGTTTTCTGCAATTGCTGAACTTCATCACCGAATTCAGCGCAAAGAAGAAGACATTGGCTCAGTACTTTCTCAACAAGCAACCGTCCTTATGCATGAACGCTCAGGTTCCTTTGCAACCCTTCTTGATGAGGCAGTATCCATACAACCGACAGATGTCGACTTGATTGCACTTGCAACTCAACATGCACTTAATCGTGCAGAACTTGATGTCGCAAAAGAATATATTTCACAGGCAGAAAATGATCCTCGAATCGAACACCTGCGTCTACAAATCGCTCACTTTGAAGGGAAAAAGGGATCGATAGAATCCTTTGAGCAGTCGTACGAAACCATTGAAGATCCTGACGAAAAACTCCGGCTTCAATTATCTGTCTTGTCAAGAGCAATCGATGATCTCGTTGGAGAGACTCCATCGGAACAATTGACTCTACTGGACCGAATGATTCAGAACATTACTCCTCCAGATGAACCTTCGATTCGTCAAATTGTTCTCACATCCATCGTTGTAATGAAGCATTCAATCGCATTGCATAAAGGTGATTTTTCTGAAGCAACTTTCCTTCGGGACCAATTGATATCAATCGCAACAGAACACGACACTCTCGTTCAATTTCTATCTGCGAAGGCCTCCTTGGTGGAAGCAAAACCAAACACGATGGAATTCGCTCTAACAATTAAGGACGTAGAACGGATTTCAGAACAATTAAAGCAACCCTTGTTCAAAGCATCCCTTCAGCTTCTCTTGTGCGAGTCTTTGGTTGAAACAGAACCATTCCGTGCCCAGCATATCCATTCAACGTTGGACATTGCCATGATTGAGTCAATGGATTCAGTAACTGCGAATCGATTGGTTGCTCGATGGTGGGCATTACGTTCTCAATTAGAACCTCAACAAAAAGTCTCGTCAATCCGCGAAGCAATTCTACGATTCCGCTTGTCTGGATGTCCAAATAGGGCAAGATACCTTTCAAAACAACTTCATCAATCAATGTGATTAGAGTTCAGCACCGATCATGGTTTTCGTATCCTTAATTCCTTGAAGTGGTCGGATTTCTTCAACAATACACCGCGTTAGTACAAACTCGTCATCTGCCTGAACGCGTGCGATTATATCGTATTCTCCGAAAAGCATCCAACGATCGGTCACATGCTCGATCGAATCTAACGCAGTACGAACATTCTCTTCTTCACCAGGTTTCGTTGTAATCAATACAAATCCAATCGCCATGTTATCACCCTAATATTCGACTGCAATCAGCGTCTGAGTATCTCGAATTCCTTCGATTGTTCTAAATTCCTTCATCAGAAGGTTGGTTAAATTCTGAGCGGAATCGCTGCTTACACGAGCGAGTAAATCGAATTCACCATACAAAGCATGGACTTCTTGGACCGCCTCATGAGATGTGAGTGAGAGGTAAACATCACGTTCGTGTGATGGCTCAGTTTTGAACAGGATAAACGCCTCAGGCATGATTTGACCCTTGAGTATACGGGTTTTATCGCTTGGGGTAAGATATTTTGCTCTAATCAACGAACGGATGGCTTCAAATGGCATTGCTATGGATGAATAAAACATGGTAGGGAGGAAACCACTGATTGCAGGGATATTCCTATGCCTCTTCCTTTTCATGTCCCTTTCACCAATGGTAAACGGTGAACCTCTTGAACAAACAGATTTTGACAATGAAAATTATGTTTCCGCAAGGTCGACAACGACGTGGTCGGGAACAGTCGATTTAACTTCAAATTATTATGTGGATATTCAAGATGAATTGTTGATTACATCTTGTACCAACGTTACGATGTCTTCAAGCGTTCGCATTATTGTCGACGGAAGAATTACGATACAAGGAACACCGACCTGTCCTGTAGTTTTGTCCTCCAGTTCAACCACTTCAAGTGACCACGAAGGAATTCAATTCAACTCCTCATCAAATGGACGAGGTAGTATAATCAATCATCTTCACATTGAAGATTCGATTTTTGGTTTAACACTCTATAATTCTGATCCGGTTCTCAACAATGTTACAATTTTCAATCCTGATCGTGTAGGTATCGATATGTTTGGAAGTTCGAGTCCAGTGATTCGAGATTTGCATGTTGAGCAAGCAGGTCGTCTTTTACCATTCCAAAACGATTGGCGATATGGGATTGGAATGTCGGTTGGGTCAGGGTCAACTCCAATTGTTGAGCGGGCTTACTTTACGGATCATTTGCTAAGAGGATTGAACCTTTGGGGAGGTTCAGGCGGTATCTTCCGAGACATTGTCATGGACAATATCTCTGGAGCAACACTAGGGGAGCCAACAGGTGTTTGGGTCGAAGACAGTGTTCCATTGTTTGAGGATTTACGTGTCGATAAGAGCGATACTGGAATCATTGTTCGCCACATCGATGATTCGGGATATACTCGAGGAGTATTCAGAGATGTGGTCATCACAAACAGTATGTATCGCGGTGTTTATCTGGATAAGCAAAATCATAACAATTACTCAAATTATGAAACTGCTGATTTCACAAATTTGTCCGTTCTGGGAACTGGTTCAGCAGGTGCAAAAACAGCAAATATTGCCAATGCAGCAATTGAGGTGAATGCAACTGGTGCTTGGCTTGAAAATGTCCTTGTTGAGGATTCGTCAAGTGTGGGTGTACGGCTCTTCCGTGTTGATTCAAGTACCACATTTAGGAATCTAACGATTACAGATTCAGGCGAGGCTGGGCAAGGCCCTCATAGTGCAGGTCTAGCTATTACAAGTTCATACTTTGCTGCACATCTTGAAGATCTTGAGATTAGTGGCTCACCAGGGCCAGCACTTTGGTCTTCATCTGGCGGAGCAGTCCAAGGAACTGGCTGGCACTTCCACAACAATTCTGAACATGGAATTTTAATTGATTCAGCTACAGTTGTCGTCGATGGCCTTGATACAAACGATAACGGATATTCAGGGGCTTATGTCTACGATTCTCGCTATGTTACGCTTACAAACTTCACATCTGAAAACGATGGCTCACAGGGTATTACTGCTTTGCAAACCGCAGGTTTGTCCTTCAAGAAATCAAACGACCTCGAATCGTCTTCTGGTGATGTGACTTGTCGGACATGCGTCATCCGTTCATCCGCTGGTCACGGAGTTTATGCAGAAGATTCAGTGGATTTATGGCTTGAAAATCTGACTGTATCAGATATTGGTTCGTCATTCAATCCAGTTTACATTGATAATGGGGGCCTGACCATTGGCGCTCAAGGTGGTAGATTCCATATCCTTGATGCGAACTTGAATCATGAATCCAATACCGAATATGCTGTGTACATCGAACAAGCAGCAGGACGAATTGATGATGTAACCATCGATGGAAATCATTCTGGAATCTTCTGGGATGCGAACCATAACGGTGCATATCCTTCAACACTCAGCAATACGGTCTTGCGAGGCACTGAATGTTTGAAGTTGGTGAATCATCCAAATCTAGGAGGGTATGGAAACACAATTGATTCAGACTGTACTGGAAATATTTACTTTGAAAACGCAGATGTGAATTTCTCGAACTTCCTTGATTCAACAGGAAGCCATATTCTTGATCTGGATGCTTCTTCTACTCTGCATCTTCACCAACCGAATAATCTTGATCTTACCATCGCAAACATTCCATCAGGAGCAACGATTGATGTCGCATGGGATGTGACCATTTGGGTTGTTAACAATCTGTCCAATGGAGTTCCATCTGCCTTTGCAAATGTTACCTTTAGCCAATTCGAGCCTTCCGTTTCCAAGTTTACTGATGACATAGGTACAACACAACTTACTGATTTCATTGGCCAGCGTTGGAGCAATACTGGGGCTTCAGTTCACAACGATGTCACAGTCAATTGCGGGTATGACAGCGTAAGTAACTCAACAACATCCGTTCTTGATTCAGATCAAATCATGTATTGTCGTTTGGATTTGGATAACCAAGCACCATTCCTGATGTGGACTTCTCCGCAAGATGGATCGGTTTTCCCATCACAAGGTGCTGTTGAGTTTAATGCATCAGATACATGGGATTTGGATGAAGATGAACTCACGTTTACTTGGACGAGTGATCTTGATGGAGATATTGAATCATCATGTTCAGGAACATGGGCTCCATCGAATGGGCCAAGCAATGGCATTCCATTTACTGCAAACACGAACGATCAGTGGGCATGTGGATTGTCTGATGGTCTGCATATCATTACGCTGGAAGTATGCGATGACGCAGGTCATTGTGAATCTGAAAGTAGAACCATTGAGTTAACCAACCTTGCACCTGAACTCAACGTGTCTTTTGAACCGAGTTTAACTCAATACAGTGAACTGTTTATGCCACAAACTGGGACTGTTGTGATCAACACAACAGGAACATTCGATCCTGAAGGAGATGACTTCGCCTGTATCATCACATTCGGTGGTTACAACCGTCAAAGTCCTGTTTGGGACAATCAATGGAACTGTCCGCAAGAGATTACGTACACATTCGATCACTTCTCTGACGATCCACCGGCTTCCTTTTTCCTGACTGTAATTGCATGGGACGAAGTGGGCAACAATGACACATACTCTGCTGAAGTGAAGTTGTTCAACGAAATGCCAGAAGCTTCTTTCACTCTCGAGAGAAATGGGACAGCGAGTGAGGACCTCATTTTCTTCAATGGAAGTACATCATATGATCCTGAAGGGAATGAGATTTCCTTTGAATGGTGGTCCAACGTCGATGGAACTTTGATGGTTGGCAACACGATTGAGAATATTTCGTGGGATGGATATCTTTCACGAGGTGTCCATCAAATCGAGCTAAGAGTCACAGATAATCGAATGGAACATGGTGGTCAGATGTCTGTATACTCGGAATTAATTACAGTTGATAATTCCGTTCCTAAAGCAGTTATCGAAGACCTTGACGTCTTTGACAATCTCGATTCTTCAATTCTTATCCCGTTTAGTGCCAATGGAAGTGGTGACTGGGATTCATCCTGTTCGACATTCCCTGCAGGTGATGATTGGCATTGTTCAGAGATTGAACCAGCAGCAGGCTCTGAATTCCTGCAAATAATTTGGACAAGCGATGTCGACGGTCTCTTGACTCCTGAAGGGGAGGATTGGTTGACCTTCGAAGAACGATTGAGCGCAGGTGAACACGTCATTACACTCTCAATAAGTGACGGAATCAATCCTGTAGTAACGACAACTCGAGCACTTTCTGTCTCCACATCAGCCCCAGTACTTGGTCTTGAATCACCTCAAAATAACAGCGTTTACTCTTCAAAGGACCTGATTCTCTTCGATGCTCGTTCAAGTATTGATTATGATGGTGATGAGTTCACGATGACAGTTCGAGAGTATGATTCAGTTACAGAAACGTATGTCCCTCTGCTTACAGATGTCAACGCATCCGTTACACATTCAGTTAAACTGGATGCAGGTGAACAGGACGTACAGATTGAATTGATTGATTCGACTGGGGCAATTCGAATTGAGTATGTGCACTTGATAATTGAAGCAAGTGACCCTGTTTCTGTTATCCTATCCCCTTCTAATTTACAATCAATCGATCCAGGAGTGATGATATTGTTTGAAGGCGACTCATCAGATGCAGATGGAGATCTCGTCATTCGTGAATGGAGATTATGGCCTTCCACAACTCAGCAAAGTAACGGGCAAATGAGTGTCCTAAGTACGCAATCAACGTTTTCTCAAGTCTTTGCACCGGGGTCTCATCACGTTTCTCTCTACGTCGAAGATTCCAGGGGAGCAGTGTCACAAGAACACATCAACTTCACAGTCCGGTCAAGTCTGCCAGAGTTGGTTCAATCAAGTTTACAACTTTCCCAAAAGGAGTTTGTATCTGGTGAAAGAGTAACATTGGAAGTCTCGGTTCAATTGGTAGATGCAGATGGTACGACAGACGACGTTCGAGTTGATATTAACCACCTGATTCAATCATGGAGTTTCAATCTATCAGATGATGATGGAGATTATGTTTGGACGGGTTCTTTGGAATTCCAACCTGAAGGAGAAGGTAGCCCAAGTCTGAAAGTCATCGCAACCGATGGCATAGATGACAATGCCAATATCGATATTCTCCTTGAGCCATTGAAAGTTGTCGATGAAGATGAAGGGGACTTTTTGTCAATGCCTGTTCTGATCGGAACCATCTCAATTGTGATACTCGTTGGACTTCTCATCATCATTCAACGTCGTCGACAAGCCACCGCTGAGATGAAATTAATCGACTCATGGGGTGTCTTTGGAAATGGGATGGAGGAAGAGGTTGAATCAGAGGATTCTGAACCAGAGAAACCTTCTGAAGAGGTTTTGGATTGGGACAATGTTTGAAATCTCTTCAATTTAGGCCCCCCAAATCCTTCATATAGAAGTCTGGTGAACGGTTTTCCATGAAGAGAACCATCGCTCTGCTTTTTGCCTGTCTAATGATTGTCACAACCATACCTGCTAACGTAGCTGCACAAGATGCAGAACCGATCGCTTTTGGAATTGAATACGATTACTCAAACCTCAATGCTGACATTGAATCTATGATTGGATTAGACCTTACTGAGATCTTCCAAGAAGTTATGGCTGCTGGCGATGATGCAGGAATCGATTTGTTGATTGG
>MDSW01020569.1_pt1 | contig 11599 bp, 9 predicted proteins | sample 811171 | NCBI WGS metagenome assembly MDSW01 (sample SAMN05326641, study PRJNA326480) | marine metagenome | isolation source: seawater | place: Atlantic Ocean: North West | collected 2012
TCATAAATAAATTCAACTGTACCGGCACCTTCATAATTTATTTGTTCAACCATTTTTACAGTTTTTTCAAAAAGGTCTTCTCTTATTTCATCAGTTAAAACTGGACTAGGTGTTTCTTCAATTAATTTTTGATGTCTTCTTTGCACAGAACAATCTCTCTCGGCTAAGTGCACAGTCTTATTTTTACCAGACATAACCTGAACTTCTATATGTCTAGGATTTTTAAAATACTTCTCTATATACAATTCATCATTATTAAAAAATTTTTTTGCTTCAGATTTGGCAGTAAGAAATAAATTTTCTAATTTGCTTTCTTCTTCAACAATCTTCATACCTTTTCCACCACCACCTCCAGCAGCTTTGATTAAAACAGGATAACCAATTTCTTTACAAATTGATTTAGCTTCTGCATAAGACTTCACTCCACCTTCCGATCCTTCAATCACAGGTAAACCAAATTTCTTTGCAATTCTTTTAGCTTCAATTTTATCTCCCATTTTTGAAATTATTTCAGCACTTGGACCAATGAATTTTATTCCATGCTTATTTACAATTTCTGAAAATTTTGCATTTTCAGATAAAAAACCATATCCAGGATGAATCGCTTCTGCACCAGTCAAATCTACCGCTGACATTATAGAAGAAATATTTAAGTAACTATTTTGAGGTTGGTGTGATCCTATACAAACACTTTCGTCAGCTAATCTTACATGCATTGACTCTGAATCAACGTCAGAATGAACAGCAACAGTTTTTATTCCCCATTCTTTACACGCTCTTATAACTCTTACAGCTATCTCCCCTCTATTAGCTATTAAAACTTTTTTGAACATTATTATTTATTTGAGAATAACTAAAGTTTGACCGAATTCGACTGGTTGACCATCTTCTACTAAAATTTTCTTTACTTCACCATCTGCGGTTGACGGAACATGATTCATGGTTTTCATCGCTTCCACAATCATTACGGTTTGACCTTTTTTAATTTTATCCCCAACTTCGACAAATTTTTTTGCTCCGGGTTCAGCGGCTAAATAGGCTGTACCAATAATAGGAGATTTTATTCTTATACCATCAGTATCGTCAGTAGATTTAAGCACAGCTTTATTTTGAGGCGTTACAGCACTTGTCTTAAGTTGTTCAAATCCTTTAGAAGCTTTTGAAACTTTTATTTTTGTTTGACCATCTTGATATTCTAACTCTGTTAACTCAAATTCTTTTAAATTTTCTACTAGTTCTTTTATTAACTTTTTTTCAATTTTCATTTTTTTAAAAATTTTTTCATAGCGTCTAAGGCCATTATGTATCCATTAACTCCAAAACCACAAATAACTCCACTAGCAACTTTGCTTATGAGAGATTTATTTCTAAATTCTTCTCTATTATAAATGTTACTGATATGCAATTCAATTATTGGAATTTTTAATATTTTCAATGCATCATGTATAGCAACCGATGTGTGAGTATAGCCTCCGGCATTTATAATTAACCCGTCCTGATCATTTCTTGATTTTTGAATTTGCTCAATTAATTCACCTTCAATATTTGACTGAAACAAGGTGAGCTTTATATTAATTTTTGTAGCATAACTATTACAATCTTTTTCAACATCTTTTAAAGTAAAGTTTCCATATTGATTTTTTTCTCTCTCACCTAAAAGGTTGAGGTTTGGTCCATTAAGAATTATAATTTTATTCATAAATTTCTTAGGTTTAATATCTTAATTATGGCAAAAATACAATTAAACGGAAAAAAAGTAGTAATTAAATCAAATTATTCATTATTTGATCTTTTAAAAAAATATAAGTTAACTGAAAAAAGAATTGCTATCGAACACAATGGAGAGATTATTTCAAAAGCAAACTACAAGAGAAAAAATTTGAAAAATAATGATAAAGTAGAAATAGTTCATTTTATTGGTGGAGGATAATTTGAAAAAAGATACATTCAAAGTTGCCGGAAAAATACTCAAATCAAGATTAATAGTTGGTACGGGTAAATATAAAAGTTTTTCAGAAACAGCAAAAGCTGTAAAAGCATCGGGAGCAAATATGGTTACCGTAGCAATAAGAAGAGTAAATATTTTAGATAAAAAAAAACCTATATTAACCGATTATCTAAATCCTAAAAAAATAATTTATTTACCAAATACAGCTGGTTGTTTTAATTCTGAAGAAGCACTAAGAACTTTAAGATTGGCCAGAGAGATGGGCGGATGGAAGTTAGTAAAACTTGAAGTTTTAGGTGATAAAAAAACGTTATACCCCAACATGATAGAAACAATAAAGTCTACAAAAATTCTTTCTAAAGAAGGTTTCAAGGTAATGGTTTATTGCACAGACGATCCTCTTATGGCAAAAAAATTAGAGGACAATGGGGCAGTAGCAATAATGCCATTAGCTTCACCAATTGGTTCTGGGCTAGGATTGCAGAACAAGATAAATATTTCTCTTATAATAAAACAGTCGAAGGTGCCGGTAATTGTAGATGCCGGGATAGGAACAGCTTCAGACGCAACTATTGCTATGGAATTAGGATGTGATGGAGTTTTAATAAATAGTGCCATAGCTAAAGCAAAAAAACCAATTTTAATGGCTAGATCGTTTAAGGATGCAGTTATATCAGGAAGAAATTCTTTTCTTGCTGGAAGAATGGGTAAAAATTATTTTGCATCAGCAAGTTCTCCCACAAAAGGTTTGATCTAACTTTTCTTTTTTCGTCTTACCCATAGTGTCCTAATTTTTTTTTTTGTTTTTGTTTTTTTTACTTTATCTTTAGTTTTTACAGTATTTTTTTCTTTATCTTTTTTAATTTTTGAAAAAACATTATTTTTTTTATTAATCTGAACAATAGAATTTATATATTCGACTGTGTTAATAATTTTTTTTGATTTATTCAAAAGATCAATTTTATATTCTGGAATAATGAATTTATCATCAGAGATTATTCTGATTTCAAATGAATATTTTTTTTGAAAATATTTTAATTCATCTAAAAGATTTTTTTCAATATATATTTTTACTTTTTCTGGAACATAAGAATTAATGATTTTTACTTTATTAGTGAAGGCAAGGAGTTGGATCTTTTTTAAAATTTTTTGTGAAAATGATGAAAGTGATAATTGTGTTTCCCACCTTATTGATCCCTCCCGCAATCTTTGTCTTGTCATCTCTAGTAGACCAAAATTACTAATTTTTCCTATTTGTATTCTAGCTCTGTCTTTTCTAATACTTTCTCTCATTTTTTTTTCTACTATCCTTCTATTGTAAAAATTCATCATATCAATAAAGTCAATTACAATTAGTCCAGACAAATCTCTCAATTTAATTTGATGGGAAATTTCCTCTGCAGCCTCTAAATTCGTGTTCAAAGCAGTTTTTTCAATATTCATTTGTTTTGTCGATTGTCCAGAATTTATATCAATCGAAACTAATGCTTCTGTGGGATTAATAACTAAATATCCTCCAGATTTTAATTTCACAGTAGGCTCATATATATTATTTAATTTCTTTTCTATATTAGCATCATGAAATAATGGGATCTTACCCCTGTACTTTTTTATATTTTTTACGTTTTTTGGCATTAATTCTTTCATGAATTTTTTTGCTTTTTGATATGCCTCATTTCCCTCAACGTAAACATTTTTTGTGTCATTATCGTATGTATCTCTTAATGTTCTTTTTATAATGTCTCCTTCTTCGTAAACCAAAGATGGAGCATTTGAGTCTAAAGCTTTTTCTTTAATTTCTTCCCAAGTTTTCAAAGTATTCTGAAAATCTTTTTGTATTTCATTTTTTGTTTTATTTGCACCTGCAGTTCTTACAATAACGCCCATACTTTTGGGTATTTCTATTTCGCTTAAAATATTTCTTATTTTTTGCCTATCAGAAGAATTAAAAATTTTCCTCGAAATCCCTCCGCCTTTTGGAGTATTTGGCATTAAAACCATATACTTTCCTGCTAAAGATATGAAAGTGGTAAGAGCAGCGCCTTTTTGACCTCTTTCTTCTTTAATTACTTGAATCAGAATTACTTGCCCAGGTTTAATGACTTCCTGAATTTTATATCTCTTTATTCCAAATGATGATTTAACTTTTTCTCTGTATTCTTTTTTTGTATTTTCTTTTTCAATTTGATTTGTGTTTTCATCAGTTTTATCTTCTTTATTATTATTTAATTGATCATCATTCGAGAAATTATCCTGATTTACCTCAATAGTTTTTTCCTTCAATTCTTCCCTTATTTTTTCCTCTGCGATTCTTATCTTTTCTTTATCTTCAGAAGGAAGCTGATAATAATCAGATTGGATGTCGTTGAAGGCCAAAAAACCATGGCGTTCTCTTCCAAAGTTGATAAACGCAGCCTGCAAGGAAGGTTCAACCCTACTTACAGTGGCTAAATAAATGTTATTTTTGAAATTTAAATTGTTTTTATCTTCAAATTCATATTCTTCAATTGAATGATTTGATTTAAGAACAATTCGAGTTTCATTAGGATGCGATGCATCAATATATAAGTTTTTTTCCATTTATAGAGAATTCCTTTTAGATTTGAATAATTAAATATTTTTAAATTTGTCATATTTATCATTTTATACAATTTTGTGAATAAATACAGGATTTAAATGATTATATGCCTAAAGATAGTCAGAATTGTTATTATAAATTAAGCTAATGTTTAAATTACTTAATAATTCACTTAAATTAATAATAATAATTTTTGTTACTTTAATATTTTTTGTTTTTTCGACCCTTTGGTATTTTTCAGCTGGGCTTCCAGATTACAAAAAATTGTCTAATTATCAACCGCCAATATCAAGCAGAGTTTATTCCGAGGATAGAAAATTGATTGCTGAATATGCCTTAGAAAAAAGATTATTTATACCATTTGAATCAGTGCCAGACAAAGTCATTAATGCATTTTTATCTGCTGAAGATAAAAATTTTTTTAGTCATCCCGGGATTGATGCCAAAGGTATTTTAAGAGCTATTGTTAAAAATATTAAAAATATTTCACAAAATAAAAGACTAGAGGGAGCTTCAACTATCACACAGCAAGTAGCAAAAAATTTCCTACTTACAAACGAGGTTTCAATGAAAAGAAAGATTAAAGAGGCTATTTTAGCTTTTCGTATTGAGAGAGCGTATACCAAAGAAAGAATTTTAGAGCTTTATTTAAATCAAATTTATTTAGGCCAAGGAACTTATGGAATAGCAGCAGCGAGTTTAGAGTATTTTGATAAATCTATAAAAGAACTAGGATATGCAGAAGCAGCTTTACTTGCTGCATTACCAAAAGCTCCAAGCAAATATGATCCGTACAAATATCCTAAAGTTGCAAAATTTAGAAGAGATTTAGTTCTCAAAAATTTGGAGGAAAATAAATTTATTACAAAAAAAAAGTTTATTGAATTAAAAGATTCAAAATTAAAGTTAAAAAGAAGAAAGATTGAAATCGTAAATGAAGCTAATTCTTTTACGGAAGAAGTAAGGAGGACAGTGAAAGACATTTATGGTTTTGAAAAACTTTATTCACAAGGTTTAAGTATAAGCACGCCGCTAAAAATTAGCTATCAAATAGAAGCTTTGAAATCATTAAGAAAAGGAATTGAAGATTTTGATAGAAGAAGAGGTTGGAGAGGACCTATAACAAATAAAATAAGTAATAAAAATTGGCAAAAAATTACTTCACAATTTAAGCTAGATCCGACTTTAAATTGGTATTTAGCGGAAATTTCTAAAATAGAAAATAATGAAATTGAATTTGATTTCATTGATAAGAAAAAAAATAATTCAAATAGAATTTTAAATTACAAAGATATAAAGTGGTCTATACCTAAAAAAAAATCTATAGAAGACATTCATAAGATCGGGGATATTATTTTTGTTAAAAAGAAAAATAATTCCTGGTCATTAAAACAATACCCAAAAGTAAATGGAGGAATTGTGGTTTTAGATCCCATAACTGGCAATGTTCTTGCTTTGGTGGGAGGATTTAATTTTAAAAAAAGTGAGTTTAACAGGGTTACTCAAGCACAAAGACAACCTGGATCTGCTTTTAAACCAATTGTTTATGCTGCAGCTTTAGAAAATGGTTTTGCACCTAATTCAATCATACTTGATGCTCCATTTGTTGAAAGTCAAGGGGTTGGATTAAAAAATTGGAAACCAGAGAATTATGGAAAAAAATTTTATGGTCCCTCTACTTTGAGGAAAGGGATTGAGTACTCAAGAAATCTTATGACAGTGAGAATAGCAAAAATTTTAGGTTTGCAGAAAATTTTAGATTTATCCAAAAAGCTTAATATATATGATGAAATTCCTGAATTATTATCAGTTTCATTAGGTGCAGCCGAAACTTCATTGATCAATTTGACATCAGCATACGCACCATTTGTAAACGGAGGAAAAAAAATTAATCCAAAATTAATTTCTAGAATTCAAGATAGAAGGGGTAAGACGATATATCAAGAAAAAAGTAGAACTTGCTCTGGTTGTGATAAATTTATAAATAATATTGATGTCGAATTACCAAAAATTAAAAATAATAACGAAAGAGTAATTAGCGAAGAAACAGCGTATCAAATGACTTCAATTTTACAAGGTGCTGTTCAAAGAGGAACCGCAAAAAAACTAAAATCTTTGAATGTACCTCTAGCTGGGAAGACAGGAACAACAAATGACAATTATGATGCTTGGTTTATAGGATTTTCATCGAATTTAATAATCGGCGTATATGTCGGTTACGATAATCCAAAAACTCTTGGAAAATATGAAACTGGTTCTAAAGCAGCATTACCTATTTTTAAATATTTTGTTGAAAACGCTTTGTATAAAGAAGATTTTAAAGAATTTCAAATACCTGAAAAAATTTATTTGACTTCATTAAACTATGATTCAGGATTAAAATCAGCCCCAGGAGAAAAAAATACTATTACAGAAGCTTTGAAATTAAAAGATATTAACAATATTAATAATAACTATTTAATCTCAACTAATGGTCGTGATAGAACTGTAATGTTTAGGCAATTTTATTAATGGAAAATTTTGACTCAATTTTATTGATTACTGAAAAATCCCTAAATAATATTAGGGGGTATCTTTGATAGAGAAAATATTGAAGCTAAAATTACTAATCTAGAAAAAATTTCTCAAAAAGAAAATTTTTGGAAAGACAAAAATTTAGTAAAAAAAACTATTAACCAAAAAAAAATTTTTGAAAATATCTTAAATTCCTATAAAAAATCATTTGAAGATTTAAAAAATCTTAAAGATCTCTACCTATTAGCTTCTCAAGAAAAAGATGAGGAAACCATTCAGGATTGTAACGAGAAAATTATAAAAATTTTAGGTGAAGTTAAAAAAAGTGAAATAAACTGTTTTTTATCTGGTGAAAATGATAATTACGATATTTATCTCGAGATCCACGCTGGAGCAGGTGGTACAGAAAGTCAGGACTGGGCTGATATGCTCAGAAGGATGTACATGAAATGGTTTGATAAAAAAAACTTTAAATACGAGATTATTAGTGAACATAAAGGAGAAGAGGCAGGTATTAAATCATCTATAATAAAAGTTGAAGGAAATTATTTGTATGGACTTATGAAATCAGAATCAGGTGTCCATAGACTTGTTAGGATTTCACCATTTGATAGTGGAGCTAGAAGACATACTAGTTTTGCTAGTGTATGGGTTTATCCAGCTGTAGAAGACGATATAAACATTAAAATTGAAGAAAAAGATTTAAGAATAGATACATACAGATCTAGTGGAGCCGGTGGACAACACGTTAATACCACTGACAGCGCTGTGAGGATTACACATTTACCAACAAAAATTGTAGTGCAATGTCAGAATGAGAGATCTCAACACAAAAATAAAGAAACTTGCTATAAAATGCTTAAGGCAAGGTTGTATGAGAATGAAATGCAAAAAAAAGAAGAAGAAAACCAGAGAGAATTAACTAACAAAACAGACATTGGCTGGGGTCATCAAATTAGATCTTATGTATTACAACCATATCAATTAGTTAAAGACTTAAGAAATAAAATAGAGAGCACGAATCCAAAAAATATCCTTGATGGAAATATTGATATATTTATTGAGGAAGGAATTAAAAATAATAAATGAAAAAAATTATAACTAATTTTATTTTACTTATAATAATTCTATTTATTACACTAATTGCACTACTATCAACTTTAGGTTTTGAAACCGACAAATTTAACAAATTTATAATTGATAGATCATCCCAAACAAAAAATATTAATTTAGAATTAGATAAAATTAAATTCAAGATTAATCTTAAAGAGCTTAGTTTATTTTTAGAAACAAATAATCCGAAAATCGCTTATAGAGAAGTCTCAATACCTGTTAAAAATATTAAGGTATTTGTCGATTTTTTTTCTTTACTAGATATAGATCCGAAAATAACTAAAACTAGTCTTACTTTTCAAGAATTAGATATAGTACAATTAAATAAATTATCGCAAATTATCAAACCTTCAAACTTTAAAAGCTTACTAAATAATAGAATAAAAGAAGGCAAATTAATTTCTGAGGTTGATATTTTTTTAACAGAAAAAGGTTCATTCAAAGACTTTATAGCGAGAGGAACTATAAAAGGATTAAAAGTTGATCTGCAAAACAATTTAAGTTTTAAAAATGTAAATTTGGGATTTTTTGCAGATAAAAATGATATTTTGATTAAAAATATTTTTGGAGAACTAGAGGAAATAAAAATATCTGATGGTGATATAAAAGTAAACTTAGAAAATGGAGTACATCTTGTATCTAATTTTAAGTCTAAATTTGATTTTAATAAAGATCTTTTAAGCAAGTATAGTAAATATTTAGACAAATTTGCACTAGTTAAAGATTTTAAAAATTTAAAGGCTAATTTAAATAATAATCTTACTATAAGTTTTGATAAAACTTACAAAGTTGAAGACTATAATTATAAAATTTCAGGTAATATTGAGAAAGGAAATATAAAATTTAAGGATCCTATTAAATATGTTTTTTTGGAAAAAGAAATTAAATCATTACAAATTTCAAATTTAAATCTTTCAAGCAATATAAAAAAAAATGAAATAAATTTTAAAGCTGAAGGAAAATACGCATTGAATCTTTCTGATTTTATGTCAATTAGCATTGAAAATAATTCAAAAAATGATTTAGCTAATTTAATTCTAGATTTTGATTTTGATGAAAGTTTACAAGTAGATTTTATTAATTACAAAAAACCTAAAAATTCTATAGCAAGTATATCTTTAAATTTTGAGAAAGCTAAAAATACTTTTAAGATAAATGGGCTTCAATATCAAGAGGCGAAAAATTTAATTAAAATTAAGGATTTTGTATTCAAAAAAAAAAAATATTCATCTTTCAGATCAATAGAAGTATTTACAAAAAATAATGAATTTTTAATTACAAATAATAATAAAATAGAAATAAGAGGAAAAAAATTTGATGCATCGAATGTAGCAAAATATTTCGGTAATAAAGGCGGTGAAAATATATTTCAAGAATTAAATCGGAATATTGAAATTGACTTTGAAAACATCAAAGTTCCAATGTCTGAAAAGCTTAAAAATTTTAAATTAATAGGTGAGATTAAAAGAGGTCAATTTACAAAGATTTCATCAAAGGGTGATTTTGGAGGAAATAATTTTCTCGATATATCTCTTAAAAAAGACAAAAATACAAATAAAAAATATTTAGAAATTTATTCAGATTTGCCTAGGCCATTATTAGCCGAATATAGTTTTTTTAAAGGTCTTTCAGGAGGGAAATTACTTTACACATCTATTATAGATGGCACATTATCAAACTCAAAACTAAAGATTGAGGATTTTAAAGTTATAAATGCTCCTGGAGTTGTTAAATTATTGTCTTTAGCAGATCTTGGAGGTTTAGCAGATTTGGCAGAGGGAGAGGGATTATCATTTAATTTATTAGAAATAGATATGGAAAAAAATAAAAATTTTTTAAAACTAAACGAAATACTTGCTTTAGGACCAAGCATGTCTGTTTTAATGGAGGGATATCAGGATGAAAATAATGTCACAAGTTTAAGAGGTACTTTAGTACCTGCTAAAACATTAAATAAAATGATTGCAAAAATACCTGTTATTGGAAACATAGTTATACCAAAAGAAGTTGGCGAAGGTTTATTTGGTATTAGTTTTAAAATGAAAGGACCAAAAGGGAAAATTAAAACCACGATTAATCCTATAAAAACAATAACTCCAAGATTTATACAAAAAATTATTGATAGAAATAAAGTAGCTAAATAATTTTTACTAAGAAATGTTTTTTTTTCCCGTAAGAGATTTTTAATTTATTATTTTTGAAATCTTTTAATAAAAGTATTTTTTTTTCATTATTTACTATGACATTATCTATTTTTAAACCATTATTAGCTATTACTCTTCGTGCTTCACTTTTAGAAGGTAAAATTTTATTTTCTGCAACAAAATCTAAAATATTTATTCCTTTTTTTATATCATCAGAGTGAATTTTTATTTCTGGTAAATCAGAACCATATCCACCTCCTTCAAATGTTTCTTTTGCTGTTTGTTCAGCTTTTTTTGATGCATTTTCACCATGAAGTAATTTTGTAGCTTCGTTAGCTAATAAGATTTTTAAATTATTTATATTTTTTTCTTTATTGCAAATAATATCAATTTCCTTTGTTTCTAATTGTGTAAAAAAAAGAAGAAATCTTTTAACATCGCGGTCATCAGTATTTCTCCAAAATTGCCAATAATCGTATGCTGAAAGATATTCTTCATTTAACCATACAGCTCCTTTTTCAGTCTTTCCCATTTTGGTTCCAGAAGCGAGTGTGATTAAAGGTGAGGTAAGACCAAATGCTTCTTTTTGCATTATTCTTCTAATTAAATCCGTTCCATTAACGATGTTACCCCATTGATCTGACCCACCAATTTGTAAAATACAATTTTTATTTTTAAATAATTGATAAAAATCGTAAGCTTGTAATATCATATAATTAAATTCCATATAGCTGAGCGATTGCTCTCTTTCCAACCTTAGTTTTACACTGTCAAATGTAAGCATTTTATTAATTGTAAAATGACTTCCTATATCTCTTAAAAATTGAATATAATTTAGTTTTGTCAACCATTCAGCATTATCTACGAACACTGGAGATGTATTTTTATTAGATGTATCTAAAATTTTATTGAATGCTTTTTTTATGCTTGAAATATTATTTTTTATTTCATTTGGTTCTAGAATTTTTCTTGTAGAGTCTTTTCCAGATGGATCACCTATAAGCGTTGTTCCACCTCCCAAAAGAATAATTGGTCGATGGCCGTGTTTTTGCATTAATTTTAATATCATTATTTGCAAAAGACTACCTACGTGTAAGCTGCTTGCTGTACAGTCGAACCCTATATAACCGGAGATGGGGTTTTTATCACAAATTTTACCCAGCTTATCTATATCAGTACATTGGTGTAGATATCCTCGATTTTTCATTTCTTGTAAAAAATTATTTTTCATAGTGCTATTTACTTAAGCAACTATTATACAAAAATTGTTATAAATAAATAAAAATATGCAAAAAAATTGGA
>MDSW01065662.1_pt1 | contig 11597 bp, 10 predicted proteins | sample 811171 | NCBI WGS metagenome assembly MDSW01 (sample SAMN05326641, study PRJNA326480) | marine metagenome | isolation source: seawater | place: Atlantic Ocean: North West | collected 2012
AATATATTTTCCAATTTTGTTTGGATTTTTATCAACAACATACTTACAAAATTTATCATCAATTTTTATATAATTTAAAAAAGTTACTCCTTTTGCTGCCGCACCATAGGCTATTAAAGTTTTTTTAGATTTTTTAATAGAATTGATTTTTCTTATTGTTTTATTTTTTATTAATTTAACTTTATTTTGAAAAGAATCATAATATATTTTTTTATTAATTTTTTTTTTATTTTCTTCTTTAATCAAATTATTTACATTTTTACTTACTTTAAAGTTGCCATTTTTTTTTTTTAAAAATACTCTTAAACTCCCCCCGTGACTTTTTAATTTCTCAACATCAAAGATTTTCAAGTCATTTCTCTCAATAAGGTTTTGTATTGAAATTAAAGAATAATAAAAATAATGTTCATGATAAACTGTATCAAACTCATTATTTTTAACTAGGGAGTCTAAATATGCAAATTCTAAAACTGCAATTCCATTATCCTTTAAGATTAATCTAATACCGGTTATAAAATTATTAATATTTGGAACATGGGCAACTACATTTAAACCTAAAACTAAATCAAATTTATTTTTATAACTCTTTTCTGCTATTTTTTTTGAGAAAAATTTATTTATTACTTTGATGCCTTTTTTCCTAGCAGCTTTTGCGGCATTCAATGTTGGTTCAAAACCTATACAATCAAATCCTTTTTTTTTAAAATATTGTAAAAGATACCCATCATTTGATGCTAATTCTACAATCTTGCTGTTTTTTTTTAATTTAAATTTTTTTATAAGTATTTCGACCAAATGTTTTGAATGTTTTAACCAAGACGTTGAGTATGAACTAAAATATGAGTAATCTTTTTTAAACAATTTTTTACTCGGTAATATTGTTTGATTTTGAGCTAACCAGCAGCTTTTGCATACTTTAATATTTAATGGGTATTTTTTTTCTTTTTCATCAATATTTTTTTTGTAGTTATTTGCAATCGGTGAAATACCTAAATCAAGAAATTTTATAAATTTTTTCCCAGAACAACTTTTACATTTCATAATTATAAAAATCTGCGATATTTATCTTTTTTTGAAATTATAATTTTTTTTATTGGCCACTTAATTTTAATTATATCATCCATTGGATTTATTCCACTTTCATAATTTTTTTTATATAAACCTGAATGAAAATATAGAATTACACAATTGTTAGTTAATGTTTGAAATCCGTGAGCAAATCCTTTTGGAATAATTAAAAATTCATCTTTTTTTTCGTCTAAGATAAATTTTTTATATTTTAAATAATTTTTAGAACTTTTTCTAACATCAACTAAAACATCAAAAATTTTACCTTTTAAACAATATAAAATTTTTTGCTCTGAGTATGGATTTCTTTGATAGTGTAAGCCCCTAATAGTTCCTCTTTTTTTATTAAATGAGTAATTAATTTGCTTAATATCAAGATTATTAAATCTACTAGATAAGCTTTCTTTGCAAAACAATTTTAAAAAAAAGCCTCTATTATCTTTATTTTTCTTTAGTTTAATTTTCTTAGGTTTCATATATTGAATTTATTTAATTACCAATTTTTCCATGGAATTTTTCCCGTTTTTACTATTTCTTCTAATTGATCTTTGTCCCTTCTAGCATCCATTGCCTTCCAAAAACCTTTGTGTATGAATGCACAAAGTTGTTTGTCTTTCGCAATTTTAGGTAAAATATCTATTTCCCAACTTTTATTATAGCTTTTTATATAATCTATACATTTCGGAGATAATATAAAAAATCCACCATTAATTAAAATATTATTATTATCATTTTTCTCTTTAAAATCTTTAACAAGGTTTTTGTGATTAGGATCAAGCAAAATAGCACCAAATCTTGCTGGAGGCTGAACAGCCGTTACTGTTGCAAAACGTTTGTGAGTTTCGTGAAACTTTATTTGTTTATTAATATCTATATTTGATAAACCATCCCCATATGTAAAAAAAAAATATTTTTCATTTTTTACATATTTTTTTATTTTTTTAATTCTTCCTGCTGTATTTGTTTCATGTCCTGTATCTACCAAATTAACTTTCCAATTTTTTTTTTTTATTTTATTAAAATATTTTTTTATAACTTCTTGTTTATAACCACAGCAAATAATAAATTCATTAACATTAAACATTGAATAATACTTCATTATTTGCCAAATAATTGGTTTTCCACCTACATCTATCATTGGCTTTGGCTTTGAAGATGTTTCTTCAACAAATCTTGTTCCTTTGCCACCTGCCAATATAACTAGTTTCATACTTTTTGTTTTGAATAGAATTAAAATTAATAAACAAATATTTTTCTTTACTTACATATTAATTACTAATATTTCTACTTATTTTTTAGTATAAAAATACTATGTCAAATAATCAAATTAATAAGTTTAAAAAACAGTCCAAAGCTGAAGTAAACAAACAAAGTAAGGATAAAAAATTTATAAATATTAGTAAAAAATGGTTATTGGAATCACATAGACTCAAATATACTTATCACTTTAATTGGTTTGGAATTCCAATTATACAATACCCATCAGATATAGTAGGTGTCCAGGAAATTATATATAAGATAAAACCTGATTTAATAATTGAAACAGGTATTGCTCACGGTGGATCAGTTATTTTTCATTCTACTATTTTAGATATGCTTTCTCAAAATGACAAAAAAAAAAGAAAAGTAGTAGGAATAGATATTGACATAAGAAAACATAATCTAAAAAGAATTAAAAAGCACTATTTTAATAAAAATTTAATTTTAATTGAAGGTTCTAGTATAGACCAAAAAGTAAAAAAAAGAGTTTATAAAATTGCTAAAAATAAAAAAACAATAATGGTAATACTTGACTCAAATCACTCAAGTAAACATGTATATGAAGAATTATCTTTTTACTCAAAATTTGTAACTAAAAATAGCTATTGTATTGTATTTGATACAATTGTTGAAGATTTACCAAATAAGTTTGTAAAAAATAGACCTTGGAACAAAGGAAACAATCCTCTTACAGCTGTCAAATTATTTCTAAAAGAGAACAAGAGTTTTAAAACTGATAATGAAATTGATAATAAATTAATGATTTCTTCTGCAAAAAATGGATTTTTGAAAAGAATTAAATAACTAAAATATTTAAAAATCTATGCAAAATAAAAATTTAGTATCCGTTGGAATACCTGTTTATAACTCTGAAAAAACTATCTTAAAATCCATTAAAAGTATTTTACAACAAAGCTATAAAAAAATTGAAATAATAGTTTCTGATAATAATTCAGTGGATAGAAGTTATTATATTTGTAAAAAATTATCTAAAAAAGATAAAAGAATAAAATTATTTAGACAAAAAATTACAATAGATCCAATAAAAAATTTTTTATTTGTTTATAAAAAATCTAAAGGGAATTATTTTATGTGGCATCCTTCTCATTATTTTAGAAGTAAAAATTTTATAAAAAAAAATTTAGAAATTCTAAAAGCTAATAATGATATTATTGGATCATGTTCAAAAGAACTTTTTTTTGATGAGGTAAAAAAAAGAAAATGGACTAAATTTTCTTTAGAAGGAAATACATTTGATAATTTAAAGATATTAATAAAAAATATATATAGATCACACGGTATATTTTATTCACTATATAAAAAAAGTAAAAATAGCCCTGCAAATAAAATATCTAATTATATAGCTCATGATTGGAATTTTTGTATAGACATGATTCTCAGAGGTAAAATAAGAAGAATTAATAGCGAATATACTTTGATTGGTAGAGGAACTAGTACAAAAAGTGATTACTTCAAAAAAACTAGAAAAAGTTTTATAGAAATATTTTTTCCATTCTATTTTTTTTTAAAAAAATCATTAAAACAATTATTTAACACTAAAAAATTAAAATTTAATGAAAAAGTCAAAATAGTCCTTATTTTACTAATTTATTTGTCAATCCTTACACTCAATTATTATAAGAAATTTTTCAAAAACTTAATTTTTAGTAAATAAATTTTTATTTAATTTATTTTGGTCAATTAAATTTTTCAAATAATTTAATCTTATAAAACTAGAATTCCTAAAATTTTTATTTGAATATTTGCTTTTTTTAACAAATTTTATCATTTCTTTAACTGAATCATTTAAATTTTTTTTAGGTAAATAATTTTTTGCAATTTTTTTATATAATTTAAAATCGACTTTGTAAGATCTTTTATCGGGTGGATTATTTTTATTAATATATATTTTAGTTTTAGGAAGTTTTTTCTTTACTGCAAAAGCTAAATCTCTAATTTGATAATTACATTTCATATGGCCAACATTAACAGCAATAAAATTTTTTTTTATATTATTTACAAAAGACCATTCTATAGCTCTACACATATCACTTACGTCTATTAAAGGTCTCCATGAATCTCCTCTTGATAGTATTTCGATTTTCTTATTTACGATTGCATTAGTAACAAAATCATTTAATACTAAATCTAATCTAAATCTCGGACTTACTCCACAAGCTGTACCAAATCTAAGTGAAAAAATCCTAAATTTTTTTGTTGCTATTATTTTTAGTTTTTTTTCAGCAAAAATTTTTGATTTTGCATAAGGTGTTAGTGGAAATAATTTTGATTTTTCATTCTTTAAATTATTTTTATATCCATACATTGAGCAACTACTAGCAAAGGTAAATGTTTTAACTTTATAATCTTTGCTTATTTTGGCAATTTTTATTGCACTCTTAAAATTTATATCTAATGTTGGTTTAATATATTTATTTCCCATCGGATCATTAGATACTGCGGCTAGATAAATTACGTGTTCTATATCTTTTAAAATATTATAATCAAATTTTCTTACATCTCCAAAAACTTGTAAATCAACAGTTTTTTTTTTTATTTTTTTTCCAAAATAACATTTTTTAAAAATACCACTATCATATCCAATAATATAATTTTTTTTATATTTTGATTTAATATGATCTGATAGCATGGTCCCTATATAACCAAGGTTACCTATTATTAAAATTTTTTTATTCATGTGTTTCTTTTGATGATAAAAAATACTTTCTTGATTTAATAAATTTTTTCAAACTATTTAAAGTATGATTATGATTTTTTAAATTAAAATTTTCCAACCAATATTTATAAAACAAAGATTTTGTTAGAGAATATTTTCTTTTTCTAAAACCTCCCAATCTTTCAACAGCTTTATCAATATCATTTATTAACCAATTTGTTCTATTTTTAAAATGTATATAATTTAAATAATAAAATTCTAATATTTCTTTTCTTTGAATTTCTTTAATTTTACCTATATACGAATTTAAATTTTTAATAATATTTTTATATTCATAAAAGTGCTTAGGATTTATATTAAAATTATATCTATATCTAGGATTGTTGTATGTGGCATTTAAACACTGAACTCCCAAATAAGGATATTCCCAGCCTATAGTTCCATACATTGTAAATACGAAGTTAATTCCTTCTTTAATTATTTGATGATGCGAAGTCGATGGGTTAATTAATTTCATATTTGGATAATCCTTTAATAATGATTTCAATATTAATAGACTTTCTATTCTAAAATCAGGATGACACTTTACATACCAATCATATTTATTATTTTTTGAAAACTCACATAAATATTTCATCCATTCATAAAAATCAGGAAAAATATTCTTTGAGTAGGCATGTGGGTTGTCTAAAAAATCATGTGTTGCAATTAAAATTTTTAATTTTGAAGATTTTTTTATAATTCTTTTTTTAAAATATTTTGATCCATAGCCGCTTTTTGTTGAATAGCCCATATCTACTCCAACAACACCTTTGAACCTTAGCTTTATTCTTTGGTTTGCTATTTTTCTAAATTTTCTTTGATCTTTTAAACTAAATTTTTTAAAAATTTTTTTATAATTGAAAACTTCAAATTGTTTATAAGCAAATTTATTTTTTTTAGTTAATTGAAATATAGATTCGGGTGTAACCTGAAAACATTTACAATTTTTTTTAGTAAAAGCTATTCTAATAGTAATTGCTGATTCATAGACTGTATGATTGCAAACAACAAACCTAACATCGTTTTGAAAGATATAATTTTTCCAAAAAAGGAATATCTCAATAAATTCTATAGAGTATAATTTAAAATTTTCATCAGAAAGATCAATAGTTGGCTTTTTGCAGTTTTTTAAATATGCATCATAAAGCAAATCTCCTATTAAAATTCCGTTAATTTTAATTTTTTCTATATCCTTTTTATTTTTTAATTTTTCAATTTTTTTTTTATAAATTTCTTTTGCTTTCTTTTTTAAATAAAAATTATTATTCGGACTTAAAAATTTAAAAACACCAAACGATTCATACTCTTTTTTAATTGTTTCCTTAAATAGACTATTAAAATAATTAGAAATATTATTTTTTTTTTTAAAAGTATAGGCAATCATTTCATACTGGTAATTTTTGATTATTGATTGAGAAAAATAACTATAAGCTGTAATTAATGATTTATGATTACTAAGTTCAAACAAAACCTTATGTTTATTATTGATTTTATAATTTAAATTTATAATTTTTTTATTATGTTTTATAAACTTTTTTACATACTCATCTTGATAATAATTGTTGTAATAAAATTTATAAAGTTTTTTTAAAATATTTAACATAAAACTAATTTTCGATTTTCTTTATATTTTTACCGAAATTTCTTATTTTTGTATCTGGTAATTTAAATTTACCTGCACTTTTAGGAATACAATAAAAAGTTTTCAATTTTAAATAGCTTGAAAGTGCCAATCCCATTGAATTTCTACCAACTACAAATTTACTGCTACCAAATAAACTAATAAGCTTACTATTTTTAAAGATTTTAATTTTTATTTTATTTTTTTTTAAAAATTTTTTATATTTTTTAATTTTCTCTTTAGGGTGAACCTTTATTAACAAATATCGAAAAGTGATATTGGATTTTTTAAGAATATTTATAAAATAATTCAATGATTTTATATCTTGTTTTTTTTCAAGTGGTTCACTTATATACAAGATATCTTTTTTTACTTTTTTAGTTTTGGAGAATATTTTTTTTTGATCTAAAAAATATAAATTTTTTTTTAAAATAATCTTTATGCTTGGATAAATTTTTCTTAATATTTTTTTTGATATTTCATCAAAAACCCAAGCTTCGTCTGGTAAATATTCTCTGTAAATTCTTTTTTCAAAATTTATCCAATGATCAAATACCGCTACTACATATTTATTTTTTTTTTTAAGATTTTTGATACAGTTTTTGTCATAATCACTACCAGTACCTACATAAAATTTTTGACATTTGTTAATTGACTTTTTGTATGAAATTGTTTTAATTTTTTTTAATCTATATCTAAAAATTTTTTTTGCTTCTTTTCTTAGTATAAAATAAAAACTTTTATTATTGACATAATAATTTAATAAATTTGCACATCCGGCGGTACTACAAATACAAACTTTCATGAACTTAGTTTTACAAAGTCTGAATTTTTAAGCCTAAAATAAATATTATTTCTTTTAAAATGTATTTTTTTAAAAGAATTTTTTTCAAAAATTCTTATTGATCCTAAATTATCTTTATTTGATCCTCCATAAATACAATTTAATTTTAGTTTATTAAATGCGATTTCTGTAGCTTTATTTACAGCTATAGTCATTAATCCTTTATTCCACAGTCTTTTTTCTCCAAGCAAGAATTTAATTTCTGCATATCCTTTTTTCTTATTAATAATATCTATTTCTATATTTCCAACATGTTTGCCATTAAAAAAAATTCCATAAAGTTTTGTATTTTTTGATTTTAATATTTTGTTTAAAAATAGTAATTGAGTTTTTTTTGTATGTATTTTTTTTCTTAACCTTGAGTATTTATTAACTTTTTTATCATTTAACCATCTAATCCAATTGTAACTTATATTTTTTTTTTTTAAGATTCTTAATTTGACATTTTTATATTTTATATTAGGAATTACTAAATTTTTCCAAACTTTATTAAATGCTTTTATTATAAGCTTTACATCATTATTATTAAATTTGTGCCTACATAAACCAATTTTTATTAAATCTTGATTATTCATTCTTTCGGTAATTGGTAATAAATTTTTATTATAATTATATTTATTAAAATCTGGGTTTATGGACCAAGGGAATTTTTTTGAACCATAAGCTATTTTATTTTTAAATATTGGTAATTTTTGTATATCCATATATCCAATTGATAAAGCTGGTACTCCTTCTGCGACTAACGCTTGGTATATTTTTTTTATCGAAATTTTAATTAAATTTGTATTTATTTTTAATCCAAAAACATAAAATGAATGTGTACATTTATTCTTTATTTTTGGGGTTAAAATAAAAGGTAACTTTGAAAGACCATTTTTAAGTTTTTGTGCAATTTTCTGTCTTGAAAAAACTATTTTTTTTAATTTTTTTAATTGTTCAATCCCGATTGCTGCATCAATTTCTGTAGGTCTAAAATTATATCCAATCATATTGGGAAGATTTTTTTTAATATCATTTACCAATACTTCTCCATGATTTCTTATTAATCTAAGTTTTTTGGCATAAAAGTTATTATTTGTTACAACTACACCACCTTCGCCAGTTTGAATATGTTTGTGAGCATTAAAACTAAAACCACCTAGATCACTATATGTTCCAGTATATTTTTTTTTATATTTAGATCCAATAGATTGAGCGGCATCTTCAATAATTTTTAAATTATATTTTTTTGCAATTTTTTTAATTGGGTCAAAATCAGCAGGATGACCAAATATGTCCACGATCATAATAGCTTTTGTTTTTCTAGTTATTTTGCTCTCAATTTTCTTTGGATCTATATTAAAAGTTTCTTCATCAATATCTGCGAAAACTGGTATCGCCCCCCAGTGTAATATTGCCATTGCGCATGCAGACATGGTCCACGAAGGTAATATTATTTCATCTCCTGGTTCGGTATTTATAGCGCCAACACAAGCTATTAGTCCGGAAGTCCACGAGTTAAACGTTATTGCATACTTGGTATTAAAATAATTTTTAATATTTTTTTCAAATAACTGAACATATTTTCCTCCTGAAAAATTTTTTTTATTTGCGTAAAAACCTGATAATTTTCCTGATTTTAAAACTTTATTTACAGAATTAATTTCCTTTTTATCTATAAAGTTAAATTCAGATAATTTATATCTTATAGTTTTGCTACCACCGTATAAAGCTAAACTAGACTTTTTTATTTTCATATTTTTGTATTATAAATCCTAAATATTGTTTTAAAATTACTAAGTGCTTCTTTTTGGCCACAGAGATTATATTCTTTATTTTTTTTAAATACTTTAATAATTTCATTTAGTACATTTAATTGATATTTATTCATTGAATTATTTATTATTTTAATTTTCCCATCAATATTTCTTTTATAAAAAATTTTTTTTCCTGCATTTAAATAATTAATTTTATTAAATTTGCTATTTATTTGCATGTAATTTGTATTTTTATCGTTTTTTTTATACAAAAGGAAAATACTACTTTTTTTGAAAATTAACTTAACGCTAATATTTTTATCGAAACCGATTTTTTTAGAATAACAAATTTTAAAATTTTGAACCTTTCCAAAAAAATATTCTAATAAATTTATCCAATGTGACCCATTATTTAAAAAACCTTTATTGTAATAAATACAACCTTCATAATATCCTTTTAATACTTTTTTTTTAATACTAATTACTGATGGCTCAGATCTTCTTATAAAGTTAGTAAATAGTTTAATTCTTTTTTTTTTACATATATTTAAAATTTTTTTTATTTTTTTTATGTCATTTGAAATTGGCTTTTCAATTAAAACTATCTTAGGTATATGATATTTTATAATTTCTTTGAAATTTTTATAGTGATTTTTTGTTTCAGAAGAAATAATTACAAGGTGAGGTTTAATCTCTTTTAAAGCATTCGGAATTTTTTTAAATAATTTAAAATTATATTTTTTTTTTGCTAAATTTATTTTTGATTGATTGGTATCAACTACACCAATTTTAGTAAAATATTTAGAACAATATAAAGCTTTTGAATGTGTTCTAATGAAAGTTCTTTTGTTTTCATTAATATCATACATTAGTCCAATATTTCCCAGGCCTACTATCAGCGCATCCATTTTACTTGTTTCTAATTACGTTTGAGTTTATTAAATTTATTTCTTTTTTATTTATTGCCCTAATTATATCCTTAGTTTTAAAAAATAAATTTTTTTTTTTTGTTAAAAAAAATTAATATTTTTTTTAAAAATAAATAATCAAGTTCTTCATCTAATAAAAGTTTTATAGAAGGATATCTTAATTTTTTTGGAGCTTTTATAAATTTTATTTTAAATATTTTTTTATTTCTTTTTATATGTGTGGTTACGTTCTCTAAATCATTTTTTTTTTTTAGTCATACTGTATGATTTTGATAATGTTTTTAATTTAAAAATTTGAGCTCCTATGCCATGTGGGTATCCAGAGCCTTTCATGCTAAAATAATCAAATTTTGAATTTAAAAAATTTTTAATTAATTTGTCTACTATTTCATAATCTACAATTGGACAGTCTCCAGTAATTTCGCAGATAGTTGAAATTTTAAATTTTTTAGCTGCCTTTAAAACCCTGCTCATTACATTATTTTCACTTCCTCTAAAAATTTTTATATTTTCCTTGGCACAAAATTTCACAAATTTATTGTCATCTTTCCTTTTTGTTGTAGCAATAATTATTTCATCAATATTTTTGATTAATTTAATTCTATTAATCATATATTGGATAATTGGTTTTTTATTTACTTTTAAAAAATGTTTATTTTTTAACCTAGAGGAATTTGATCTTGCTTCGATTATAACCCCAACTTTATTATGATGCATTTTTTATTTAAAGTCAGTCCATTTTATTGGACTTCCATAAGAAATATTCTTTTTTATTTTTTTTCCAATTATTTTTTTTAAAAATTTTGGGGGCAGGCCATATCCAGGCCTTATTCTTTTTATGTCTTTTGCATTTATGATATCGCCTTTTTTTAAATTTTTTATAAAATAAAGTGATCGTCTTCTTTTTCTTACTTTAATTTCATCTTTTACAGGTCCTATTTTATTTGTACCCAAAGAATCCCATGCTTTGTGGATTTTTACGCTTAATTTTCTTAGCTCTTCTACATCTATTGAAAAGGAAGAATCCAATCCTTTTTCATTTCTTAATAATTTTACATGTTTTTCTATTATATTTGCACCTGCTCCTATAGATGTGATTGCTGCATTTAAATCAACTGTATGATCCGAAAATCCTACTGGGCAGTTAAAAATACTCTTTATATTGTTTATAGCAGACAAATTTAGTTGGTTTGATCTTGAAGGATACAAACTTGTACATTTTAATAAAATTAATTTATTATGAAATTTTCTAACTGTTTTAACCGCTTCTTTTATTTCATCAAAATTTGCTGCGCCCGTTGATATAATGATTGGTTTACGAGTTTTTGAAACTTTTTCAATTAAAGGGATATCAACACATTCATATGATGCAATTTTATAAAATGGAGTTTTTAACTTTTCTAAAAAATCTACCGCATGA
>MDSW01148634.1_pt1 | contig 11597 bp, 10 predicted proteins | sample 811171 | NCBI WGS metagenome assembly MDSW01 (sample SAMN05326641, study PRJNA326480) | marine metagenome | isolation source: seawater | place: Atlantic Ocean: North West | collected 2012
ATCTGCTCGGGCCCGAAGGCACGCTGTCGCGCATGCTCAAGAGCCGGACGCTCGGGTCGCTGATCTTCTGGGGGCCTCCGGGGACGGGCAAGACCACCGTTGCCAGGCTGCTGGCAGCGGAAACCGATCTCGCCTTTGAACAGATTTCGGCGATCTTCTCCGGTGTTGCCGATTTGAAGAAGGTTTTCGAGGCCGCCCGGGCGCGCCGGATGGGCGGGCGGTCGACCCTGCTCTTCGTGGACGAGATCCATCGATTCAACCGGGCCCAGCAGGACAGTTTCCTCCCCGTGATGGAAGACGGCACGATCACGCTGGTGGGGGCCACGACGGAAAATCCGTCCTTCGAACTCAACGCCGCGTTGCTTTCCCGCTCCCACGTGATGACGTTCCATTCCCTCAATATCGAGGCGCTTGGGCGGCTGCTGGACCGCGCGGAGGAAGTGGAAGGCAAGCCGCTGCCGCTCGACCAGGAGGCCCGCGCGGTGCTGGTGCGCATGGCGGACGGCGACGGCCGGTCGGCGCTGACATTGGCGGAGGACGTCTGGCGGGCGGCGGATGAAGGTGAGGTGTTCGACGCGGAGCGGCTGCAGGAGATCGTCCAGCGCCGGGCGCCGATCTACGACAAGAGCGCGGATGGCCACTACAATCTGATTTCCGCGCTCCACAAGTCCGTGCGCGGCTCCGATCCGGACGCGGCCCTCTACTGGTTCTGCCGCATGCTCGACGGCGGCGAGGATCCGCTTTATCTGGCCCGCCGGCTGATCCGCATGGCTGTGGAGGATATCGGCCTTGCCGACCCTCATGCGCTGGTGCAGGCCAATGCGGCGCGCGATGCCTATCAGATGCTGGGCTCGCCGGAAGGCGAACTGGCACTCGCCCAGACGGTGGTCTATCTGGCGACGGCGCCGAAGTCGAACGGCGTCTATATGGCCTACAAGGCGGCGACCCGCAGCGCCAAGACCAGCGGCTCGCTGCTGCCGCCCAAGCATATCCTCAACGCGCCGACGAAGCTGATGAAAGAGGAAGGCTACGGGACAGGCTATCAGTATGATCACGATGCGCCGGACGGCTTCTCCGGACAGGACTATTTTCCGGAGGATCTCGGGCGTCAGACCTATTACGACCCGCCGGAACGAGGGTTTGAGCGCGAGCTGCGCAAGCGGCTGGAATACTGGAGCAAACTGCGCCGGGAGCGTGGCGGGGCTTAGGGCGCCAACCCCAAGATCACGCGGGCCGCGGGGATGCAACACAACGTGATGCGCGCCCGCGTTGCGGTGCCAATCAAAGCACCTCATCATCCGTTCCTGACGTCAAGCCGCTCTTAAGAAGGCGGCGAGTAGACTTGCAAGGTTCTCTGCGGGTGTAGGCGCTAAAGGATGAAGGAACTCGAGCTCCGGCTGGCTTTTGTGTTTTATGGCGGCGTTTCGCTGGCCATCTACATGCATGGCGTCAGCCGGGAGGTGCTCAACCTGGTCCGGGCTTCCGCCTCGCGGGCCGTCGGCAACGGACGTATCTACGTGGCGCCGTCGATGGACCGGCCCGCCTCTCCCAGCGAAAAGGTCTACCGGGACCTTCTCGACCGGATCGCCGGAACGATCGATATCCGTGTCGTTGCCGATGCGATCGCGGGCGCATCCGCCGGCGGGGTCAACGGCATCATGCTTGCCCGCGCGCTGGCGCATGATCTCCCGCTCGACAGTCACCGGGATCTTTGGCTCAAGAATGCGGACGTAACCGAACTGGCACGGCCCCAGAACGGGTTCTCCCGCTATCTCAAGTCAGGTGTGAGCCCGGTGCTCGACCGGCTGATCTCGCGCCAGTTGAAGGCCCGGATCAAGGATCCCGAGACACGGGACAAGCTGCGCACCTTCATGCTGTCGCGCTGGTTCAAACCGCCTTTTTCCGGCTCACGCTATATCGGCTGGATGCTGGATGCCTGTGCGCGGATGGATAGCCACATGGAAGATGGCAAAACCCTGATCCCGCGCGGCCAGACGCTGGACCTGTTCGTGACCCTGACGGACTATTACGGCCAGCGTCGGCGCATCCGCATCGACGACCCCAATTTCATCGAGGAACTGGATCATCGGCGCATCCTGAATTTCCATGCCATGCACAGGATGCCCGGCGATCTGCAGAGCCAGTTCGGTTCGGACTGCATTCCCGAACTGGTGTTCGCCGCCCGGTCAACCTCCTCCTTTCCGGGCGCCTTTGCCCCGGCGACGGTTTCGGAAATGGATCACGTCCTGAAGAAGGCCCGTCTCCCCTGGCCGAACAGGACGGCCTTTCTGGCCAAGGGACTGGAAATCGATCCCGAACAGCCCGGCAATCGATGTTTCGTCGACGGCAGCGTGGTCATGAACAAGCCGTTCGGACCTGTGATCGATGTCATCAAGCAGCGTCCGGCCTCCCGCGAAGTGGCGCGAAGGCTGGTCTATGTGGACCCGTCGCCGGGCGGTGTCGAGGCGGTCGAGGACAACGGGCAGCAGATGCCGAGTTTCTTCCGGACCATCCTGGCCTCACTTGCTCACATCCCGCGCAACGAACCCATCGGCGACGAGCTGAGGGATATCGAAGCCCGCAACCGCCGGGGTCGCTGGCTGGCGGAAACGATTGCCGCGGCCGATCCGGTGGTGGACAAGGCCGTACGCAAGATCCTGCGCGGGCGGACGCGGATCAAGGCCGAGGCGCTGACGAAATACCGGGCGCTGGCCAATGCGGATGCTCATACCCAGGCCGGCTATGCCTTCCTGAACTATCAATCGCTCAAGCTGCATGCGGTCTGCGAACGGCTTTCGGAGCTGATCGCAGCCATGGCGGGGCCGACAGGTCGGGCAGAGCGAAAGGATGCGTTGCTTTGGTTGATCGGCGATCATTTTACCAATCTTGCCAAGGAAAGCGGGGAGGGGCCGCCTGAGCCCGACACGGAGGTGGTTGCCCTTCTGCGCGGCCTCGATGTGGATTATCGCGTCCGGCGTCTGCGCTTTGCCATCCGCAAGCTCAACGGCCTTTACCCCCGTGTCCGGGAAGCCGATGCCGGCGGTGAGGCGATCGCCGGTCTGGACCACCTCAAGAGCCGGCTCTACCAGCAGATCGACAATCTCCGCTGGCGCTGGCGCGAAGACTTCTACGGCGCGGACAGCGGGCAACTGGCCAAGGACCTGTGCCAGGCTCTGGCGCAACCGGCTGAAGCGGTTCCGAACAGGGATGTCCTCCTGAAGGCGCTTTTGGAGCATGTCGCCCAGCTCATGGGATTGCAGGATCTCGACCGGATGCAGGATGAGGTGTTTGCCGAACTCACCCAGGACCCGCTGCTGGCGGAGACCGTCGGTCGTGAGCTGACGGAGCGCTATGTCGGCTTTGCCTTCTATGACCTGGTGACCTTTCCGCTGCTGCAGAGCAACGACTTTTCCGAGGTCAGCGAGATCCTGGTCGACCGGATCAGTCCGCGCGATGCCGGCAGTTTCGGTGCGGACGGTTTCGAGCTCAAGGGCGAAAACCTCAATACGTTCGGCGCATTCTTCAACCGGCGCTGGCGCGAGCATGATTACCTGTGGGGGCGCCTGAACGCCGCGGACCGGCTGATCAGCATCGTGCTGTCCGCCGCGGGAGCACAGGTTCTTTCGCCGGAGGAAGAGCAGGCCTTTCGCCACGCGATCTTCACCGCCATTCTGGACGAGGAAGAACCGGTGTTGCGGGCCGATGCAGATCTTATTCCGCAGATCCGGAACCAAATTGCCGCATTGGCCTGGGAAACGGCCGATTTCTGTATCTAAGCATTCACCACGGTTTGCATTGCAACGCCGGGTGTTTTTATAAAGAGACCATTCAGTTTCTCGAAGCCGGATGGCCGTGCGGGTCAGTCCGGCCGTTCTTCATTCCCACGCGAGGCGTGTTTATGGCATTGGTGGAAAATCCGTTCCTGAACGGCATTCTGGAATTCCTTCTGCTTTTTGCCGCGCTTTATCTGGCAAGCCTTGTCATCCTGTTTTCCGTCGGCCTGACCATGACCGCGCTCAATGCCCGCCATCCGGAGCGGCGCATTCAGAAGCGCAATCCGACCCACACGGCGCTCCAGGATATCAAGTCCTCCACGAGGCAGCTTTCCATCACCAGCACCTGCCTGGCGATCGGGCTCTACGCCCAGTTCAACGGCTGGACCCTGGTGGCGCCGGTGCCGCTCACGTGGTGGTCGGCACCGCTGTTCTTCGTGCTGTCTCTGTTCCTGCATGACACCTGGTTCTACTGGGGCCACCGGATCCTGCACACCAAGGCGTTCTACCGGTTTCACAAGCCGCATCACATGACGATCACGCCAACGGTCTGGTCGAATGATGCCGGCTCTTCGGTGGATACGCTGTTTGCCCATTCCTATTACGCGCTGGTGCTGTTCGTCGTTCCCATGCCGGCGGCGGTCTTTCTCGCTCACCGGGTCTTCGACCAGGTCTCGGCCGCCATCGGTCATTGCGGTTTTGAGCATTTCGCCAGCCCGAGCGCGCGCCGGCCTTGGCCGTTGCTGTGTACGCTCTATCACGATCAGCACCACCAGTATTTCGTCTACAATTACGCCAATTACTTCTCCTTCTGGGACCGGCTGTGCGGCACGGTCCATCCGACCTACGACAAGCGGGTTGCGGAGTTCGAGGGGATCTACGCAGGACGGCGGGACTGACGCGACATGCAGTTATTGCTGGACTATCTGACCGTCTTCGCCGCGATCTATGCGGCCATGCTGGTGGTCTATTTCGCGACCGGTCTGGTCGTGACCGCGATCAACAGGCGCCATCCAGACAGGCGCATCCAGAAGCACCGCGACGGCATGAAGCGGGTCAGGAAGGAGATCCGCGCGTCCCTGTCTGCGCTGGCTACCTCCTCGGTGCTCCTGTCGGCGGGCTATTTTGCCCAGACGCAGGGCTGGACGCTGGTCGCCCCGCTGCCGCTGTCCTGGTGGTCGTTCCCGCTGATGTTCGTCATCAGCATGGTCCTGTTCGACGGCTGGTTCTACTGGGGGCACCGGATCCTGCATTGGCCGTCGCTTTACAAGTGGCACCTGCCGCATCACCGCTCGGTCGCTCCCACGGTGTGGAGCAACGACAGCTCGGCGATCGTCGACACGCTGATCGAGCACGGGTTCTATCTGGTGGTCTGGTTCGTGCTGCCGGTTCCGGCGCTATCGGTGTTCGCGCTCAGGCTGTTCGACCAGATCACGGGTATGGTCGGCCACTCCGGCTTTGAATATTTCGCCTCGAAATCGTCGCGCTGGCCGTCGCCGATGATCTGCACCACCTTTCATGACCTGCATCATTCCCAGTTCCACTATAACTATGGCAACTTCTTCTCCATCTGGGACCGGATGATGGGAACGGTTCACCCTGGCTATGACGCCATGGTCAAGCAGATGGAGACGACAGGCGAGATCCCTGATACGACCCTGGAAAAGGTGCGCTGATTTGCGCAGATCCTGCCACGGCCTTTCGAGGTACGTTTGCACAAAGCGGAATGGAACATGCTGAAACAGGCCCTCGACATCTTTCTGGATTTCCTGCCCTTCTGGGCGGTGGCCTACGGGGTCAACGTGTTCCTGTATTTCGCCACCGGCTGGGTGCTGGTCAAGATCCAGAACCGGCATCCGGAACGGCGCATCCAGGCCCACCGGCGCGGCGAAAAGCGCAGAGGCAAGGAAATCCGCCAGAGTGTCTGGTCGCTGACGGCGACCTCCGGTTGCCTGGCGGGCGGGGTCTTCCTTTCGGTGCGCGGCTATACGTTCGTGGATCCGCTGCCGCTGACCTGGTGGTCCGTGCCGTTGATGTTCGTCATCTCGGTCATAGCTTTCGACGCCTGGTTCTACTGGGGCCATCGGCTGATGCACACCAAGTGGCTCTACCGCTTCCACGCCGAGCATCACCGCTCTGTGGCGCCGACGGTCTGGAGCACCTATTCCGACGACCTGATCGATGCCTTCGTCATGCAGAGCTATTATCTTTGGGCGGTGCTGTTCCTGCCAATCCCGGCCGTGGTGCTCGTTGCTCACCGGCTGTGGGATCATTTCAACGGCACCATCGGTCACTCGGGTTTCGAGTTCTATGCCTCGCCGATGTCGCGCATGCCGTCGCCCATGGTCTGCGTGACCTTCCACGACCAGCACCATTCGCGCTTCAAGTACAATTTCGCCAATTTCTTTTCTGTCTGGGACCGGCTGTGCGGCACCATCGACCCGAAATACGATGAGCAGGTGAAGAAGTTCGAGGCGATGGGCAAGGACGGCGAAAAGCAGGTCGCCGCCGAATAGGCCGGCCGCGATGTCTCATATCCCTCACCTTTACCCCGTTGCTGCCGATGTTTGAATTTCTCGACAAGATCCCTTTGACCGGACTGCTGCTGTTCGCGATCGTGCTCGGCCTCGCCCCCTTCTTCCCCGAGCCGCATCTGGTGGAAAAGCTGCGCATGCTGGCTCAGGGGCAACTGAAAAAGCCCATCGATATCTTCGATCTTTTCTGGCACACATGGCCGATCGTGCTTGTTATCCTGAAGCTGATCCGAATGCGGCAGACGGGCGCATTCTGAGCAAGAGGGGCTCATGAACCATTTCCTCCTTGTCGCGCTGGGCGGCGGAATCGGCGCGGGCCTGCGCCACCTTGTCGGGCTGTGGACCATCAGAACCTTCGGTCCCGGCTTTCCCTACGGCACGATCACGGTCAATATCGTCGGCTCGCTGATCATGGGGCTGTTCATCGGCTGGCTGGTTCGCCACGGTGTCGGCGGTTCGCAATCGCTGCGCTATTTCGTGGCAACGGGCGTGCTTGGCGGTTTCACCACCTTTTCGGCCTTTTCGCTTGATGTGGCGCTGATGTGGGAGCGCGGCGCCACCCAGGCGGCGGTCGCCTATGTGCTTCTGTCCGTGGCGCTTTCCATTGCCGCCGTTTTCGCCGGCCTGTTCGTGATGCGCCAGTTGGCCGCCTGAGAGGGCTGTCTTCAAAGCTCGTACCGAGGCAGGGCTTTCAAAATTCCCTGAAACCGCCTATACGCAGGGCCAACGACACGCCGGCCTGAGGCCGGCCTATCCGCGCCCGGCCTAAACAGCCTCGCGTGCAAAGAGAACGAAATGTCCGCTATCGACCAGAAAACTGTGACCGCAGACGAAGCGGGCATGCGCCTCGACCGCTGGTTCAAGGTGCATTATCCGGGACTTGGCTTCGGCCGGCTGCAGAAGCTGCTGCGCACCGGACAGGTGCGCGTCGACGGCAAGCGGGTGGAAAGCTCGACCCGGATCGCCAAGGGCCAGATCGTGCGTATTCCGCCGCTCGGCGTGGAACTGACCGCGGACGACACCAAGAACAAAAGACCCAAATCGACCAAGCTGATTGCCGACGACCGCAATGCGGTTGAGGACATGATGCTGTTCGAGGACGACCATGTGATGGTTCTCAACAAGCCGGCGGGACTTGCCGTGCAGGGCGGGTCCGGGCTGAAGCGCCATCTGGACGGCATGCTGGACGCCTTTACCGACCGCAAGGGCAACAAACCGAAGCTGGTGCATCGGCTCGACCGCGAAACCTCGGGCATCATCCTAGTCGCCAAGACGCGCAAGGCGGCCCAGGAGCTTACCAAGGCGTTCCGCCACCGCAACACCCGCAAGATCTACTGGGCGATGCTGGCGGGCGTGCCCAAGCCGAAGCAGGGACGTATCTCCACTTTCCTCGCGCGGTCTGAGGAGATGGAGCGCATGCGCGTGGCGCGACAGGGCGAGGACGACGCCCAGCACGCGGTCTCGCTTTACTCGGTGGTGGAGCAGTCGGCGCAGAAGCTGTCCTGGGTCTCCATGCGCCCCGTGACCGGCCGGACCCACCAGCTCCGAGCCCATGCCGCCCATATCGGCCATCCGATCATCGGCGACGACAAGTATTTCAACATCGAGAACTGGGAGCTGCCCGGCGGTATCCAGAACCGGCTGCACCTGCTTGCCCGCCGGATCGTCATTCCCCATCCTTCGGGCCACGGCGTCATCGACGTCTCCGCCCCCCTGCCGCCCCACATGCAGCAGACCTGGAACCTTCTCGGCTTCGACGCCTCCGACTACGATCCGGACGTTAATGATCCGGATGAGTGAGGAGAGGTCGGCGTAGCCGGCAAAAAGCAAACGATTTTGCTTTTTGAACGACGAACGCCCGGAGCCCTAGCGGAGGGCTGGGGCGCGCTGGGGCGACAGCGATTTGTCGATTGGAATGCTGAACGCCCGAAGCCATAGCGGAGGGCATGCGCGTTCCCCGCAGCCGGTCAACTTAGGTATAGAGACGTGACGCGCCACGCCCTCAAACCGTCACCCCGGATTTGATCCGGGGCCTACTCGCCGTGCCGCGTGCCGGAGCTTCGATCGAGAGATTTACGGTTCTGGAATTGAGTTGGTCCCGGGTCTCACTGCGTTCGCCCGGGATGACGCCGAAGAAAGCGCCGACCTCTTTTTCGAGGACGGTGAGTCGCATCCGCCTCTATTGGTAGAGCGCGATCACACCGATGGAGATCACGATCACCATCAACCCGCCAAGCGCCAGCTTCCACGCATCCGACCGCTTCTTCAGCCCCGGCCAGCCGAGCGGCTTGATGATCTGGACCAGGGCCAGGGCAAGCATGAACAGGGCTATGATTTTGGTCAACGGAAGCTCCGGGACGGGGCGGCTGGTCTAGGGAGGATCAATAGAGGGGATAGGCGGGGGTGTCGAGGGGGCTTCGGGACAAGTGCGGCATATATTTCTAATGGTGGGCAGGTGTATTTCCGTAATAAATAAATAAAATTATTTATATAATTTAGAATTTCTATCATAAAATAAGTATATTTAGGATAATACTATGCCTTAGCTTCACTGAAGGTGGTTGCTGTTTTAATCAAGAATTTTTTTAGTGAATTAAAATGTTCGGAGTAATCTTTTGAATTTTCAAATGCCCCATAGCATTTGCTCTTTGCATCCCCAATATCGGTTGCCAAATCCATATGCACCATCTTCTTAAAAAATGCATGATGGTCGTCCGCTCCTAAAAAAGCTTCCAACTCGGAGTTTGGGTAGGTGTCAAGATAAGCGCGTCCTAGGACTTTCTCCGGCGCAAGGTCAGGCTTCATGAAATGGACATGGTTGTCGCCTTTTTCCAATTCAACGTATCCTGGTTTACCCCGATAATCTCCATCAAAAACAGCGCAGTAGCCAATCTTGTTCCTTAGCTGATCGAAAAAAAACTTGTGACGCTCGTAATCATTCTTCACCATGTCAGCTGGCCCGGAACGTATAAACTCGAAAAGTCGCAGAAAATTTTTATGTTCCTTAGCAATTTCAGTTGCCACTTTCCGAATTAGGTACTCAGCTAGGTCATCTTCACAGAACAAACGAACAAGGGGGTGCCCGACCGAATCCATCTTCGAAAGAGCAGCTTGTGGGGCAATTCCCGAGATCGTTCGATACAGTCCGTTATGGAATTCAATGAACTTTCGCGACGTTGCAGGAAGGGCGTCTATGATTGTCGAAGAGTGGCTCGTTACGACAAATTGCTTTTTTTGTTCCCACGAGACCTGGCAGATTACCCGAGCCAGCTTTCGCTGTACTGCTGGGTGAAATCCTGCTTCAAGCTCGTCAATAAGAATGAGAGAGCCTTCCGGGGCTTCGATTATGTCCCTCAATAGATTAATCAAAGATTCTTCACCGGATGCAGCGCCATAGCTTGAGTAACTATGCGCCGGCGCTTTGATCAGATAACAGCGCTTGTTGACATGTCCGCCAAGTTCATGGATTTCGAATTCGGAAGAATACGGGAGATCGAGAACATAGCAGAACGCTTTTACGATACTCTCATCAATCTTGGTTGCAGTATAAGTTGCTGTTTTTCGTAATAAGGATGCTGAAAAGCTCCTGGCTGGGAGCAGGCGGTCCAAATCAATTAAGCGTACTTCGCGGTCTTTTATTTTCGCGTTTTGACGCCCGGCTTTTGATTTCTTACCAAGTCCGCTCCAAGATTTGCTGCTAGCAAGTCTTTTTCCTTCCCCTTTCATAAATTTATTCGCTAAACGCCATTTAAGAGAGTACGAATAATCATTCGACTCTGTTTCATGCTTCGTAAAGGTCAGTACATCCTTCCAAGCATGTTCACGCCAAGTTGGCTCCGGCTTGCTTGCATCCAAGCGCATAAAATTTTCGTGTGAGCAGGCGAGAAGTAGTAATAAACTAGTCTTTCCGATCTTATTTGTTCCTGCAATAACTGTAACCGGATGGTCAAAAGGGATCGTTACATCAACCAAGTGACGAAAGCGGGTTACATGTAGCTCGAGAAGAAAATTCTTGAAGCTATTGCTGGGATTGCTAAACGTGGCAGGGTCATAATTGCTAAGTTTATCAATCTTACGATTTATGTGAGTAAAGTCCAACTCGGACTCCTTGTATTGCCATCGCTGCTCGCCCGATATGCAGTAGATTGCGTACGAAGAGGTAAATTTTCAAGTAGGCAGTCATATGAGCTAGAAGCTATCGAGCGCCATTGATAGCTTCTTTAATATTCAATGAGAGACTACATTGTAAGTTGAATGATCATTTAGGCGCTTCAAAGAAAAAACTATATTCGGCTGCTTTTCGATTCCAAGCCCCACCATGACAGTCTCGACGGGGCTCCTATCGTCCTAAATCTTGTAACTCTGATGCAGCTTCGGCATTTCCACGCGGGTGTGTTTGAGGGCCTTGGCGAAGCTTTCCTTTTCCTCCTGTTCGCCGTGAACGAGGAAGGTGATTTCCGGCTTGCCGGCCTGGCGGTGCCAGGCGAGCAGTTCGGAGCGGCCGGCGTGGGCGGAGAAGCCGTTGATGGTGTGGATCCTGGCCTTGACCTGGATCTCCTTGCCCCACAGGCGGACCGAGCGGGCGCCGTCGACGATGATGCGGGCCAGCGTGCCTTTCGCGGCAAAGCCAACGAAGATGACGCTGCAGTCGGAATGGGCGAGGTTGTGGCGCAGGTGGTGGCGGACGCGGCCGCCGGTGCACATGCCGGAACCGGCCATGAGGATCGCGCCGGAGCGGATCCGGTTCAGCGCCATCGATTCATGGCTTTCGCGGGTGAAGCGCAGGTTGGGAAGCTGGAACGGATCCTGGCCGCTGTTCAGCATCCGTTCGACGTCGGTGCGCATGGCTTCCGGATGGCGGCGGAAGATCTGGGTTGCGGAAATCGCCATGGGCGAATCCAGGAACACGTGCAGGGTGTCCGGGATTTCCTTCCGTTCCATGCCCTCACGCAGGTAGAACAGCAGTTCCTGGGCGCGTTCCAGGGCGAAGGTCGGGATGATGATGTTGCCGCCCCGTTCCTGGGCATCGCGGATGGCATCGTAAAATTCATCGACGGAGGCATTAAGCGGTCTGTGGTCGCGGTCGCCATAGGTGGTCTCTATAACCACGATATCGATGTCTGACGGAGCCTGGTTGTCGCTGAGGAGAGGTCTCTCGTCCGGGCCGAGATCGCCGGAGAAGAGAACGCGCCGTTTGTGGCCTTCTTCCTCGAGCTCCAGCAGGATGCTGGCCGAGCCGAGGATATGGCCGGCATCGACGAAGGTCGCGGTGATGTGGCGGCTCAGGTGG
>MDSW01158334.1_pt1 | contig 11597 bp, 9 predicted proteins | sample 811171 | NCBI WGS metagenome assembly MDSW01 (sample SAMN05326641, study PRJNA326480) | marine metagenome | isolation source: seawater | place: Atlantic Ocean: North West | collected 2012
AACAAGGTAATATTAAGGGTTATAGTGTATTATGGAGGAATAAATTTACAATAAAATATAATTTACGAAAAACAAAAATAGATCCTTCATTTTCAGCTGAATCTTTTTATAGTCAAGATAAAATGATAGAAAAGGCAAGATATAGAATGGCATTTTCATATCCTGTAAATAAAAAGACAGATATTCAGTTATCTTATGGAATCCAGCAGCAATTTAATCGGTCTAATCCAGAGAAACTATTTATATTAGGAGCAAGACTAGCGTATGATTTTTAATTTTATGTAAGGAAAACATTATTCTATAATTTTATGCACATTCTTTCAAATCCAATAGACTATCTAAAGGGAGTAGGTCCTGCGAGGGCTGATCTTTTGAGAAAAGAATTAAAGATATTTACTTATGGAGATCTTTTAATGCATTATCCTTTTCGTTATATTGATAAGACTAGAATTTATAATATTTCTGAGTTGCATTCAGTTAATGAATTCATACAGTTAAGAGGAAAGATTATTAGTTTTAATGAAAAGGGAGAAAGAAGAAAAAAAAGACTTACAGCTATTTTGCAAGATGATACCGGACAGATTGAATTAATCTGGTTTAAGGGAATAAGGTGGATAAAATCATCATTAAAATTAAATACCGAATATATCGTTTTTGGAAAACCCTCATTATATAATCAGGATATAAATATTGCTCATCCTGAGTTAGATTTATATGAAGAAAAAAGCTTTACTGTTGGTATGCAGCCTGTTTATCATTTAACAGATAAACTATCTTCTAGAGGTATTACTAATCGTACATTAGTGAAGTTAATAAAGACATTATTACCCTTGCTTTCTAATCACATTGAAGAGACGTTATCTTTAGAATTAATTAGCAAATTAAACTTACCTAGTAAGCAAGAGTCATTATTTAATATTCATCAGCCAAAAGATGCGAAGGTTTTAAGTAGAGCGATAAAGAGGCTAAAGTTTGAAGAGTTGTTTTTCTTACAATTACATCTTATTAAGAATAAACTATTTAGAAGAAATAAGAATTATGGATATAGATTAGAAAAAATAGGTGATTTTTTTAACACCTTCTATCATAATGCTTTAGAATTTGAATTAACGAATGCACAAAAAAGAGTTGTACGAGAAATCCGAAAAGATGTTAGTAGTAGTAAGCAAATGAATAGACTGTTACAAGGCGATGTTGGTAGTGGAAAAACTTTAGTTGCTTTACTTAGCATGTTAATGGCAGTTGATAATAATTATCAAACATGCCTTATGGCTCCTACAGAGATATTAGCTAACCAACATTTTAATACAATTTCAGCATTTTTAAGTAAACAAGATATTAATGTAGGTCTTTTAACAGGTTCTACTACTAAGAAGAATCGATTATTGTTGCATAATAAGCTTAAGAATGGTGAGTTAAATATTATAATTGGAACACATGCTTTATTAGAGGAAGAGGTTCAGTTTGATAATTTAGCTCTTGTAGTTATTGATGAGCAACATAGATTTGGTGTTGCTCAGAGATCTAAGCTTTGGAAGAAGAACAAGTTCCCTCCACATATATTAGTAATGACAGCAACACCTATTCCTAGAACTTTATCTATGACTCTTTATGGGGACTTAGATATATCAATTATTGATGAATTACCAAAAGGTAGAAAGGCTGTTAAAACAATATGGAGAACAGATAGCTCTAGATTGCAGGTTATTCGTTTTATAAGAGAGCAAATAGCTATAGGCAGGCAGATTTATATTGTTTTTCCATTAATTAATGAAAGTGAGAAACTTGACCATAAAGATCTTATAGAAGGATATGAATCTATTCAGAGAGAATTTCCAATGCCAGATTTCCAAGTTAGTGTAGTTCATGGAAAAATGAAAAATGAGGATAAAGAGTATGAAATGAGAAGATTTGTTAAAGGAGTAACAGATATTATGATTGCTACTACAGTTATAGAGGTTGGTGTGGATGTTCCTAATGCTACTGTAATGATTATTGAAAGTGCAGAACGATTTGGTCTTTCACAATTACATCAATTAAGAGGTAGAGTAGGAAGAGGTGGAGAACAGTCTTATTGTATTTTGATGAGTGGACATCAACTTAGTAATGAGGCAAAGAAAAGATTATCTACAATGGTAGAGAATACCGATGGCTTTAAGATTTCAGAAATTGATTTAGAGCTAAGAGGGCCAGGTGATATTATGAGTACCAAGCAGAGTGGAATACTTGATTTCAAGATTGCTAATATTGCTACTGATCAAAAGATATTAGATTTTGCAAGAAAGGAGGCTGAATTATTATTGATGAATGATATAGATCTAGAAAAGGAAGAAAATATTAATATTGTTCGAGCTTATCGTCCTTATGCGCGTGAAAGAACACAATGGAGTAAGATATCATAAAAGGGTAAGCTACTTATATCGCACCGCTACAACCTATTACCCTTGCTATCTTCCGATCCTGGGGGAGTTCATAAGGAGCTGGTCGTATAAGACTTACCCTTGTTTGCAAAACTAATATATTCTGTGTTTTGTACAAATAATTTTTAACTTCTATTTTTATGTATATTTGCTTTTATTATGGATAGAAAAAAATTTGCAATGAATTATGGTGCTGTATTAGGACTAGCACTTAGCCTTCTTGGTATAATATTCTGGAGTATGAATATTAATGAACAAACATCTAAAGTTCCATCAATATTAAATAATGCACTAATTATAGTTTTTTTAGCTTTAGCAATTGTGAAATATAGAGATGAAGAAATGAATGGTATTCTTACATATAAACAATGCTTAAAACTTGGAACAACTATTTCCTTTTTTTCGTCTGCAGTTATGTCTATTTATACTTTTATCTATATTACATATTTAAATCCTGAAATAATTACGAATTCATTAGAGCTAACTGAACAAACACTACTTCAATCAGACCCTGAAATATCTGATGAAATGTTAGAAATGCAGCTTCAATTTGCTGCTAAGTTTATGCAGCCACATTGGATGATGATTATGACTCTTTTAGGTGGTACGTTTATGGGATTTTTATATTCATCCGTACTATCTGTTTTCACAAAAAAATCAAGTAATTAGTAAATAGATTATGAATATTAGTGTAGTCATCCCTTTATTTAACGAAGAAGAATCAATCAAGGAGCTTAGTACTTGGATTGTTGAAGTCATGAAAAAAAATAAATTTTCTTATGAAATCATTCTTATTGATGATGGTAGCGATGATACTTCTTGGAAAGAAATAGAAAGATTACACTCCAAAAATTCAAATATTAAAGGTGTTAAGTTTAGACGAAATTATGGTAAATCAGCAGCATTAAACATTGGGTTCTTAAAAGCAAAAGGAGATGTTGTAATCACAATGGATGCAGATTTACAAGATAGTCCAGATGAGATACCAAAATTATATGAAAAAGTATATAAAAAAGGTTTTGATTTGGTATCTGGATGGAAAAAAGAACGATATGATCCAATTTCCAAAACAGTTCCTACAAAGTTATTTAATTGGGCAGCTAGAAAAGCATCGGGAATATATCTTCATGATTTCAATTGTGGTCTTAAGGCATACAATAAAAATGTTATAAAAAATATTGAGGTTTATGGTGAGATGCACAGGTATATTCCTATGATAGCAAAGTGGTCTGGATTTTCAAATATAACTGAGCAAATTGTTAAACACCAAAAAAGAAAATATGGTACCACAAAATTTGGTATTGAACGTTTTTTAAATGGTTTTTTGGATCTTCTAACCATATCATTTATTTCTCGTTTTGGAAAAAAACCAATGCATTTTTTCGGTGTTTTGGGAACTTTAATGTTTTCTCTTGGATTTTTATTGTTTTCGTTTATAGTAGGATCAAAATTATTTTTCATGATAAATGAGTTGCCTGCAAAAAATATTGCTGATATGTCAGCATTCTACATTGCTTTAACATCAATGATCATAGGAGTTCAATTGTTCCTTGCTGGTTTTATTGCTGAAATGATTTCTCGAAATTCACATGATAGTAACAGTTATCAGATAGAAAAAGAAATGTAAATTGGATAAAAAGAAAGTAATCATTATTGGGCCTGCTTTTCCATTAAGAGGTGGTATTGCTAATTTTAATAATTTACTTGCTAAAGCATATCAAGATCTTGGAAATGAGGTGGTTGTATATTCATTCAGTTTACAATACCCATCATTTTTATTTCCTGGAACATCTCAATATGAAAATGGCGATGCACCTAATATTAATATAAAGACATGTATTAATTCTATTAATCCTATTAATTGGTATAAGGTTGCCAAGAATATATCATCTGAGAAAGCTGATTATGTTGTTGTAAGATATTGGTTACCATTTATGGCTCCCTGCTTAGGTGTAATTTCTAGAATTATAAGAAGAAAAACTAAAGTTATTGCAATAACAGATAATGTTATTCCACATGAAAAAAGAATAGGTGACCATCAGTTAACTAGTTTTTTTGTTAAATCATGTGATGGATTTATATGTCTTTCTAAATCTGTTTTATCAGATCTTAATAAGTTCACATCAAGCATACATAAAAAATTTTTCCCTCATCCAATCTATAATACATTTGGTAACAAACTAAGTAAAAACAAGGCAAGACAAAATTTACAATTAACCAAAAATGGAAAGTATTTGTTATTTTTTGGTTTTGTTCGTGAATATAAAGGATTAGATTTATTATTGAATGCTCTTGCTGATAAGCGCATAAAAAAAATGGGAGTTAAATTGATTGTAGCAGGTGAATTTTATGAAAACAAATCAAAATATTTAAATTTAATTAAATCCTTAGATATTAAAGATTCTGTAATATTGAAAAGTAGTTTCATTTCTGCAGATGAAGTTAAAAATTATTTTTGTGCTGCAGATTTAATTACACAAACCTATAAAACAGCTACACAAAGTGGAATAACTCAAATAGCCTATCATTTTGATAGACCTATGTTAGTAACTGATGTTGGAGGTCTTTCAGAAATAGTACCGCACTTAAAAGTAGGTTATGTTACAAAAAAAGATTCTTTAGATATTGCAAACTGCATATATGATTTTTATAATAATGACAGAGAGGATAAATTTTCAGAAAATGTACAAAAAGAAAAAATAAGATTTTCTTGGGATAAATTTATTTTAAATACTAACGAATTAGTGGATTCAATTTAGTTTTATATTTGTAAAAATTATATTTAAATGAGAATAATTTTTTTTGCATCAATTTTTGTTTCTACTATTTTATATAGTCAGCAAAAAAATATAATCGATCATAATAATTTAAAGCAAGGAGAATGGCATAAAAAGTATCAAAATGGCTCATTAAAATATAAGGGGCAGTTCAAGGATGGAATCCCCTACGGCACTTTTTTACATTATTACAGTACAGGTGAGTTAAAGATTGAAAAAAAATATTTTCATAACGGTACCGCATCATCATGTCATTTTTATTACAAAAATGGTCAGCTAAAAGCTTCTGGTATTTATGTTAATGAATTAAGAGATAGTACATGGAACTATTATAATTTTAATGGCACATTAATATTAAGTGAGCAATATAAATCTGATCTGCTAAGTGGTTTTAAAAAAGTTTTTTATGAAGATGGAAATTTATTTGAAATTCAATATTGGAAAGAAGGAAAAAAACATGGTAAATTTGAACAGTTTTTTCAAAATGGACAATTAAAACAGAGTTCAATTTATCACATGGGTATAAAGCAAGGAGATGAGATTAATTATTATTTTTCAGGTGCATTACATTCCAAAGGACCGTATAAGAATGGGGTTAAATCAAATGTATGGAAATATTATTCTAAAGATGGTGTTCTTGATACTACAATAAATTTTGAGTGATGAAAAAAGGAAGAGTTTTAATGGCAATGAGTGGAGGAATCGATAGTACTATGTCTGCTCTTATTTTACATGAATTAGGATATGAAGTTATAGGTTTAACAATGAAAACTTGGGATTATGAATCATCAGGAGGTAATGGTAAAGAAACAGGTTGTTGTAGTTTAGATTCAATTAATGATGCAAGAAAAGTAGCTGTAGATTGTGGTTTTCCTCATACAGTTTTAGATATTAGAGATGAATTCGGAGATGCAATAATTGATAATTTTGTTGATGAATATATTGCAGGAAGAACTCCAAATCCTTGTGTATTATGTAATACACATATAAAATGGGCAGCTTTATTAAAAAGGGCAGATATGTTAAAATGCAAGTATATTGCAACAGGTCATTACGCTCAAATTAGAAAGCAAAATGATAGGTTTATTGTTTCTAAAGGATTAGATGAAATAAAAGATCAGTCCTATGTTCTTTGGGGTGTAAGTCAAGAGTGCTTGAGCAGAACAATATTTCCAATTGGAGGCTACCATAAGGAAGACATTAGAAAAATGGCATTATCAAAGGGATACAAACAACTTGCCCAAAAAAGTGAGAGCTATGAAATATGTTTTATACCTGATAATGATTATAGAAGTTTTTTAAAACGTAAGGTAAAGGGTTTAGAAAAAAAGGTTGCCGGAGGAAGCTTTATTACCTCTGATGGAAAAGTTGTAGGAACACACAACGGTTATCCATTTTATACAATTGGTCAACGGAAATTAGGAGTCTCATTAGGTTCTAAACCAACATACGTTATAGGTATTGATGCAGATAATAATATAGTTACAGTAGGAGATAAAGAAGAATTACAAAAGCAAGAGATGTATATTAAGGATGTAAATTATTTAAAATATACAAAGATTAATGATGGTGATGAATTTCTTGTAAAGATACGATATAAACATAAAGGTGAGTATGCTACTTTATATAATTATGATGGACGTATTAAAGTGTTGTTTCATAAGAAAGTACGTGGAATTGCCCCTGGTCAATCTGCGGCTATTTATGAAGGAAATGATTTAATTGCTGGTGGTTTTATAATGAAATAGCTAATGTCAAATCAGATAAAAATTACATATAAAGAAACTAATTTTTTTTCAAAATTAATAAATGATTATATTGAAGAACATGATAGTTTGAGTGATAAAATTAGTTTTTTCCCAAATCTTGATAATTTTTATAAACAAATTAAAAACAAATCAAAACAAAATCTTGACAGAAAACTGTTGGTAAATGTTTTAAAACAACAAAATTCCAAAATATTATTATCTAATTTTTCTAAAAAAAATATAGAACTATTATCAAAAAACAATACTTATACAGTTACTACAGGGCATCAATTGTGTTTATTTACTGGTCCTCTTTTTTTTATTTATAAAATATTTTCAACTATAAATTTAGTTGAAAAATTAACTGAAAAATATCCAAATAATAATTTTGTTCCCTTATTTTGGCTAGCAAGTGAAGATCATGATTTAAATGAAATTAATCATTTTTATGTAAATAATAAAGTTTACACTTATGATAAAGTTAATGAAAATGCCCCTGTTGGAAGATTAAAATTTGATAAAATTGAACAGTTTATCTCAGATAATTTGACTGAGTTATTGCAAAAAAGTAATGATGGAAAAAATCTTCTTAAAATTTTTAAAAAAGCATACAGAAATGATAAAAATCTAGCAGATTGTACAAGATTTTTACTAAACGAGTTGTTTGGATCATACGGCCTAGTTATAATTGATGGCGATGATAAATCCTTAAAGTCAAGTTTTAAAAATGTAATTAAGAAAGATGTTTTAGATAAATATTATACTAAGTATATAAAAATTGATAGTGAGAAATTGTTAGAAAAGTCATATCATCAGCAAGCATACTACAGAGATATTAATTTTTTTAGAATCAAAGAAGGTAGAAGAGAACTGATATTAAATTCTGATAATTTGGAAAAAGATGAAATAGATAATTTTCCTCAAAATTTTAGTCCAAATGTTTTAATTAGGCCAATATACCAAGAATTAGTTTTACCAAATATTGCTGTCGTTGGAGGTGCCTCAGAGATATCATATTGGCTTCAGCTTAAAAGTTCTTTTGAAAAAGAAAAAATTCCCTTGCCAATCTTAGTCTTAAGAAATTCAGTAATGATTTTGTCTAATCATCAAATTAATAAAATTAAAAAGTTGAATTTGAGTATTAAAGATCTTTTCTATGATAAAGAATATTTACACAAAAAATATATTTTAAATAAAATCAATAAAAATTTTTCGTTTTATGAACAGAAGAAAAAAATCAATGAAATATATTCTGAAATAAAATCTAGTTTTCATGATTTGAATCTAGATGATAGTATAAATGCAAATCTTAAGAAAAATTTAAAATTATTAAGTTCGTTAGAGTTAAAGTTAGTTAGAAATAAAAAGAAAAATAATGAGGAAGCTATTAATCAAATTAATAAATTAAAAAATGATTTATTTCCTAACAATAACTTACAAGAAAGAAATAATAACTTTATGTTACTCTATATGCAATATGGTGATAATTTTTTCAAAATATTAAAAAATAATTTGGACCCCCTAGACGGTAATTTTGTAGTTTTACATAAATAATTTGTAAATAAATGCATGAAAAAATATTAATTATTGATTTTGGATCGCAGTATACCCAACTTATTGCCAGGCGAGTCAGAGAGTTAAATGTTTATTCTGAAATTCACCCATATAATAAACTACCTAATTTAAATGATAAATGGAAAGGTATAATTTTTTCTGGTTCACCGCATTCTGTTTTTGATAAGGATGCACCTCAAATTGATCTCAAAAAGATTAAAGGTAAAGTTCCACTTCTTGCGGTATGTTATGGATCTCAATATTTAGCTAATAAATTTGGCGGTAATGTAGTGCCCTCTAAAATCAGAGAATACGGTAGAGCAAATTTAACATTTATAAACAACAAAGATATATTGTTTGACAAGGTTCCATTAAATTCTCAGGTTTGGATGAGCCATGCTGATACGATTGATTCTATTCCCAATAATTTTAATTTGATTGCATCTACTAAAGATGTCCGAAATGCTGCATATAAAATCGATAACGAATTAACATATGGACTACAGTTTCATCCTGAAGTATATCATTCTGAGCATGGTTTTTTAATTTTGAAAAATTTTTTACTTAAAGTATGCAATTGTTTACAAGACTGGACACCAAATATATTTATAGATGAAACAATTTCATATTTAAAAAATAAGCTAAAAAATGATACAGTAATTTTAGGATTGTCAGGTGGAGTGGATTCTACTGTAGCTGCTATTTTACTTCATCATGCAATTGGAGAAAATCTGCATTGTATTTTTGTAGACAATGGTCTTTTAAGAAAAAATGAATTTGATGAAGTTTTAAATCAGTACAAAGATATGGGTTTAAATGTTGTTGGTGTAGATGCTAGAAATAATTTTTATAAATCTCTTAAGGGAATTTGTGAGCCGGAAGAAAAGCGGAAATGTATTGGAAAAACTTTTATTGATGTTTTTGATAGTGAGGCAAATAAAATTAAGAACGTAAAGTGGTTAGCTCAAGGTACAATATATCCAGATGTAATTGAATCAATTTCTGCAACTGGAGGACCATCAGCAACTATAAAATCTCATCATAATGTTGGCGGATTACCAGAATATATGAAACTTCAAATAGTTGAGCCACTAAAATCCTTATTTAAAGATGAGGTAAGAAGAATTGGTAGGTCATTAAATATAGATCAAAATATTTTGCAACGTCATCCTTTTCCAGGTCCTGGTTTAGGAATAAGAATTCTTGGAGATATTACTATTGAAAAAGTAAAAATCTTGCAAGAAGCTGACAAAATATTTATAGATTTATTAAAGGAGTATAAACTGTATAATAAAGTTTGGCAAGCAGGAGCTATACTATTACCAGTTAAATCAGTCGGTGTTATGGGAGACGAGAGAACATATGAAAATACAATAGCTTTGAGAGCTGTTGAATCAACTGATGGAATGACTGCTGATTGGGTTCGTCTTCCATACGATTTTATAGCTGAAGTTTCGAATAAAATAATCAATAGAGTAAAAGGAGTTAATCGAGTCGTATACGACGTGAGCTCTAAACCACCAGCAACAATTGAATGGGAATAATTAGATTTTTTTTTATACTTATTATATTATCAACTTCATTATTTGCTCAGACTAATAATAAAATTGTAAGATTTGATGATAAATATTTTATAGTTCATACAGTAAAAGCTGGGGAGTCTTTAAATAAAATTGCAGACACTTATAAAGTAAAGGTGAATGATATTTTAAAGTCTAACGAAATGCAACGAAATTTGTATTATAATCAACAATTATATATTCCAATTGAATTAAATGATTCAATAATTTCACATAAAGAAAATAAAATAAAAAAAGAAGAAATTAATATTGCTTTATTGATGCCATATTATGTAGAAAAAAATGATACAATGTTTGATGATTTTGAAGATACTTTAAAAGCTAGTAGTTTGTATTTTACTGCTTCTGAGGTTGCATTATCTTTTCATGTAGGAGTTAAACTTGCATTGGATTCATTAAATAAGCTAAACGTTAATATAGTATTACATACTTTTGATACTAACAATGACACAAATAAGGTTTTGAATATTGTTAGATCTGGTAAGCTTGAAAAAATGGATTATATAATTGGACCGCTAAGAGCAAAGAATTTTAATATAGTGTGTCAAAAATATGGGAATAGCAATAAAATTTTAATTAATCCTTTGTCAAGAATAGCAAATGATGTTAAAAAATACAAAGCTGTTTACCAAATATATCCAAGAATAGAAGATCAATTAAGAGAAATAGTAAAATTTATTGACAGAAAATATAAAAATAAAAGAATCCTTATATTATATCAGTATGATAAGTTAACGCATGTAAATTCACTTAAAAGATTATTAAGTAAAAATAATTTTAATGAAATTAATTCACACGAAATAAAATACACTCATGTCGATTCAATTAGAGATATTTTTTCTCCTTTTCAAATTGTTTTGATTCCCTCAACTAATAAAGCTTTCGTAAGTAAAGTGCTTTCATCAATTCGATGTTTGGATTCTACATCTGTTGTTTTTGGACTAAATTCTTGGGTTAAATATGATAATCTTGATATTGATGATTTAATGGAGCTTAATTTACATCTTCCTATATCTAATCAATTAACTTATTTTCAAGAGTTTGATCAACAATTTATAAAGTTGTTTGAAAAAACATATTTAACTAATCATGCAAAGTATTCTTATAATGCTTATTCTATAATGATGCATTTTTTTGGTAATGAGAAACTATATAGCTTTAAGAAATTATTGAATGGTGGTTATGTTAATACAACTATGCCAATTTATAATTATTACGATTATGATTTGATTTTAGCGGAATAAATTCTTATTTATCTTAAATCTATTATTTCAATACCTGGAAAATTTAATGTGTCAAAATAAAATGAATTTATTTCCAAATCATACTTTAATTTATTAATAGAATAAATAAATTTTCCACCTTCTTTATCAAATACTTTAATTTCACTTATTTCTTGATTTTGTTTTTGTAACTTAATTTGTATTTTAATAAAAGATTTTATTGTTTTTGGAATTAGTTCTATCAAATAAAAATTTATTTCGTCTTTAAGAAATAAAATTGTATAATCATTTTTAG